>Ga0209506_1000005_pt1 | contig 292540 bp, 229 predicted proteins | sample AD_JPNHG2_MetaG_FD_184409 | JGI IMG/M metagenome (GOLD analysis project Ga0209506, IMG submission 184409) | Active sludge microbial communities of municipal wastewater-treating anaerobic digesters from Japan - AD_JPNHG2_MetaG (SPAdes) (version 2) | ecosystem: Engineered > Bioreactor >...
TGAACATACCTCGTCTCCTCTTCTAAAAAGGTGTCGAAAGGGTTTGGCGGAACCACGACAGGACCAAACCGTGCAACGACCGACTTCGTTCACCCACGCTGTGTCGAGAAAACACCTCCTTTCCGATCTCCGAGCTTGTCGCAGGAGCGCAGCAGCACGCGCGGCGCGCATCGCCTTGCCTGCCGAAAACCCGTCAACCTCCGCAGATCCTTCTGCCTCCACCGGTATTCGTATTATGGATCGGGAAAAGACTTCCGCAGGTCGCTACATCATCCGGAGAGCACGGAGATGGCGCAGTGCCGCCGCCAGCGAATTCCTGAATGAACCTATGGCGTAGGCGTGAATGCCGCCTGGGCGGGACTCCTCACGTAGCTCTCTCACCCCTCTGGGGGTACCAAGAACCGCCATTGTCGTATCTCCAGCCTCCGGACCACGTCTTTCTGGATGACAAATGACGAACCTATTGTATACGCGACCTCGCCTACCGTCAAGCGTCAGATTTTCGAACGGACGGCAGGGTTTCGGACGGCTATCGGGGGCTGTTCTCCTGTGATCGCAGGTCCTCGACGGCGACAGGGCAGCCTTTGCATGTGTTGCTTTGCAGAGAAACCGCCCCCACCTGGGTGCCGATGCGGATTCCCATGCGCTGACGGCCGTTTGCGGTGTTCTCCAGCCGGCTGTCGCGGACCGTGATGTCGTGGGTCTGGCCCTGGATGTCGATCCCGACCCCCGGCTCCTGGCTGCCGTTGTCGCGGATCGTGCAGCCCTCGATCCGGTTGCGGTGGCCGCAGCGGAACTCGCCGACCTCCGCCCGGAAGAGGATACCCACCTCGCCATTTCGCTCGATGGTGCAATTCCGCACGAGGTTGTCCGTGTCGCGGTGCCCGATACTGATCCCGAAGCGGCCGTTCTCCGAGAGCGTGCAGTCCTCCACCAGACCATCCGAGACACCCCAGCAGAAGAAGATGCCCTGGCTGTTGCCCTTGGCGGTGCAGCCGCGAAAAACCGGACGCTGCGAGCCGCTGCCCGGATGGAACCCGAGATCGGCGTTATTCAGCGACTGGCAGTTCTCGAAGTGGATATCGTCGCAGACCTGGAAGCTGAAGCCGTCGCCGTTGTAGTTGCGGGCCACCACGTTGCGGAACCGCCAGCGGTTGCAGCCCTGGATGAACACCGCTCCGGCGAAGTTGCCGTTGATGTTCTCGTTGTGGTCGCGGTTGCCGTCGAGCACGAGGTTCTCGATCCGGACGTCGTCGACGCCTTCGGCGGTGAGGATCGGAAAGAGGGTCGCGGCGGTCGCATCGTCCTGGGTCCAGAAGTTCTTCAGGGTCATCCGGTCCAGGAACAGGACCTTGCCTTCGACCGCCGTGACAGTCGCCCGCAGGACATCGTATTGCCATTGGCCCGGACCGGTGCTCGCTCGCAGCATAATGCCGCCGCCGGGCGCGAAGCCTGTCGGATCGTTTACCTCGACGCCGTACTCGTACCAGTCCGAATCGCGAACCAGCTTCGTCACCACGCTGCCGCTCTTTCGCAGGACGGTCTGCTCGCCCGAGCCGCTTAGTGTGATATGGGGGTGCAGATAGATGGCGTTCTTCAGCTCGTACACCCCCGGCAGGATGCAAAGCGTCCCGCCGCCCAAGCGGTGCAGATAGTCCACGCCCGCCTGGATGGCCTTGTCGTCCGTGCCTCGCAGATCGCCCTCCGCCTGCCCGACCGTCAGAACCAGCGTCCGCACGCTTCGCATCGGCCGATTGCTCGCCGCAGCCCCCGACGCGCGATCCTCCGCCCCTCCGGCCGGCCCGCCACAGATCGACCGGCATATCCCCGCCACACACACCGCTATTACCAGAAGCCTTCCCGACGCCCTCACACATTCTCGACGCATATCGTCCGTCCTTCCAAAGACACCACACTTTCCCCGCTCGCGAATTGTAGTCCCGCCAAATCGGAACGCAAAGACAAACGAGGGCGCCAGGCAGTGGCGGATCGGCAAAATGGTTGTCTGGCCGGCGGGTGGGACTATAATGAGTTTGCAGTGTGCCCGTGAGGGCATACGGTTTGTAGTATGCTGAGGGTATGCATGTTCCCGAAAAGCAGCGTCTTACGACGCCACTACGAACGGCAACCCGCGGCGGCGGGTCACTACGAGCGGGCTTTGTCGCATAGCAGAGGCAATAATCAGCGGTCTTTTCAGGGTTCTTCTTGAGGCGGGCGTGCGATGGACAGAAGGCGGTTTTGTTTGCGGACGGCGGGGGTGTTGGCGGCGATGCCGCTGGCGAACGCCGGCCTGGCTCAGACACGTCAGGCAGCCGATCAAATCAAGCTGATTGTGCGGGCCGACGACATCGGTTCGGCTCATGCGGCCAACGTCGCGTGCATCCGCAGCTTCCGCGACGGGATCGCGCGGAGCGTCGAGGTGATGGCTCCGTGCCCGTGGTTCAACGAAGCGGCGGCGATGCTCCGCGAGACGCCGGGCTACGACGTCGGCGTGCACCTGACCCTGACCAGCGAGTGGGCCAACTACAAGTGGGGCCCGATCACGCAGTCACCGAGCCTGGTCGATTCGAGCGGTCACTTCTTCGCGACGAACCGCGACTTCCTCGCTGCCAAGTGGAACATCCACGAGGTCGAGAAGGAGCTGCGGGCCCAGATCGAGCTGGCCCAAAAGCACATCCCGCAGGTCTCGCATCTGAGCAGCCACATGGGCACGCCGACGAGCACGCTGGAGCTGCGGACGCTCGTGCAAAGGCTCGCGGCCGAGTACAAGCTGCCGTTCGAGACGCCCGGCGCCCAGTGGTTCCGCTGGCCTGCCGACAACAACACGACCGCCGAACAGCGCGAGGCAGCGCTGGTCAGGGCGCTCGAGGAACTGAAGCCGGGTATCTGGATCCTCGTCGAGCATCCGGGCCTCGACACCGACGAGATGCGGGCGATCGGGCACGAGGGCTACTGGAACGTCGCGGCCCATCGCGACGGTGTCACCCGGTCTTTCACCAGCGAGAAGGTCAAAGAGGTCGTCCGGACACGGAACATCCAACTGGCCAGCTACGGCGACACCTGGCCGGCCAGGTAGATAGGCGCGAGGGCGGAGATACGGCATACGAAGTGTGAGGACGATCATGAACGTAGACCTGCACTATGGAACAGGCGTCGTCACTCTTCGGGTGCCGGATCGGAACGTGCAAAAGATCATCCGCCCGTGGCAGGGGCCGCAGGGCGGGGATGCGGCGGCGGGCCTGCGGGACCTCATGGACGGCCAGGCCGGAGCGTTTCGCGATGAGGTCGCCGGCAAGCGGGTGTGTGTCCTCGTCGACGATGGCACGCGCGACGAGCCGCTGGCCGATGTGCTGCCGCACGTCTGCGGCGCGTTGCGGGGGGCCGCGTCGGTGCAATTCCTGATCTGCACCGGGACGCACACGGCCGACACCCCGAAGAACCGCCAGATCGGACACGAGATCGAGAAGGCACGACGCAATGCCGGTCTGAACGTGACGCGAATCCACGCCCACGACTGCCAGGCCGACCGGTTCCTCGACCTCGGCCGCACGTCGCGAGGAACGCAGGTGTTGGTCAATGCCTTCGCCGAAGAGGCGGACGTCTTTCTCGCGGTCTCCGATGTGAAGGTCCATTACTTCGCGGGATACTCGAACCCGGTCAAGAACTTCGTGCCCGGCATCAGCGCCTTTCGCACGGTCGAGCAGAATCACAGCCTGGCCCTGCTCGATGAATCCACGCACGCGGCGCACCCGTGGCATCCCAACCCTGCACAGCGAAACAACCCGCTGGCCGCGGACATGGTGGAAGGCATGGATTTGATCGCCAAAGGCCGGCCGATCTATGCCCTGGTGATGCTCAGCGCCGGCACGCGGCTGCTGTGGGTGCGGTTTGGGCCAATCCGGGAGGTGAGCGCCGAGTCGTTTCTCGTGACCGACGAGCGGAACATCCAGACGGTGACTCCGGCGTCGCGGCTGGTCGTCTCGCCGGGAGGCCTTTCCAACGACGAAGATCTGTACATCGCCCAGCGAGCGCTGGAACTGAACCGGGCCGCGGTGACGGACGGCGGAGAAGTGCTGTTCCTGGCCGCCTGTCCCAACGGCATCGGCGAGCCGCAGACCGTCGCGAACTTCTACGACCGCCTGACGGCGCCACTCGAAGAGGTCATCCAGTCGATTCGCCAGGACTATGTCCTCTACAGCCACAAGCCGTACAAGTTCGCCGTGCTGATCCGCCGGCTGCGGCGCATCTGGATGCACACGCAGATTGCCGACGACCTCGTCGAGGCGGCCCACATGCATCCCGCGCACGATCCGCAGGCGGTGGTGGACGGCTGGCTCGCCGAGCAGCCCGATGTCAGAATCATTTTCATCGACGGCGCCAACAAGGTTGCCCTGCGAGCAGGCTCGGCTTGATCGAGGACTCTGACTCGGGCACAGGTCATGCATGTCGATCCTGGATTGATCCCGATGTCCGCGGGTGTTTGCCGAAGTTGGACAGACACAGATGATTGACGCCAGAGCAGATGTGAAGAAGGAAAGCCTGGACCCGCAATGGATCCGCAGGCGGCTGCGTCGGTACTTGTTGACCTCGTTCGCCCTGTTCCTGTGGGCGCTCTTCGTGTCGGAGGGGATGGCCGAAGGCAGGTACCACACGACGCGGCCGTTCCTCGTTCTGTCGGCGGCCAGCACGGTTCTGGCCTTGGCCGGACTGATCTGGCGGCCACGGAGCAGGGGGCTTCTCATCGCGGCGATCGTGACACACCTGACGCTCTGGATTCCATGTCTCTACCCCATGACCGAGTGGCCGGGCGGCGACGACGCCTCAGGCATGGCGTGGTTCTGGTTCCTTGGGGCAGGCTGTCTGATTGCCATTCCCCTGGCCGTGAGAAACCTTGTGCTGTTGATAAAGGGCAAGAAATAGCGTATCACGGCAGCAGAGGCAGACGCGTAGGGTGTGCATCGCACACCTTCGGCCTGGCAGGACAATGGAATTGGTGTGCCATGCACACCCCACTTGGGAGGTCCATACAATGAGATGTCGGATTGGACACTCAGACGCAGCGAAGTTGGCGTACGTTCCTTGTCTGTTTCTATTCTTCTGCAATCCATGGATTGGCGAGGCGGTGGCGCAACCCGCCTCCGCCTGGCAGGTCGGGACGCCGATTGCCACCTACTGGGCCGGGCCTGCCATCACGGACGCGGTGGCACAGCAGATGGTTGAAGGCGGTTTCAACCTCGTCTGGTGTGGCAGCGAAGCGGAACTCGACGTCGCGCATCGTCACGGCCTTCGCGGCCAGCTCACCAGCGGTCTGTTCACGCCGGCATCGCTCGACGACCGCGACCGCCGCCAACAGTTGGATGCCCTGATTGCTCGCGTCAGCAGGCACCCGGCGCTGTACTCCTATCACCTGATCGACGAGCCCAGCGCTGCGCAGTTCCCGGCGCTCGGCAAGCTGGTCGCGTACCTGCGCCAGCGTGATCCAATGCATCTGGCCTACATCAATCTGTTCCCGACCTACGCCAACAACCAACAGCTCGGCACCAAAGGCGACACGATCACCGCCTACCGCGAGCACTTGCGTCTCTACGTCGAGCAGGTGAGGCCGTCGCTCATCAGCTACGACCACTATCAGTTCCAGCTCAAGGGCGACGGCGACCAGTACTTCCTGAATCTGGCGATGATCCGCCGCGCAGCGCAGGAGGCGGGTGTGCCGTTCCTCAACATCGTCCAGGCCTGCACCTGGGCGCCCGATGCGATGCGCATTCCGAACGCGGACGAGCTGCGCTACCTGGTCTATTCCACCGTGGCCTACGGCGCGCAGGGCATCAGCTACTACGTCTACGCCCACCCGAACCACTACGGCAGTCTCGTCGGCCTCGATGGGACGCCGGGACCTCTTTACCACGCGGTCAAATCCTACAATCGCGAGTTCGTCGCCATCGCCAGGGAGCTCCAGCCCCTGCGCTCGCTCGGCGTGTATCACACGTCGATGCGCGAACGTGGCTGCGAGCCGTTGCCGGCGGATGCCGTCTTCCGCGTCGATTCGTCGGCGTCGCCCGCCTCGCCGCGAGGTTTCCTGCTCGGCTTCTTCGGAGCCGGGAAGAAGCCGACTCACGCGGTTCTCGTGAACCTGGACTACACCACCGGGGCGAGCGCCACGCTCGCCGGCCCGGGCGAACTGGAGCGGTTCGACGCCGGGACTGCGCAGTGGACCTCGGCGAACAAGTCCGCCGTCGAGCTGACCCTGCCCCCCGGCGGCGGAGTGCTCGTGCGAGCCGCCCGCTGACGGGGAATGCCTATGGGTCCTGGGCGATACGTGTTCGTTATGTTGACCGCATGGCTCGCGCTCTGCGTTCTGCCGTCCTTGCCGCCCGCCGCCGGCCAGGAGACGGACAAGGACCCGTTCACGTACCAGGACGGCGCGATCGTGCGAGGTTCGCAATCCGCGCGGCGGTTGGCGCTGGTGTTCACCGGTCATGAGTTTGGCGAAGGGGCCGAAGCGATCCTCGATGCGCTGGCCCTGCACGAGGCCAGGGCGTCGTTCTTTCTGACCGGCGACTTCCTGCGTAACGCTGAGTTCGCCTCGCTGGTCCGGCGGATGCTGGCCGAGGGCCACTACGTCGGTCCGCATTCCGACCGGCACCGGCTCTATTGCGATTGGACGCCGGACCGACGGACGCTGCTGACACGTACCGAGCTCGAAACGGACCTGAACGCCAACCTGCGCGAGCTGGAGCGGTTTGGCGTCCCGCGCCGGCAAGCGCGGTTCTTCCTGCCCGCCTACGAGCACCACAACCGCGACATCAGCGACTGGACGAACGCGATGGGTCTGACGCTGGTCAACCTCTCGCCCGGCACGCGCTCGGCCGCCGACTACACCTCCGAGAAGGACCGCAACTTCGTGTCGTCACAGGCGATCCTCGACAGCATCCTGCAACGCGAGCGGGAGGACCCCGACGGGCTCAACGGCTTTGTGCTGCTGATGCACGTGGGAGCCGGCCCCGAGCGCGCGGACAAGATGCACGCGCGCCTACCCGAGTTGCTCGCCACGCTCAAAGAGAGAGGCTACGCGCTCGAACGCATCGACCGCCTGCTGGCGCGGCACGTTCGCGCCAGCCAGGTTGGCTACCCGGTGCAAGGCCCGAAGCTCGCGGTCGCGCTCGGCCGTGAGCCGCTCGGCGGGCATTTTGACGTCGTCGAACTGGACTCGGGCGCGTCGGTGTTCCAGGGCGTCACGCGTCCGGTGGCGGGGATGAACTGGGGCCGATTCGATCACGTTACGGAGCTCGACTTCTCGTCGCTGCGCCGGCCCGGACGCTACCGCCTTCGCCTGGGCGGCGCCGTCTCCGAGCCGGTCGTTGTCGACGATGCGGTCTTCGAGCCGCTGCCGGATCTGCTGCTGGAGTTCATGCGTCAGCAGCGTTGCGGCTTCAATCCGTGGCTCGATGCCCACTGTCACCAACTGGACGGGCGCACCGCCTACGGGCCGCTTCAGGCCGGGACCGAGATCGATGCTCGCGGCGGCTGGCACGACGCCGCCGACCTCCTGAAGTATCTGCTCACGTCGAGCAACGCCACCGCGCAGATGCTGCTTGCCTGGGAATTGCACGATGCGGCGGCGGAACAACCGCGATCGGCGATGTTCGGCGATCGGTTCGACGCGCTCGGCCGCCCCGCCAGCAACGGCCTGCCCGATCTGCTCGACGAGGCCCGCTGGGGACTCGAATGGATGCTGAAGCTGCATCCGTCGCCGGAGGCGCTGTATCATCAGGTGGCGGACGATCGCGACCATTGCGGCTGGCGACTGCCGGGCGATGACCCCGCCGACTACGGCTGGGGCAAGGGCGGCCCCCGCGTGGTGTATGCCGCCGACGGCCGGCCGCAGGGACTCGGACGCTACGCGAGCGAATCGACGGGCCTGGCCAACCTCGCCGGACGCTACGCCGCCGCGATGGCCCTGGCCTTCCAGGTCTGGAAGGACGACCCCAACGAGGCCGCGTTCGCGCGACGTTGCCTGACCGCAGGCGAGGAAGTCTACCGCCTCGGTCGCGCCCGCGAAGGCGTCCAGCAGGGCAACTCGTACGGCGCGCCCTATCGCTACGCCGAGACCACCTGGGCCGACGACATGGAGTGGGGCGCTGCCGAGCTGTTTCGGGCGACGGGCGACTCGCGCTACCTCGACGACGCCAAACGCTACGCGCATCTGGCCGGCTCGGAATCGTGGATGGGCCGCGAGCAGACCGGACACTACCAGTTCTACCCGTTCTTCAACGCCGGCCATTTCCGCCTGCATGGCGTCGTGGACGCCGAGTTCCGGACGCTGCTCGAAGGCTGGTATCGCGAGGGGATCGAACGCTGCCGCATCGCGAGCGAGCAGAACCCGTTCGGCATCGGCGTTCCGTTTATCTGGTGCTCGAACAATCTCGTGGTGGCCCTGGTGACGCAGTGTGAACTCTACGAGCGGATGGCCGGCGATGGACGCTATCGCGAATTCGCCGCAAGGCATCGCGACTGGCTGCTGGGCCGCAATCCCTGGGGCGTCACGCAATTCATGGGCGCCGGCGTGGTCTCGCCGCAGAACGTGCACCTGATGACCACGCGGCTGACCGGCCGGACCTTGCGTGGCGGCCTGGTGGATGGCCCGGTCTGCAAACGCATCTTCCGGTCTCTCAAGGGCGTCGGCATCACCGAGCCCGATCCGCTGGCCGACTTCCAGGACCCGCGCGCCGTCTATCACGACGACCTCGCCGACTACAGCACCAACGAGCCCACCATGGACGGTACCGCCAGCGCCATCCTGATGTGCTCCGCCCTTACACGTCCCGAAACGGTATCAGCCGGACACGGCAGCGCTGGATTACCACAGGAAGAGTATCTTCAGACGATGACACCGCCGAAGCAAGCTCTTCCTCGACCGATTCCTGTAAGACCTTTCGCAAACACCTTACGTAATCCAGGACCGAAACGAGTAAGATGCCCCTGGAATTCCCCCTTGAGCGTATCGGGCGATTGAGAGCCAGCCCGGAACTCGCGAGGGCAGGATGACCGACAAGATAGTGAGAGTATGTACTGCTCAAGAGAAACCGGCGGTCAAGGTGTGTCGAAAAACCGTCAAGATGCTCGATTTTCAGCGAATTGGCGAGTTTGGGGGCGTCTGGCACGTGTCTCGACCGAGTTGATCGCCAAATGTGTTGAAATCCAGCCCCTTGTTGCGGTATTATTGACAATGTGGCGTGCAGGAGCTCTGACTGTGAAGACAAATGGCAAATCCCGGTTGAACCTTTTGCAGGAGGAGAAGAGCCATGTGCAGTAGAGGAGAAATTCTTTCGGTGTTGTGCTGTCTGGTGGTCGGGGTAGTGGTTCCAGTGTGTGCGGATCCGGCGTGGGAGTACATTTATGAGGGAGATACACTGCCTGATGATATCTCACTGGGCGATGACGCGTGGCAGCTTATGGGGGACAATCAATTCGCGGAAGTCACTGACCAGGGTGAACTTCATATTAATGATGTGGGACAGAATCACTGCTTCTTCCTGTACAACATAGAGGACGCCGCCCTGATGGAAGAAGCGACTATCGAGGCGCGTGTCAAAGTGCTTTCGCAGTCCGGGTCGGCGAGTTTTGAGGTGCTGTTCGGGATGCAAGATGGGAGCAACTCGAAGTGGCTTGATCTGTTCCCTGACCACATTCTGCTGGATAGCAGCACCGTTACCTATAATGTTGATATGACAGAGTATCACATTCTAAGGATGGTGAGGAAAGGCGCAGAGATTCGCATCTACGTGGATGATGAAGAGGTGATACGCGAAGCGCACGTGGGGGCTGGCGAAAGCTGGATTGGCTTCATCTTCGGTGCCGGGTGCACCTCATGCAGAAGCGAACAATTCTGGGATTATCTGGCGTTTACGACGGAAGGCGGTTTCTCACCGCAAGAGCTTCCCAGTTATGCCTCTATGCGCCGCCCAGCGGAACTGGCGGGCGATCCGAGTCCAGGCAATGAAGCCAGTGATGTGCCGCATGATGTCAGCCTCAGTTGGACACCGGGTAGGTTCGCTGTGACACACGATGTGTACTTGGGCACCTCGTTTGAGGCCGTAGATAGTGCGACGCCGGGCACGCTTGTAAGTCAAGGCCAGGCCGACAGACAATATGCGCCGGAGACCGTCCTTGAATTCGGCCAGACGTACTACTGGCGTGTCGACGAAGTCAACGGTGCGCCGGACTATACGATCTTCAAGGGCGAGGTCTGGAGCTTCACGGTCGAACCGTTCGCCTATCCGATTGTGAACGTCATCGCGACCAGCAACGGGGCCTCCGACGAAGTGTCCACGCCGCAACGCACGGTAGATGGCTCGGGCATCAACGCCGACGATCAAGCCTCGGTGAAGGCCGCCGACATGTGGCTGGCCTACCCGCCGGCCGAGGGCACTCTGTACATCCAGTACGAGTTCGACTCTCTCTACAAGCTCCACGAGATGCTCGTCTGGAACTACAACGTCCAGTTTGAACCGATGCTCGGCTTCGGGCTTAAGAATGTCACGGTGGAGTACTCGGAGAACGGGACCGACTGGACGGCGCTGGGCGACTTCGAGTTCGCCAGGGCGACGGCGACTACCACGTATACCGCGAACACGACCGTCAGTTTCGGCGGCGTAGCGGCCAGGTACGTGCGGCTGAACGTCAACAGCGGCTACGGGTCCTTGGGTCAGTATGGGCTTAGCGAGGTCCGCTTCATGTATATCCCCGCGCACGCCCGCCAGCCGCAGCCGGCCGACGGGGCCACCGACGTGGAAATCGGCACGGCCCTGGCTTGGCGTAGCGGCCGAAACGCCGCCTCGCACGAAGTACATCTGGGTACGGACCCGGCGGGTCTCACATTGGCCGGTACGGTCAACAGCCCAACGTTTGCTCCCGATGGGATTGAGTTTGGGAGCACTTACTACTGGCAGGTCGTGGAAGTCAACGAAGCGGATGCGGTGACCGCATGGCCCGGCGACGTCTGGACCTTCTCGACGCAGGAGTATGCCTTGGTCGACGGGTTCGAGACGTACAACGACGACATTGACGCCAAGACGACCATCTTCGACACGTGGATCGACGGCTGGGTCAACGGCACCGGCTCGACGGTCGGATACCTCGACGCCCCCTTTGCCGAGCGGACCATCGTCCACAGCGGCCGGCAGTCGATGCCGCTGGCGTACGACAACTCGACTTCGCCGTTCTATTCGGAGGCCGATCGGACCTTCGACACCGCCCAGGACTGGACCGTCGGCGGCGCCGACAGCCTGCGGCTCTATTTCCGGGGCGCGGCAGCGAATTCACCGCAGACGCTCTATGTCACGTTGGAAGATAGCGCCGGACGCACTGCGACCGTCGGCTATGCTGACCCGGACGGGGCCTTGGCGACCGAGTGGCAGGAATGGCGGATTGCGCTGAGTGAATTTGGCGGTGTCAGCCTGACCAAGATCGAGAAGATGATGATCGGTGTCGGCAACCGGGCGGCTCCGGCTGCTGGCGGAAAAGGCATTGTCTACATTGACGACATCGGGTACGGACGACCTGCTGCCACAGAGTAGTATCTTGAAGTGCTATCTTCCGGGGCCCTTGCCGGCGCGGCACGGGCCCATTTTGCCTGCGGGTGACTGAGTACTCCCACAATCAACCTGCTGTTTTGGAAGCGCCTGGAGGAATGCACGCCAGATCCATAATGACAAGGATGGGCGGGTCTTCAGCAATTCCACGCATGCACGAAGAACCAACGACGTCGCATAGCAAGGGGTGTACTTCTATGGCGAGCGGGGAAGTCGGCCTGGAGCGGTTTGGAAGCCCATCTGTCCCCGAGTCTCTGTGCTGATCGCATGTTTCTGGCTCGCCCTATGAATACGCTTCTACGCGTCGCCGCAGGCGGGAGACCTTGGGCTGGAGGCCGGAGGGGGCAGCGAAGGGGGTGCGTATCTCCCCTCGACTTCACTCGGCGCAGGCTTTGCTCGTATCTTGTCTCTCGCGTGCACAGGACCAGGGTCGAGCGGCAGGCCGCCCCGCCCTGAACGAGATACGAGATACCAGATACGAGACACGGCCGTTCGCCCGAGCCACGGGCGACGGCTCTGGGGCGGGAAAAACCTTGGGGCCGGGGGCAAAGCGGGAGTTTACTCGCAGGCGGCCCGGACTTATAATCAGCCGTCGAAACCCGTCGGACCCCGGTAATCGCGCGTGACGCATGTTTGAGATAGAAAGGAGATAAGTCCAATGGCAGCAAAGATTTACTACGAGGATCAAGCCCCGATCGCACCGCTACAGGGCAAGAAAGTCGCGGTCATCGGATATGGGAGCCAGGGTCATGCCCACAGCCAGAACCTTCGCGACAGCGGGATCGAGGTGGCGGTCGCCGAGCTGGAGGGCACAGACAACTACAAGCTGGCGGTCGAGCATGGCTTCAAGCCGTGCGACATCCCGGCCGCGATGAAGGGGGCGGCCCTGATCATCGTGACGCTGCCGGACGAGGTCCAGGCGAAGGTCTACGCCGGCCAGATCGCCCCGAACCTCAAGGCCGGCCAGACCCTCGGGTTCTGCCACGGGTTCAACATCCACTTCAAGTACATCGTGCCGCCGAAGGACGTCAACGTCGTCATGATTGCGCCGAAGGGCCCGGGACATCTGGTCCGCAGCGAGTACGAGAAGGGCGGCGGCGTGCCCTGCCTGGTCGCGGTGCAGCAGGACGCCACCGGCACCGCCAAGCAGATCGCACTGGCCTGGGCCAACGGCATCGGGGGCGCTCGCGCCGGCGTGCTCGAGACGACCTACAAGGAAGAGACCGAGACCGACCTGTTCGGCGAGCAGGTGGTCCTCTGCGGCGGCCTGTCCGCCCTGATCAAGGCCGGCTTCGAAACCCTCGTCGCCGCCGGCTACCAGCCCGAGATCGCCTACTTTGAGTGCGTTCATGAGGTCAAACTGATCGTCGATCTGATCTACCAGGGCGGGCTGAGCTACATGCGCTACAGCATCTCGAACACCGCCGAGTACGGCGACCTGACCCGCGGACCGCGCATCATCACCGACCAGACTCGCGCCGAGATGAAGAAGATTCTCGACGAGATCACCAGCGGCGCCTTCGCGAAGGAATGGGTCAACGAATACCAGACCGGGCTGAAGAACTTCAACGCCCTGTATGAGAAGGACCACAAGAGCCAGCTGGAGACCATCGGCCGCAAGCTCCGCAAGATGATGAAGTGGATCAAGGCCAAAGAGGTGTGAGGAATTGACCACGGATTCTCGATGATCGAATCGTGGGGACCGGGATGATCGGAGAGCCGGCATGAGAGCCACGGGACGGACGATGTCGCAGCGCCGCGTCACCATCGGGCTTGCATCGTTTGGTCTGGCGGCTCTCGCCGGCTCTCTTGTTGTTCTCTGCGGCTGTTCGGCCCTGCTGTATGTCAGCGCCGACCCGCTGCCCTACACCCGGCTGGCCGGTCCCTACCGCCACACCCAGCTCAAGGCCAGCACCACGCTCGACGCCCTGAGCGCGTTCGACATTCCCGACTACCGGCTCGACCCCAACGCCGCCGGCCCGCAGCTCGTCAGCCAGAGCGGCACGATGTTCGCCGTCTCCGGCCGCAGCGCCGACGGCCTCAAGATGTGGGTCACCCTGATCGCCTTCGACGAGCACCAGATGACCGCCCGCCGCAAGTACTTCTTCTGCGTCGACGAACGGGCCACCACCGCGCCGACCGCGCGAGGCCAACGTCTGTTCCCGCCGCGAAAGGGGCTGATCTTCGACGCCGAGCTCGTCCTGTCGCCCGAGATCCAGACGACACCCTATGCGACGGAAGAAGCCCGGCAGCTCGCTATCGTCCATTGGCTCATGGAGCGGTTCGCGGAGGATGTGCGCAGCCTCGTCGGCCCGTCCGGCGAACCAACCCAGGCCAACGAATTGGTTTCACTCGCCGGCATGATGATGAACCAGACCTTCGACGGTCTGCGAATCGAGCTGGACAAATCCCCCGGCCTGGCCCGCAGTCTCACCGGCTCCAAAGGTGTCGCCTTCCCCCACATCAATATGAACGAAGGCCGCCTCCGCCTGACCACGGCCTCCGGCGTCACCACCGCCAAACTCCGCGTCAACCTGCCGATGTAACCCTTTGTTTGCGACGCGGCCAATCTCTTCGATGGGTGGCCGCCTCATCCGCCGCAGGCGAATCGGGGATGGCTCGCTCGTGCAGGCCGGGCTGCCTTCCGAGCTTTGTTTCGAGGTGTTTTTGGAACGCTCGTTGGCACGTGCTCGGCCGGGAAGTTCAGGTACGCGAACTCGCCGAACAGCTCGATGGCCTTGCGGTCGTACGCCCGCGCCGCCTCGGTCTCGTCGTCGTACAGCCCGAGATCGTAGTGCTTGCCCTTGCAGGTGATTGTCGCACGCCACTTGCCGGTCGCGCGTTCGAAGTGGACGCCTTTGTATCTCGATGTCCCTTTGCTGCGCCGGCTGTTGTACGCGTTCTGCTGGCGCGTGCAGAGACGCAGGTTGCAGCGACGATTGTCCAGGCCGTTGCCGTTGATGTGATCGACCACCATGCCCTCGGGTGCGCTCATGATCAGGCGGTGCATCCAGATGTTGCCGCCGCGACCTTTCTTCATGGTGGCGTAGAACTTCGTGCCGGTGTGGGCCGCCTGCCACTTGTACTGACTGAGCCATTCGTAATCGGCCTTGTCCACGATCGCGAACTTGCTCTTGGTCAGCGGTATGTAACGGATCTCGTCGTTGGGCGCCTCCGGCGGCTCGGCCCGCACCGCCGGCTTCGGCCTGGCGCGGAAGTTCCGGCACGTATGGTGAGCCGCCACCTCGTGCAACTGACCCGGCGCCTCGGGATGATTCATACACATCAGCAGTCCGGGCCAGCGGGACATGATGACTCGATGCCATCGCCCGACCGCTCGAACCGCACATGCACAATTCGCACAGATTCGCTCGCACATGAGAGCTCCTCCTTTCGTCGTCGCTCGTATCTTGTCGCCCGTCGCTCGTGACTCGTGAGCTGGAATGCGTATCTCGTATCTGGTATTTCGTATCTCGTGACTCGGTGCAGATGGGTAAAAGCGTAGACGGATAGATGGGCGTACGGCGATTGCGAACCCGTCCACCCCTGGGTCGTTGTCCCGCACCTGAGCGCCAACCCATCTACGCGACAACCTTCTCTCTGGAAAGTGGAAACTCTATTGACTTGTCAACGTGCTCCGGCCAGTAAACCGGCCGCGAGGAGCGCAAGAACATGCGTCCCTCTACCCTTGGACGCTGTTGCACGTTTGTGTCGAAAAATCGGCTCGGAAATTCGCCCCCGGGTTTTGTAAGTGCCTCTAAAAAAAGGAGTAAAAAATTTTTCGATGTCACGCGCATTTTGTCGTTTGCCCGTTGCGTGTTTGGGACGAAATCGCGTGGTTTTTCCCCCCGCGCAACCGCCATACCCAAGCTTCCACTGTGCTCAGGACAGGCGTTGAAGGTGCTGCCCCCTTCCCGTCTGGCAGCCTCCAGCGCAGCGCGCCGCCTGCGCCGCCAAGCCGGTCGCCGAGCAACTCCAGCGAACCCTTCGCAGACTGCCCGCCGAGAAACGCCGGAGCCTGACCCTGGACAACGGCCGCGAGTTCGACAAGGAAACCGGCCTCTACTACTACCGCGCCCGCTACTACAACCCGACCATCGGCCGCTTCCTCCAAACCGACCCCATCGGCTACGGCGACGGCTTGAACTGGTATGCGTACTGTGGGAACAATGGAGTGGGTCTCGTTGACCCATGGGGCCGTTCGGGGCACGATCCGTACAATCTGCCATGGAACCCCCCGGGCAGTGCGATACCGGTCAGAGTAGCGTTCTATGATGGTGGAGACCCCGGAGTGGACGCGGATGGCGATGGACTATCCGACATCTCGACCGGAGAGCAATTCAAGGAAGCAGCTGACGATTTTGTGTACGTGAAGGATGGGCTGACTTATAACCTGTACTTCGACATGAATGTGGACAATCCCTCCGAGTTTATTGCGACGACACTTACGAGTCTAGCCCAACGGGGTTACGATGTTACGGATGTATACTTCTTTGACCATTGTTCGACAGATGAGAATGGAGATTTTGCCCTTGAATTCGGAGACGAAGTGTGGGGGCCGACCAAATTACAGGCGGTTGGTCGATGGATCAATTTCCGTTATCCAAATGCTCTACCTGCTGATTGTACTCTTCATTTTAGGCATTGCTATGTTGCGTCCGATCAATCGTTTCTCGAGGATTTAGCGTCTTGGTTTGGACGGGACGTCACAGGTGTTGCCGGTAGCATTACTGATCTCAGTCCGCAGGTGTATGATCCGGAAGCTCCCGAAATCGAGGGACCTGACTACACCTTCAATGGCGATTTGTGGAGGGCCACGCCTGGGAAGAGAAGTGAGATCATCTGGAGATATAAAGTGCCCGCTGGATGGACATTTGACCCGTTCCCGTGGTATGACCCGACCTTGGTGCCCAACCCAGAACGACATGGTTACTAGTTGTGGAATCATACAGGAGCGGAACACCACATTCTTGCCCTCCACAGGTGAAATCTGTGTACGCTTCTGGAGATGAAAGGTAAGCATGAAAGGTTCGGAATCTACGCACAAGAATAACGATAGAATGTCGGCAGGTCGTTTCGTGGCAGCCGTTGCTCTTGGTGCCTTGTGTGTTGTCTTGGCAATCGCAGCATTCAACGCAACCTTGCGATCGCGCCGCACGCAGTCGGCAGGACCGTCTCCGCCCGACCTAACTCGGTGCACACGGATCGAGATTCGGCAATACCCGACTGCGCTGGGATACCCCGTTTGGAGGACAGACACAGAAAAGAACCTCCTCACTCGTGAAGAGGTACAGCAGATTGACGCTCTCCTTGAGTGTGTTGTTGGTGCCCCCGAGGCCGTCAGTAGGTTCGCCCGGACGATAGCTTTAGGATCATATAATGGGCAGCAGTCAGGAACGTACCGTACCAAGACAGTCGCCATCTTGCTTTGCTATTTTGATGACAAGCCGCCGTTACGTCTTATAGCGTACGGCTCTGATACCCTGGTGACCGAGAACAAGAAGGTCTTCGTCTACGAGAGCCCTTTGGGCCTGTTCAGTACGATCGGTTCGCAGGTATCTTCTTCCGAGCTGCTCTCCCATATCCGCTTGCGCCTAGAATGTGCGCGCAATCTCCGCTACCTCTACACAGGACTGAGAGCATTCGAGGATGACGTGCCATACCCTTCTCCGTCGACATGGTGCGATGCCCTTGTTCGTCGCTACGTGCGTCGAGGGGACACTGAGACGGAGACGTTGAGGTACTTTGGCTGCCCATCTGTTCCCAACGGGAGCTGTCACTATGCGATTAACCAGAACTGCAAGCGAGACTCTCTCCCGGAAACGGTTCTGCTGTTCGAGACAAAGGCGGGGTGGAACCAGCACGGCGGGCCGGAGCTGTTCACGTTCGACAACCACGACCCCAAAGGCGGCTGTGTCCTGCTCAACGACGGCACCGTGAAGTTCATCCGCACCGAAGAAGAACTCCACGCCCTCCGCTGGAAGTAGGGCCAAGATAGATGACGAGTGTCGTGCCCAGGCGGGTGATGCAAGAGGGGCCGGGGACGGTCACGTTCTGGTGGAAGGTCTCGTCCGAGGCGAATTACGACTGGCTGTCGTTCTATGTGGACGGGGTGCTTCAGGACCGGATCAGCGGGGAGGTGGGCCGGCAGCAGATCACCTACACCTACGACCCCTCCGGCCGGCGGATCGCCAAGGACGTCGATGGCGAGGTGACCAAATACGGCGCAGCCTGCCCTGAGCTTGCCGAACGGGATGGCGACCAGTGCATCGCCGCGTACGCCTGCCCTGAGCCTGCCGAATGGGATGGCAGCAACAACCTCCTGCGCAAGTACGTCTACGGCCCGTGCATCGACGAGCCCCGTTCGGCTTCGCTCAGGGCAGGCTTTGAGGCTGTCACCCGTCCGTACCTCTGACGCGAGATATGAGATACGAAGAACGAGATACGCTTCACGCTTCACGCACGACGCACGACGCTTCACGCATCTACTGCGCGGGCTTCAGGACGACCGAACGCAGGTTGATCGGGCTCCACTGGCCACGGACGGGCTTGATGGTCAGCTCGCAGTCGCCTGCGTTGGCGATGCGGACCCGGCCGAGAGTCACCGTCTCGAACTTGCGATAGTCGCCGGTGTTGGGCGCCTGGGCGGAGAACTTCTCGCCGGCCACGCCGATCTCGAACTTGCTGTTGCTGGCGGGTGTAGCGATCTCGGCGACGACGTCGAACGCCCCCGGCCTGGCGATCTTGAACTGCCAGCTCAGCCATGCGCGGTCGCTGGTCCAGTAGCCGATGCTGGCCTTGCCGTCGATGTCCTCGACCTGCGGGCTTGAGCCGCCATCGCTGTGGATCTCGGCCAGCGGCGAGGGCAGGGCCATCGTGCCGTCGTCGGCCTGGGTCGGCAGGACCTTCTCGATGTCGAGCTCGCCTCGCACGCGCAGGACGACCACCGTGTCGATCGGATCGAGCGGCTTGGCGGGCACGTCGATGACGACGCCTTCCGGCGTGTTCGTCGCATCGAGCCGCTCCTCGGTCGCCAGCAGGCGGGCGCGGCGGACGTTGTTCCGCAATCCCGGCACCAGGAGCTTGCCGTCGGTGGGCCATTCGAATACGTGCAGGTAGAGCGTGGTGCGTTCATCGCCGACCTTCTTCGTGCAGCGGCCCCAGGCCAGCCGGGTGAACGGGCTGGCGGTGGTCGCGTAGATCGAGTCGCCGTTGACCTTCATCCACTTGCCGATCTCCTGGAGCCGCTCGACGCTGGGCGGCGGGATCTCGCCCAGGGCGGTGGGCCCGACGTTGAGCAGGTAGTTGCCGCCCTTGCTGGCGATGTCGACGAGGTTGCGGATCAGCGTTTCGGTCGACTTCCAGTTGTGGTCGTAGCTCTTGTAGCCCCAGGTGTCGTTCATGGTCATGCAGGTTTCCCAGTCGCGGCCGGGTGTGCCGGTGGCGGGGATGTGCTGCTCGGGCGTACTCAGGTCGCCTGCGTAGCCGCCGCCGAGGCGGTTGTTCGTGATGATGCCGGGCTGAAGGTCGAGCAGAGGCAGCAGCATCTCGGCCCGCTCCTTGGTCATGTCGGTCGGCGTGTCCCACCAGAGGACGCCGAGCGGGCCGTAGTTCGAGAGGATCTCGCGAACCTGCGGGATGGCGATGTTGCGCAGGTACGCGTCCATGTCACCATCCTGGGCCGGGTCCCAGTGGCCGCCGGCGGCGGCGCCGCCCGGGTGGTTCCAGTCCTGGGCCTGCGAGTAGTAGAAGCCGAGTCGCAGGCCGTGCTTGCGGCAGGCCTCGGCCAGCGGCGCCAGCAGGTCCTTGCCATACGGCGTCGCGTCCACCACGTCCCAGTCCGTCGCCTTCGAGTCGAACAGCGCGAAGCCGTCGTGGTGCTTCGACGTGATCACGATGTACTTCATCCCCGCTTCTTTCGCCAGCCGCACCCACGCGTCCGGATCGTACTTGACAGGGTTGAACTGCCTGGCGAATGCCTTGTACTCCGCCACCGGGATCCTGGCCCGGTTCATGATCCATTCCCCGATTCCCGGAACCTGCTCGCCCTTGTACGTCCCGGCGGGCACGGCGTACACGCCCCAATGAATGAAGAGGCCGAAGCGGGCTTCGCGCCACCACTTCATGCGGGCGTCGCGCTGCTCGGGGGTCTCGTCGGGGCGACCGACGACTTCGGCCGATGTGACTGGCGCGGCCAGGCCGATGCTCAACGCGAAGGCGCCGAGCAGGCCCAGTGCCATTTTCTGCAACCGCGATGAGAGTGACATGGCAGAATCCTCCTTGTCGCAATGGTGTGGCTCAATCCAGACGAATGCCCTTCTGGTGGAGCCACTGTTTCAGATCGGTCATCTGGCTGTTGAAGATCTCGTTGTCATAGTCCTGTTCGAGCTTGGTGACCGTCTCGGCCAGTTCCGGCTGTTCGTTAACGACTTCTGTCAGCCTGCGCTCGAAGTCATCGGCGGCCGCCCGCAGGTCGTCGAGGCGCAGTTCCAGGCCCAGCAGGCCCGCCACCCGCCGCACCACCACATCGATGCACTTCGGGTTGCCCCCCTGCACATACGCCGGCACCGTCGCCACGAGGCTGACCATCTGGACGCCGCGTTGCGGCGCCAGAGCCGTCAGGTACGTCACGATACTGGCCGGCCCCTCGTAGTCGCTGAACCGGATACCGTACGCCGCGAACACCGGCTTCAGGGACTCGCTGCTCACCGAACAGAACAGGTGCGGATCCCGCGTGTGCGGCACCAGCCCCGAGACGCTGCCGACGAAGTAGATCATCTTCACGCCGAGCCTGTCACACAGCGAGAACATGCAGTCCGCAAAGTCGTGCCAGGCCAGGTTCGGCTCCCTGCCCAGAAACAGGATCACGTCGCTGTCGGGCGCGCCGAAGAACGCGTTGTCCGGCAGATCGAACGCCCGCACGAGTCCGCCCTGAATCCGGCAGTGCGGCCGAAACAGCGCGGTCAGTTCCATCGCCCCCGGAAAGCTGTAAATGTAGAACCCCTCCGGCTGGATCTCCGCGAACCGCCGGGCTCCCAGCTTCTCCGCCAGGATGCGGATCGTCCCCGTCGAGACGTCGCCTCCGTCCATCCACCCGGAGAACCCGACGACCAGCCGGGGATTCGCAAACGTCGGATTGTCGTAGATGCGCAGCTTGTCGTCCGCCATGGCTCTTCCTTATCGCAGATGGATTCCCAGTGCCATACTCGCGCATCCTAAAACACCCCGCCCCCGTCCGCAAGCCTATTTCCCCAACCCTTCGCCTGCGAACCGCGCGATTCGTGGCTCGTGTGTCGTATCTCGTATCTCGTGTCTCGTATCTCGCAACAGACCGGGTGGCAGCCTCATCCGCCACAGGCGGATGGGGATGGACAGACACATGCTTGCCATATGCAGCGTGCACGGCGCACCGATCAGCCTGATGGTGGAACAGGGGCGCGCAGATGGGTAAATACGTTGCGACTGCGTATCCTCCGGCGATTACGGCGGAGCAGGACGCCCATGAAAGCCGATTCCCTGGTGCGAACGCAGCGCTCCGATCCAGGAACGGACCACTCAAACCCGCCCGAAAGGCCGCTGCATCATCCCCGGTGGGCTCTCGGCCGTCCGGCCGGGCTTGCGTTCTGGGCCGAGGCCCGGCCACCAGCACTTTCCCAGGAAGCTCAGCGAGATCGAGCATGCGAGCCTGAAGTATGTCTTCGTCGAGGGCGAGTTCCAGAACCCCCGGCGTCAACTGCGATCGTGGCGGCTGGAGTCTGGCCCCCTGGATCGACCCCCGCCGGATGCGGAGGCGGTGCGGGCGCCCGAGGACTGGGTGACGACCGTGACGCGGATTGCGGACCAGCCGACGGTGGTGGTCCGCAATGTGTCGCCGCCGACGATGACCGTGTGTTCCTCCAAGGGGAGGAACACCGCCGCGGCGGTGTTCCTCGTTCCGCGCACGCCGTGCCTGTCTCCTGGGGTCAATACCGGGAGACGTTGAGCTCGCCGGGGGTGCCCGTGACCAGGTAGACAACGCTCTCGGCGATGTTGGTGGCCCGGTCGGCGATCCGCTCGATGTTGTGCGACGACCACATCAGGTAGGTGGCCCGCGTGATGACAGAGGGGTTCTCGACCATGCGGTTGATCAAGTCGCGGTACGACTGATCGTACAGCCGGTCCACCTCGTCGTCCTCGAGGCAAATCTGCTGGGCCTTCTCGGCATCGCGGTGAGTGAAGGCTTCGAGGCTGCGACGGAGCATGCTGAGGGTTTTCTCGGTCATGGCGGGCAGATAGACCAACGGCCGGACCAGCGGCTGGTCCCCATGCAACAACACGATCTTGCCGATGCCTTCGGCGTAGTCGCCAATCCGTTCGAGGTCGCGAACGATACTCAACGTCGCAATGATCTCCCGCAGGTCGGAGGCCACCGGCTGCTGCAAGGCGATCAGGTCGACGCACTTGTCTTCGAGCGACCACCGGAACCGGTTGATCTTGGCATCGTCATCGACGATCTTCTTGGCCGCCCGAGCGTCCAGATCGGCGAGGGCGGCGACGGAGCGCTGGACGGCCTCGATGACCATCTCGCCCATGTGCAGGACGTCCCGTTCGAGCTCTCGCATCCGGTTATGAAAGCCTTCTCTGGCCATGCATGACTCCCGTTGATTCCGGGTATATGACTATCGATTCTCGGCGCGACGCCCGGGCCGGCCTTGGAATCATCCACCGTCAGTGATCCATCCTCAATTATCCAAAGGTTCCCTGGATATACTCTTCGGTCAGTTTTTCTCGCGGGTTCGTGAAAATCCGGTCCGTCACGCCGAACTCGACGAGCCGGCCCAGATACATCAGGGCGGTGTAGTCCGAACAGCGGGCCGCCTGCTGCATGTTATGGGTCACGATGACGAGGGTATACTCCTGCCGCAGGACGCGAAGCAGTTCCTCGACCCGCAGCGTCGCCACGGGGTCCAGGGTCGAGCAAGGCTCGTCCAGCAGGATGATATCGGGCCTGAGCATCAGTACGCGGGCGATACACAACCGCTGCTGTTGTTCGAGCGTCAGCGACTGGGCGTTGCGATGCAGTTTGTCTTTGAGGTCATCCCAGAGTCCGACGTGCTCGAGGCTCTCCTGGATGGTCTGCATGATGTCGGCTTTCTTCCTCATCAGGTTGTGGATGCGCAGGCCGAACTTGAGGTTGTTGTAGATCGAGAGCGAGAAAACGTTGGGCCGCTGGAAGACCATGCCCACCTTGCGTCGCAGGGCGATCAGGTCGGTCTGGTGGTCGAGGATATTCTCGCCGTCGATGAGGATCTGGCCGCGGATGTCCGTGTGCTCGATCAGGTCGTTCATCCGGTTGAAACAACGCAGGAGGGTGGACTTGCCGCAGCCGGAGGGGCCGATAATGGCCGTCACATTCTGGGCGGGGATCTCGATGTTCACGTCCGTCAGGGCGCGGAACGGGCCGTAATAGAGGTTCAGATCAATCGTCCGGATTTTCGCGTCGAATTCCATACTATCCAAATCTGCCGGTGATGTAGTCATCCGTACGCTTGTCCCGGGGCTTGGTGAACAGCGCGTCGGTCGGACCGATCTCCACCAGCTCGCCCATGAGAAAGAACGCACACCGCTCGCTGACGCGAGAGGCCTGTTTGGTGTTGTTGGTCACCAGGATTTGTGTGTAGTCGACTTTCAACTGCTGCATCGCGTCCTCCACCTTGGCGGTCGAAATCGGGTCAAGACCCGAACAAGGCTCATCATAGAGGATCACCTCGGGCCCAACGGCGAGCGTCCGGGCGATGCAGAGTCGCTGCTGCTGGCCTCCGGAGAGGCGGACGGCCGGCTCGTGGAGACGGTCCTTGACTTCGTCCCAGAGGTAGGCCTTCTTCAAAGCTTCTTCCACGATCCAGAGCACGTCTTCGCGTCGAGTGATGCCGTGGACCTTGGGCCCATAGGCGACGTTCTCGAAGATCGTAACCGGCAGCACCTGCGGCAGGGCGAAGATGATGCCGACCTTCTTTCGAAGAACGTTGTCGCGGATTTGCTCGATGTTCTGGCCGTCCAACAGGATTTGGCCGGTCTGCGAGTAGGTTCGCACGAGGTAGTTGAGGCGGTTCACCGCTCGCAGGAAGGTGGTCTTGCCGCTGTTGGAAGGCCCGATCACTCCCAGAATCTCATTGCGCCGAACCTCAATGTTGACATCTCTGAGGACTTGCAGAGACCCGAAATAGCAGTTTAGATCGTCGATCTGGATGACCGGTTCGCTCACCATAGTCTTTTCTTCCTATAGTGGGCACGCAGAAAGATGCTCACGAGATTCATCAGAAAGACCAAGCCCACGAGGACCAGAGCCGTGGCGAAGCTCAGCTCCAGCGGTATATTGGGCACCTGCGTCGAGATCACGTAGAGGTGGTAAGGCAGGGCCATGACCTGGTCGAAGATCGAGCGGGGCAGCCGGGGCAGGTAGAATGCCGCGACGGTGAAGAGGATCGGCGCCGTCTCCCCCGCGGCCCGGCTGAGACTCAGGACCGTCCCGGTCAGGATGCCGGGGATGGCGTAGGGCAGGACGCAATACCGCACGGTTTGCCACTTCGTGGCCCCCAGCGACAAGCTGATCTCGCGGTACGTGAAGGGCACGGCCTCCAACGCCTCTTTGGCGGCGGTGATGATCACGGGCAGACTCATGATCGCCAGCGTCAGCGAGCCGGCCAGAAGCGAGGTACCGAGATGCAGGAACAGCACGAATGCCGTGAACCCGAACAGGCCGTAGACAATCGATGGGATGCCCGAGAGGTTCACCACCGAGAGCTTGATCAGCCGGGTGAACAGGTTGTCCTGTGCGTACTCGACTAAGTACACCGCCGAGAGCACTCCCAGCGGCAGCGAGAACAGCATTGTCCCGACAACCAGCAGGATCGTACCGACAATGGCCGGGAAGATCCCGCCGGCTTTCATCCCTTGCCGCGGGGCGGCCGTGAGGAACTCCCATGTGATCGTGCCGGCGCCGTTCAGGACGATGTAGAGGATGACCAGCAGAATCGGCACGACGATGGCCAGTGTCACGACCCCAAGGACGGAGAACGCGATATGCTGGCGGATCCTGGCTCCGTTCATTTCCTGGCCCTCCGCAGAAACAGGTCGGCAATGAAGTTGACCGCGAACGTGATGGCGAACAGCACCAGACCGGCGCCGAACAAAGCGAAGTAGTGCTCGGACCCGCCGACTGTTTCCCCCATCTCTCCGGCGATTGTGGCCGTCAAGGTCCGCAGCGGCAGAAGGATCGACTTGGGCATGACCGGGGCGTTGCCTGTAACCATCAGCACGACCATTGTCTCGCCGACAACCCGGCCGATTCCGAGCATCACAGCGGCCGCGATACCGGACGAGGCGGAGGGCAGGATCACCCGCCACAGGGTTTGCCAGCGGGTGGCGCCCAGGCCGAAGGCGGCCTCGCGATACGCTCTCGGTACTCCCACGATGGCGTCCTCGGAGATGCTGATGATGGTAGGCAGGGCCATGAAGGCCAGCAGCAGACTGCCCGTCAGGCCGCACATCCCGGTCGAAAGACCGAACGTGTTCCGCAGGAAGGGGCCCAGCCAGATGATCCCCAGGAAGCCCAGCACCACGCTCGGGATCGACGCGAGGATCTCCACCAGCGATTTGAGGACGTGCTTGACGGGTGCGGGGGCAACCTCGGCGATGAACATGGCCGCACCGACACCCAGGGGCACACAGATCACAATGGCCCAGAAGGTCACGAGAACAGACCCGATCAGCAGCGGCAGCACGCCGAACTGCGGCGGCTCCGAGATCGGTAGCCATTGGCGCCCGAACAGAAACCGGTCCAGCGGATACGCGCGAAACAGCGAAAGCGAGTCCCTCAGCAGAAACAGGAAGATGAGGAACACGAAGACGACGACCGCCAGGCCGCTGAGCTTGATACACCGCTCAATGATGAATTCACCGAATCTCCTGGGCAACTGTCGCTCCTGCCGGTACGAATCCCGTTTTCATGAACTGTGTCTGGCCCACGGGGCCCAACGTGAAGTCGATGAACAGCTTGACGACGCCCTGAGGCTCGCCGTCGGTGTACAGGTACAGCGGCCGGGAGAGCGGATAGGCCTTGCTGACTACATTCTCCACCGTCGGTGGGTAAAACCCGTCGCTCGCCCCGTTGGCCCCGGCGCTGGCGTCGCTCGCAGTCCGGGTCTTTCCAACCCGCACCGGCTTGGTCCGGTCGGACAGATACCCCATGCCCAGGTATCCGATGGCGGCCTCGTTGCTGGCCACCTCCTCCACAATCGCCTGGGAGCTGGTCAGCAGCAGCGTCTCCTTCGAGAACTCCTCGGTGCTGTCCTTCTTGCCGAGCTGGATGATCTCCTCCTTGAAGTACATATGCGTGCCGGAGCTGACCTCTCGCGAGAGGGTCACGATGGGCAGGTCCTTGCCGCCGAGCTGTTGCCAGTTTGTGGCCTTGCCCGTGAAGATGTCGTGCAGGTCCTGAATGTTCATTCGGTCGATGGGGTTGTTCCGGTTCACGATAACCGCGACACCGTCGTAGGCGATGACGAACTCCATCGGGTGGACCCCGCGCTGCTCGGCCATCGCGATTTCTTTGGCCTTCATCTCGCGTGAGGCCGTGGCGATGTCGGTGGTCCGGTTGATCAGCGAGGCGATCCCAACCCCGCTGCCGCCTCCGGTGACGGCGACAAACACATGCGGGTACTGCTTCATGAACTCTTCGGCCGTCTCCTGCATGGCGTTGACGATGGTGTCGGACCCCTTCGTCTGGATGAACCCCTGGGGCTCGTCCGGGTCTACTGTCTCGCCGCAGCCGGCCAGGCAGACGGCCACAAGCAGGAGCACGATGAGAATCCCTCTCTTCAGTTCCCCATCCCTGCGATGACCGCGATGGTCAGGTACCGCCTCTGGCGAGAGCCATATCTTCGACCTGTTGTCTATCGTGAGGTTCTTCACGAATCTTCCTTGAGAGTCAGATCGTGGTCAGCCTTCGTTCGCGGTCGCCGGCCGGTCCATGAACCGATATCCGACCCCTCGAACCGTCTCGATGTATTTCGCGCTGGCGCCGAGCTTCCTTCGAAGAGAGACAATCTGTACATCCACGGCCCGGTCCGTCACGAGATAGTCGCTGTCATGGATGGAATCGACGATCTGATAGCGCGTAAAGACTCGTCCAGGCCTTCTGGCCAGTGTGTGAAGGATGTTGAATTCCGTCAAGGTCAGACTGACGGGCTGGTCGTCGACGAGGACCTCGTGGCGGCTCGGATCAATGGTCAGATTGTGCACCTTCACCAGAGCCTGCTCATCACTCTCCTCCCGCTGCCTGCGGAGGAGCCGGCGCACACGGGCTACCAGCACCTTGCCGCTGAAGGGCTTGGTTACGTAGTCGTCGGCGCCCAGCTCCAGACCGGCAACAATGTCCGCCTCTTCGCCTTTGGCGGTCAGCATCACCACAGCGATCTGCTGGGTCTTGGGGTCGGCCTTCAACCGCCGGCAGACCTCCAGTCCATCCATTCCCGGCAGCATCAGATCGAGAACGATCACATCAGGTGTCTTGGCAGAGACACGACGCAGCGCCTGTTCCCCCGTTTCACACGTCAGGACATGATAGCCCTCCCGACGGAGGTTCAGCTCGACCAGCTCGCGAATGTCCTCTTCGTCGTCCACCACCAGAATCGTCGGCTTTGCCATCACTGTCTCCCAAACCGCAGGGCCGGCCTTGCCAACAAAGGCCGATTCATTGTCGATGATTATACGGGACCACCGCACAGACGACCCGGAAGTTTTGTCGGGAGGCGAAATACCGCTCTGCAATGGGGTGAGAATGCCGATCCTAACACAAACTTAACAAGAATCTAACCCTCGGCTAACCCGCGTCTAATCCCGCTCTAACGCCCAAGCCATATTCTTGCCCGTCCAGCCTGCCGTCTGTGGAAGTTCAGACGCCGCCGGCCGGAATGGAGCGGGTCGCTTGAGACCTTCTCAGAGGTGCAACCATGGATAGCATGCTCAGAGACGGCCTATGTGTCGTGGGTGTGTTGTACCTGTTGCTGCATCTGTGTCGCTCGATCGGATCGCTGCGGCGCATTAACATGCGAAGTGCAACACAGTAGGTTGTGACAGTCCCCCGTCACACGGGCTCGGCGTCACCTGAGACACCGGGAGGTGGAGCAAGAAGCGGTGTACGCGAACCGTCGTCGGATCCGCGGTCCGCGAAACAAGCGGCGTGCTACAACGCGGGCAGGGTCCTCTGCAAGGGCTGTGTTGGGGGCGGACTGGTGGGGGGTCAACAAGGGTTTTGTGAGCCAGTGCACCGCGGAGGTCCGAACCATCCTGGGCGGGCCGACCGGTGGATCCGTAGCGGAGAACCGCTGCGGTGGTGTGAGGGACTCATCCTGGGCATCCGGACCTCGGGCCAAGCCGTGAATCATCGCGGCGCAGGCAAGAACGCAACGGACAGACGCCCGCCACATTCCTGAACGCCGGCTGGGACTTCGTGGGCGAGACGATCAATGGCACGGAAGACATCTGGTGGATTGAAGAAGGCAAGGGCTATCCGCGCCTGTGGTGAGAGCTCGACAATGGATGATTGACGATTGAGGATTGGTGTGGGCCGGTTCGGCGGGGCGGATGTCATTTCGACTCAGGGCGAAGCCCGCGCGGAGAAATCTGGCCGAGGATAAGGCAATAGCCCGTTCGCAGCCGGATTCCTCCACTGCCCCATTCGACTTCACTCAGGGCTAAAGGCTGGGCTCCGGTCGGAACGACAAAGTCGATTCCAACCCCCGTGACGGTCTACCTACAGACATCAAGTGCACCCAGGACCTGATGTCTGAGTCGTCATTTGGGCTTGACAAGAACGGTTTCTGTGGTAGGATTGACGGTAAGTATTTTGCGGATTGGAGCCATTGGTTGACGGCAGATATTCCCGAGCCGTTGCATCATGGTGGAGGTGGGAAAATGCGAATCTCGATCACCACTCTCAGTATCCTCTTGTTGACGGGCATGACCGCTAGCACGGTGGCCATCCCGGGAACCTGGTTCCTCGACGGCGTTGCTCCTGACAGTGGCTGGCGGGACGTCAACAAGAGCGAAACCGACGACGATGACGACTACCTGTGCTGGGCCGCCGCCGCCGCCAACATATTGGACTGGGGCGGGTGGAATGCCTCGTTCAGCACAGCCGACGCGAAGTTCGAGAACTTCAAGTACTACTGGTCCGATCAGGGCAGTTGGCCCAGGTATGGCTGGGATTGGTGGATCACCGGCAACGAACCGCCTGCCCGCGAGGGCTGGGCGCAGGTCGAGGTCCCGGGAGGAGGTGCCTATTTCCCGGCTACCAACTTCAACAACGTCTCTTCCCTGTGGGGCTTTGACAATTCCGAGCCCGGTATTCTGGACATGGTTGCCGTTGAAAGTTACCTCCGCAACGGCACGGGGGTGTCGATCGGCGTGCGCAATCTGGGCTTCCACCATGCCCTGACCGTCTGGGGCGTGGACTACGAGACTGACTTCTATACCAACCCGTATCGGTACACAGGGTTTTGGGCCACCGACTCGGACGACAACGCCACCCGGCTCAGTCATTTCACGCTCAGCTACATTGAGGAGGGGGTTTTTGTCAGCGATGTCTGGTGGGTGCAAAGCGATGATAACGAGATGTTCTATGGCTGGATTACCGGTGTTCAAGGCCTGAGAAGATGGGAACCTCAACTCTACCCCGGGCCAGGTAATCTTCCTCTTCGTGTCCTGGTGCCGGGGATAGAGACGTACGAGATCTATCCAAGGATCGATCAACAGGTGTTCTATGCTGTCGTCGACGTCCATCCCGACATGCCCCTGGACCCTCAGCCTGTACCAGCGCCAGCAAGTTTGATTCTGGCCGCGGCTGGACTCTCACTGGTACTGCGCTACAAACGCCTGTGGGGCTGAGATTCGGCCGCCGACCCTCGCCGCAGATCGGCCTCGGCGTGCAATTGCCTTCCCTGTAACCTAAGGATTTGGGGTCTCAGGATTTGGGGAGGATTTGCGGTCAGGCCTTTCGATAATCATTAACAGATCACCTGCACCTGCGACCCCTCCGGCCGGCGGATCGCCAAGGACGTCGATAGCGAGGTGACCAGGTACGGCGCAGCCTGCGCCGTTCGATCCCGAGGCAGATCGTGACTGAGGGCAGGCTCTTTCTGCATGATCGAAGTGGGCGAGCGGCGAGGAGGTGCGGGTGTTCGAGGAGATCGTGTCTATCGATCCGATGGACGGCGAAACGGCTGCCCAGGTTCTGGTCTCGAGGTTTCAGACCACACGCTCCAACTCAACCGCTCCTTGCCGCGTCTGGCGGTTGGTGGAGACTCCCTGAGGGACGCGTCGCTCTATCGTGCAGGGCCAGCAGACCTGCACTCGCCGGCGGCTTGTTCGCGATAATGCACCAGGACTTGCCGTCGGTCAGCTGCGAAGCCATGTGTCTTGCCCCTGATCTCCTTGCAGAACGGGCCCGTCTTGTGTAGTATGAAGAGCACTTTCCCGCCGAGCACATCTACGGCGAAGCGGGGTAAGATGCAGTGTCGCGCCAACGTAGCTCAACGGTAGAGCTCTGGTTTTGTAAACCAGGGGTTGTGGGTTCGAATCCCACCGTTGGCTTTCAAAACCGCGTTCTCGATAGCGCCAGTGGGGGTGTCGCCTGTCGAGGCCTGTACATGAGTGTCCTTGCCTGCGTAAGAAAACGGCAAGTTTTCCGCCAAGTCAAATCGGGCGTCTACATATTTCCCGTCTGTTCCTGTCGCCTTTTGTGATTGACGGTCTGGCGTGGTCAGATCGGGCAGCTTGGCGACTGCCGCCGCTTCCTGTCCCCGGAAGATGTGCGTGTACCGACTCATCGTCAGGTTGATATCCGAGTGCCGCATGATCGCCTGCGCCACCTTGGGGTGAACGCCATTGGCGGCCAGCCAACTGCCGCACGTATGCCTCAATGAGTGGAAGTCGCGATAGCGACCCGCGTCGTCGGTGTATGGGATGCCGGCATCGGCCAGGTCCGCCTCGATCATTTTGGAGGTCTTGTCTGTCAGTTGTTTGTAGCGGCCCCCGAACGCCTTGGCGTTGGGCGTCTTGCCCGCAAAGAAGGCTTTCAGGTCTGCTGCCGTCTCATCGCGAAGCGGCAGGACATCTTCTCGTCGTCGCTTGCTGTATCCGGCCACGACGGTCACCGTGTTGTTCTCGAAGTCGAACGACGAGACCTTCAGGCTCCGCAGTTCCTTTCTTCGCAGTCCGGTCTCGACCGTGAGGCGGTAGAGCAAGGCCCGCTCGGCCCCATCCATGCCGTATCGCTCCGGCCCGTTCAGCGTTGCCACCAACAGGCGTCGCACCTCATTGACCTCAAGGGCTATTCGGTCGTGCCGGCGGTCTACGCGGACGTTCTGGGGCTTCAGGTGAGCAACCGGCGACTCGGTGGCGCGCCGGTTCTGCACCATCCACCGAGAGAACTGTTGGAGGGCTTGGAGATAGAAATTGCTCGTCTGCACCGAAAGGCCACTGCCCCGTAGACCGGCAAGATATTGCTCGACCCTGTCGGCGCGGATGTCCGACCACATCTTGAAACCGCACGCAAGAACGATCCGTTCTACTCTTGAGCTGACGGTCTGCGCGTGCATGGCAGTGTTGCCCTTGGCGAGCAGGCTCTTCCGAAAATCTACAAGGTGTTCGTTCAGCGACTTGCCCGCAGCGGCGCGCGTCGGATCGAGCAGGCCGATTTCCACGAAGCGTTCCATCAGCCTGGCCGGTATTCGTTCCAGCCACCGCGTCAACTCGGCATCGGGTTGTTGCCCCACCGCCCGGCAGTTTATCAGCTTCTCGATCTGCATGCCGAACGCACGGGAGCGGCCCTTGTCGGCAAAAGCCGGAAACCGCCGGAGAATCTTCAGGTGGTCGCGCATCTCGATCCACCATTTCTTGACCTTGCGCTGGCGTCTCGTCTTCTTGTCCTTGTACGTTGGCTTAAACAGCCGCATGTTGATCTTCTCCCTTCATGGTGACCCACACCTCGCGTCGAGGACAGCGGGCCTTGACCCAATCCATCAACTCGAACCTGCTCCACAGAGTACGCTTTCCAAGACGGATCGGCAAGGGTCCGAGTTCGCCCGACGAGTGCATGGCCCAGACAAACCGCTCACCAATGTCCAGGAGTCTCCCGACCCCCTTGGCCGATAGCAGCAGAGCATTCACATTATCGTCCGGTCCGTTATCCATCATCTACTCGTTCTTGACCCCCCTCACCGCGACGTTCACGTTCAGTTCGGCCCCGGCAGCCTGCTGGCGTCTCATCTGCTCGCAGGCGTCATGTGCTTCGTCTACCGTCCGGCATAGGGCAAACGGCACGTAGCCGCTTGACCAACCCTGGCGGACCTGTAGTTCGTTCATCTCCAGGACGTCTGCCAGTTGGGCCACGTGGTACGTAGTGACGCCATTGCCATCGACCATCGCTTCGGCCACCCAAAGGTCGCCGAGGGTTTCCGGCAGGCCCGCCGCCCGGAGATTCTCGATGCCCAACTGTCTTGGGGAGTTCAGATATTCGGTTTCGTTCATGACTTTTCTTTTCTCAGAATGATTCCATGTTCCTCGAACGTCAGTCCCGCTGTCAGGTTGAAGGCCAGCCGCAAGCCCGTTCCCGGCGCTCTGGCCTTCTCGATGTAGATGGTCTGGTTGTGCCCAACCTCCATCCGGCCCAGAGGGCTCTTGGTCAAACTCGTCTTCTTGTCGTGGCGCATGATCTGCAAAACGCAATCGGAGAACCGCCCGTAGGCTGCCGATCCGGCCACCTTGTCGGGTGTGCCCTCGTCTGCGCCCTTCACCAGGTGGGTCACGAGAATGATGCTGCATTCATGGTCAATCGCTGCCCGCTTGACGCGTCGCACGAACGCAGGGTCCGCTACCCACGGCTGCCCCTTGCGGACCGCCGCCGAAACAGGGTCGATGATGATCGCCCGCCGTCCGGCTTTGGCTTCCGCCTCGACCCAGGCCGCCAGGTCGTCGAGCGTCTCAAGGCCCAGGCCCGCGCTCACCGTTACCACCCCAGCAACCCGGTCGAGGTCTACGCGGTGTTTATCAGTGAGTTCCCGCATCCGCCCGGCGTTGGCCTTCTGCCAATCCAGGTCGGTGACATCGGCGACCCCGGACACTTGCGCCAAGGTCCGGTCCATCAAGTCCCCCACATCGCCTTCGAGGAAGTACGCCGAGATGGGGATGCCCATATCGATCCAATACCGCAGGAGCTGTAGCGCGAAGAAGGTCTTCGCAGCGCCCTGTCGGCCTCCGATCACGGTCAACCTGCTCGGCGATCCCAGTCGCGTCAGCTTGCTCAGTTCCAGCCAGGGTAGAGGCAGACAGGCAAGTTCGCCTGCCACAATCCGGCGTAGACGCTTTTCGTAATCGACCACCGGTCCAGTAGGCTTCGCCCGCTCTGTGGCGTCCAGGACAGCTTGCCGTGGGTTGATGCCCGCCACTCGGCATTGCTCGATGAAGTCGTAGGCGTCTTCCTTTTGCCCCAAGTCCAGGTCGTTCGGCTCGATCATGGACACAACAGGCTTCGGGTCCAGCTTCGAGAGAAGCCCGGCCACGGCCTTCATGTGAGCCCTGCCCGGCTCGTCATTGTCGGGCCAGAGAGTGACTTGCTTGCCCGCTAACGGCTGCCAATCCGCGTGTGCGGCCTTGCCTGCTCCGCAAGGCGACGTGGTCGCACAGATGCCAAGAGCAATCAGCGCGTCGGCGCACTTCTCTCCCTCGACCACAACGATCTGCTCGGCCTCGGCGATTCCCGCGCGATTGTACAGGGGCCAGGGCTTTGACGGCGCCTTCATTACCCAACCGCCCGGGACCGGGTGACATTGGCGAAATTGTTTCCCTTGGTCCGTTCGCAGTCGGAAGACGAGAAGGTCTGTTTCGCCCGTCTCTGGATTCACGTAGGCGTACTCGTCCTCGATCTGGCCGCCGCGAGCCACGGCAAGGCGGAGATCGCCCAAGGTGGCGAAGACATGCTCAGCCTTGGGTGCATCCGGGGCTCGGTCCCGCATCGGTTGCCGGGTCCCGTTTGCCTCTCGTAAAATGTCACCGACAGGTCGGCCTGATCGCCTCGATCTCAAGTCGAACAGGTCCCCGCCCGCGCCGCAGACGTGACATTTGTACCGCCAGATGCCCTCGGAATCCTGCCAGATCGATCCGCTGGCGCACCGGTCGTCATGCCAGGGGCAACGAACCGCGCTGCCGCGTATTTCGGCCCCGGCCTGTCGCAGCTCCTCCACCAGGGCGGCTCGATCCTGCCGAAGACGTTGCTGTTCCGCGATCATGCCAAACCTCCTGCCGGCACTTCGGCTTCGGCGAGAATAGCGTCCAGCTCCTGCTCGGTCGGGAGCCACTCGTAGTCCCCGCGTTGAGGCTTCTTCAGGTCCTTGAGCCAGACCGCGCGAAGCTTGGCCTTCCAGTCACGGACGGCTTGGCCTTTGGAGTCCCGCCAGCCTCGCTCGGCGTAGTAAGCCACGAAAGCCTCTCCGTCGTGGAAGTTCGTGTACCCCAGCACCTCAGCGTAGCCCTCGACCTCCCTGGGTGTGGGTGGGATGAATCGTTTGTGACACAATTTGGTGTGCGCAAGCCCTTTACTCTTTTGTGTTCCTTTTTGTGTTCTTCCTATATAGGGCGGCTTCGCGGTTGGGGTTTTTTGCAAACCGCTGTTGGGGTTTTCGGCCTTTGCGAAAGCCAAATCGTTGTTGGGGTTTTCCACCTCTAAATCCTGAACCACCATTGGGGTTTTTGCGGAGGTTGTCACGTGATACCGCTTCCGGTGATGTCTTCCGCGCCCAGGTCCAGGCCATGTGACGTTGAGCCGTCCTTTTGCTTGGAGCCTCTGTGTTATCTTTCGAACACCTTCGCAGGTCAGGCCAAGGTCCTCGGCGATGATCCGCTGCGACGGCCAGGCCGAACCGTTTCGGCCTTGTCGCCAGACGAGATAGGCCAGGACAACTCGCTCGATAGAGGACAAGCCCGTGTCCGTCAAAGCGTTCACCCACGCAGGTCTGTGGTACTTGGCGTCGGACATCTCAGGCTCCTGCTCCCGGCGATCTCTGCGCCAACCGACGACACAACACGATAACGATGGCCCGATGGAACTCCTTCTCGAACTCGCCAAGGGCCTGCTTGATCTGTTTGCGTGGATCGCCCAACTCGGAGTTGATCTCGTTTGCGATCGTATCGGCCAGCAGCTTCGAGAACACGCCGGTGGCACACCGACGGCAGATGAAGAAGCGCCCGGCGTCTGCCATCCAAAACGCGTCCGCCGGACCATGACCGCAGATCGAGCAGTTGGGCCTCGGCCCCCCGACGTACTCTACGTAATCGTGGATTTGGCTCATGAGGTCACCTCTCGACCGACCAACCGACGGATGTTCCGCCGGTCCGTGCGAATCAACTGGGGCAGTTCCGCGTTGCACATGCGTTCGGCCTCGGTCATTCCACGTCCTCCGCATCGTTTGGGCCTTCTACGTCGATGAACTGCCCGTCGTGGCCAGTTCCTGCGCAGTCCTGGTACGGTCGGACCGCGTAGAGCGGGCAGCCCAAGTCGGTGCACGTAGCCACCTCGCGACTTTGTCCGCCGCAACACTCCAAGCATTGACTGTTGACGCAAGCCCGCAGGCTCTTGCCTTTGGTCGCCCGGCGGTACATGGGTCGATACTTCAGAGCCATGTGCCGCAGACGCTGGGCTATCTGTGCTTCGTGATTCCTCATTGGTTACCTCCATAGGCTCGGGCGAGACGATGCTCCAACAGGGCGACAAGTCCCGCTACCTCCGTCGGGCCCAATGAGAAGAGCGAGAGCAGGCAGAGGATGTCCCCGGCTTGTTCGAGCAACTTCGGGGTTGCTCGGCCTTCCTGATTTCGGTACACTTGTCGTGGCACTGTTTGTTCGGCTGCCCCGGTCGTTGTGGCGACGGGCCGGGCAGCCCGTTCCTTGCTGCTCATGATTTCGCCTTTCCGTTTTGCTGTCTGTGGGCCTGGAGTCTGTCCAGGCCCCTTTGAATGGTCTCGCCCTGTTGTTCGCTGAAGAGGCGGATGATCCCGACTCGTGCGACCGGTTTGAGCCGCTGCTTGGCGATCTGGTACGCTACCCGTGAGGGTGGTTGCCCGAGCCGTTCGGCGATCTGTCCTACTGTCAAAACTGCTGTCTTCATGGCAAACCCCTTAAAACCTGTCCCCCTATGGGCGAGCGTTCACGTGAACATGTCTGTGAACGGGCGAAAAACGGCCTTGGCGCTATCAAAAATGCGGATATCTTTCTCGGACGGTGTTCATGAACCGTTCATGAACCAAAAACCACGAAGAATTCCTTGACTTCTGCCGATAGCTTTCGTATATACAGTGTAGTGCCAATGTAATGACGCACGGGGCACAAACATCACCGAAACGCACTGGGTGGATCATGGGGACAACTATTCAGGTACGCGTGGACGAGAAGACCAAGACGCAGGCACAGACTGTGCTCAGTCACCTGCATCTCTCCATGTCCGAGGCGGTAAAGCTCTTCCTACGGCAGGTCGTACTGCACAAGGGCATCCCGTTCGATGTGAAGATCCCGAACACACTGACGCGCGAGACACTGGAAAAGGCCGAGCACGGAATCGATTTGCACACCGCTTCGAGCGTTGATGAACTCTTCGAGGAGCTTGAGTCTTGAACCTCGTCTGGACCGGCCAGTTCAAGAAGGACTACAAGCGGGCAAAGAAGCAGGGCAGAGACCTTGCCCATCTACGAGACATCGTAGAGAAGTTGGCCAGCGGCATACCTCTGCCACCTAAGAACTATGACCACACTCTCGCTGGGCGGTGGAAGAAGCACCGCGAATGTCACATTAACCCCGACTGGTTGCTCATCTACCGGATTGACGGCGAAGACGTGATCCTCGAACGAGTCGGTTCGCATTCTGAGCTATTCGGATAGTCACGATTCCCGCCGTCTCGTTTTCCGCTCATGGCTCAGATAGAGCTTTGCGTGCCTGTCGTCCTCTCTTTCTTCCCTTTCCTGCTCGGCAATTAGTTGACTTAGCACCTCGTCTTTGCCCCCAGTGCCGAGAACAGTCTCCATTGTGTCGGTCAGAGAGACTGTATTGATGGTCCCCGCGCGCTTCAGGGCTTCCCGTTTCTCGTGATATGCCCTCCACGCAGGAAGCCCCGGAATCCACCCGAGCGGACAAGGTATTTCCCCTGCCAGCTTGCGGGCCGTCCAACCCCAAATTGGAGTCGCCATCAGGAGTTGCCGTGCGCGAACGTTCGCCTCCTCCTTGCTCATCTTCCTGCGCAGTTTGCCGTTTGTCTCGGGCGGTTCCTCGGATGCCGCATCCTCCTGCTGGGTTCGGGTCAAGTCGGCTCGAACATCATTCAGAGCCATGTCGATAACCTCGTGCCACGCAGACCAGTTGTCCCTCATCTCCCGCCAACGCATCCGCACCAGTTTGGCGAACTGATCGTCCGGCGGCCAGATATCTGGACCGGCGATGGTAGCATGGCCATTCTTCAGCGCATGGTCGTGAAGGATGGTCAAGAAGCCATAGGCATACAGCAACTCAAGCTCTGGGTCATCACCGAGCCGTAGTCGCCGAACATGTGGGCCATGACATCGCGGAGATTATCCGGCAAATGATCCTCGGGCGGACTCAGCCAGTGCTCTGGACTCGGCCCAGAATCTCCCGGCTTCCAAGCGTGCCATCGTGCGCGAAGCATCTCGCACTGATGCCTGAATCGCTCTCGAACGGATTCGGGGCCGGTCAGCTCGTGCACTTGGCGCGCTTTCGCCGCGAGATTTTCGGGATGGCGATCAGTCCCACCCATGTGTCCGCCTGCGCATGAAAGAAGCCGGGGGCGCTATGCGGTCCGGACGACCGTGACCCTGAGGTCTCCCCCGGCGTGATGATGACGATGGCATGGTGTTGGATTCCGGTTTCATAGCAGGACCGACAATAGAGCCATCATCGTCGCTCGTCAACCTCGTGACATGCGTCGCCGCAGATTCCTATCGATCATGGCCGCCTGCCAGGACCAGTCGGTCCGGGTGGACAGGCTCTCTGGGCCAAGGCGAAAGGGGGTATGGGGGTCGCTACGTTGTACAGGGTATGTGCATAGTGCGTACAGAACCGGGATCGGCAGGGGCTTTGAGGCCCATGTAAGGTATCGAGAACATCAGGAAAGAGCCCCAGAAATCAGGTCGCACCCACTGGAGGAGGCGGCCAGCCGACGGTCGGTGGAGGCCCCCGGTCGCGAAGAAATGCCAATCTCCTCTGATTTTTCCATCCACATCCGGCCCGTCACGGACGCTTTGCTGGTTGGCCAAGGGGTATGTGCGTGCACAACTCGGGAAGGAACGCTCCCTTGGCTATCTGTTCCGATAACCAATGCCGGCAGGCGGGCCACGGTCCAGAAACCACTGGATTTTGTGGGCATTCTGGCCGATACTACCTGTGGAATTCGGCGGAATTCCCCGTCTGAAAGAGACTCCGAGGTCACGATATGGCGGAAAGTCAGCCAGAAGCGGCTCATGATAGTGGTGTTCTTCTGAGGGAGAACGCGGTACTGTGAAGCAGGTTGTCATTGAGAATCCGGTCATCAATTCGCCATTCCAGGAGCCGGGCCGGCACTTCAAGTTCACCGACGAGGGAATCACCAACGAGGTCATCGAGGGCCGCCGGGCCAGCTCGTACTTCGTTCCCATCGCCCAGCCGCGCAAGAAGAAGGGCTCCAAGCAGCTCGTCTTCGACACCGAATGGACCCAGGACCGGATCGAGGAGAACAAGCTCGTCAACCAGATCCGCGCCCGTGTGGCGCTCTGGCGGGAAGGTGGCTACATCGGCGTGACGCCCACCACGAGCCGGCTGCTGGCCTACTGGACCGACCCCGACCGGGAGAAGAAGTTGTTCTTCTGCCAGATCGAGGCCCTGGAAACCGCCATCTACCTCACCGAGGTAGCCCACAAGTACGGCGACGCCTGGATCGAGAACGAGCTGCGCGACGCCAACGATTCCTCCAACCCCGGCCTGCCCCGCATCGCCTTCAAGATGGCCACGGGTTCGGGCAAGACGGTGGTGATGGCCATGCTCATCGCCTGGCATACGCTGAACAAGCTCGCCAACCCTCAGGACGCCCGCTTCGGCGACACGTTCCTCATCATCACGCCCGGCATCACGATCCGCGACCGGCTGCGGGTGCTGCTGCCCAACGATCCGCAGAACTACTACCGCCAGCGGGACATTGTGCCGAGCCAGTCAATAACGGACCAGCTTTGCCGGGCCAAGATTCTCATCACGAACTTCCATGCCTTCCAGCTGCGCGAGAAGGTTGCCGCCGGCAAGCTCACCAAGACGATCCTCGCCGAGGGAGGGACCAGTGCGTTCACGGAGACCCCGGACGAGATGGTCCGCCGCGTCTGCCGCGAACTTGGCACGAAGAAGAACATCGTCGTCATCAACGACGAGGCCCACCACTGTTACCGCCGCAAGCCCGACGGCGACGATGTGAGACTCACCGGCGACGACCGCAAGGAAGCACAGCAACGCGAGGAGGAGGCCCGCGTCTGGATCAACGGCATCGAGGCCGTGAAGGCCAAGGTCGGAGTCAAGACCATCTATGACTTGTCCGCGACGCCATTCTTTCTGCGTGGCTCGGGTTATCCGGAAGGCACGCTTTTCCCCTGGGTCGTCTCCGATTTCTCCCTGATCGACGCCATCGAGGCCGGGATCGTCAAGGTGCCGCGCGTGCCCGTCGCCGATGACTCCATGACGGGCGACCAGCCGACCTATCGCGACCTGTGGCTTCGCATCCGCGATGGTCTTCCGAAGAAGGGCCGCAAGACCGAGGATCTCGGCGGCGAACCAAACCTTCCTGCCGAGCTTCAGGGGGCCTTGCACAGCCTCTACGGCAACTATGAGAAGTACTATCGCCTCTGGGAGAACAACGCCGAGGCGGGGGCCAAAGGGATCACACCGCCTGTTTTCATCGTCGTCTGCAACAACACGAACGTCTCGAAACTGGTCTTCGACTACATCGCCGGTTGGGAGAAACAGATCGGCGATCAGACCGTCGTTCAGGCGGGCAACCTGCCCATCTTCCGCAACGACGACGATCGCGGCGGCTGGCTCCAGCGGCCCAATACAATCCTCGTGGACAGCCGGCAACTCGAATCGGGCGAAGGGATGAGCGACGACTTCAAGAAGATTGCCGCCCGTGAGATCGAGGAGTTCAAAGCCGAGTATCGCATCCGCTTCCCCGGTCGCGACGCGGAGAACCTCACCGATGAAGATTTACTCCGCGAGGTGATGAACACCGTCGGCAAGGCAGGCAAGCTCGGCGAGAACATCAAGTGCGTCGTCAGTGTCTCGATGCTCACCGAGGGCTGGGACGCCAACACGGTTACGCACATCCTCGGCGTCCGGGCCTTCGGCACGCAACTGCTGTGCGAGCAGGTCGTGGGGCGAGCGCTGCGCCGGAGGAGCTACGCGGTGAACGATGGCGGCCTCTTCGAGCCCGAGTACGCCGAGGTCTATGGCGTGCCGTTCTCGTTCATCCCGTGCAGCGGCTCGACGAAGGAGCCGAGACCCGGCCCGATCCCGACCCGCGTCCGCGCCCTGGAAGACCGCATCGCCTGCGAGATCACCTTCCCCCGACTGCTGGGCTACCGCTATGACCTCGACGGCGAACGGATCACCGCCAGGTTCAGCGAGGACTCGAAGCTGGCCCTCTCGACCGCCGACATCCCCACCAAGACGGAGAACGCCCCCATCGTCGGCGAATCGAGCATCCACACGCTCGACGATCTGAAACGCCGTCGGCCCAATGAGGTCGCCTTCCTGCTGGCGAAGCTGACCTTGGAGAAGTACTTCCGCGACGACGAAGGCAACGATAAGCCCTGGCTGTTCCCCCAGGTGCTCGACATCACCAAGCGCTGGCTGGCCGAGTGCGTGATCCTCAAGGACAACACCTTCCCCCAGTTGCTGCTGCTGATCGAGTTCGCCCACGACGCCGCCGACCGCATCTACAAGGCCATCGTCGCATCGAATGAAGGCGAGGCCGTCCTGAAGCCGATCCTGCGACCCTACGACACCATCGGCTCGACCCGCTACGTCGATTTCGACACAACCCGCCCGGTCTACGCCACGCGGGCCGACAAGTGCCACGTCTCGCACGTCGTCGCCGATACGGACTCCTGGGAGCAGAAGCTGGCGCAGACGCTCGAAGAGATGGACGAGGTCGTCCGCTACGTGAAGAACCACAATCTCGGCTTTACGATCCCCTATTCGTTCGGCGGCGAAGCGAAGAACTACGTCCCGGACTTCATCGCCTGCCTCGACGACGGCCACGGCCCCGACGACCTGTTGAACTTATTGATCGAAGTCACCGGCGAGAAGAAGAAGGACAAGGCCGCCAAGGTCGCCACGGCCCGGACGCTCTGGGTCCCCGCCGTGAACAACCACGGCGGTTTCGGTCGGTGGGCGTTCATCGAGATCGCTGATCCCTGGGACGCGGCAAACACAACCCGCGCTATGCTCGCGGCAAGGACGGACCAAGTATGAGATCATTCGAGCACGGCTATCTTGCGGAACAGCCCATTTCGCAACAACTGCTCATGGCAGTCAGAACCATAGGGGAGTTTCACGGACGCCAGGTTCTCTACGAGCGTCAGTCTCCCGAAGTCCTGGAGACCCTCCGACGGGCGGCCATGATCCAAAGCGTGGAATCTTCCAATCGGATTGAGGGTGTGACCGTTGCCGCAGATCGGCTGGAGCCGCTCGTGCGGGGCAAGACGACCCCGAAAGACCGATCCGAGAGCGAGGTGGCAGGTTACCGCGATGTCCTTGCGGAGATTCATGCTAATGCCGGGCACCTGGTGCTTTCGCCCAAGCTGATCCTTGACTTTCACAAGCGCATGTACGCCCTGACGCCGGAGAAGGGGGGCCGCTGGAAACAGAAGGACAACGCCATCATCGAAGTCCGCGCCGATGGTCGCCAAGTGATGCGATTCCGGCCCGTATCCGCACTGGCCACGCCGGAACACATCAAGAGGCTCTGCGAACTCTACCGTCGTACCCTGGACGAGCGACAGGTCGAGCCGTTGCTTGTCATCGCTTCGCTCGTCCTCGACTTCGAGTGTATCCATCCCTTCCAGGACGGCAACGGGCGCGTAGGGCGGCTCTTAACGTTGTTGCTCCTCTACCAGGCCGGGTATGAAGCCGGACGCTACATCAGCCTGGAGCGAATCATCGAGGAGACCAAAGAGACATACTATCAGACGCTGCACCGCAGTTCGCAAGGTTGGCACGAGGCCCGGCATGACCTGCGTCCCTGGTGGGACTACTTCCTCGGAACGCTCATCGCCGCCTACAAGGAGTTCGAGGACCGGGTGGGATCGATCACGATGGCGCGTGGAGCCAAGAGGGAGATGGTCTGCAATGCGGTCGTCCGCCTCCCCTCGCGATTCAGGCTCGGCGACCTGCAACACGCCTGCCCCGGCGTGAGCTACCCCACGTTGAAGCGAGCCTTGGCCGACCTCCAACGGGCCAAGCGAGTGCGCTGCCTGGGTAAAGGCCGCGATGCCCAATGGGAACGAATCGGATCATGGAGCCGTTAATAGGATCACGAAGGCGTGTTGTGATACAATTTCCCCAATGGTGGATTGAGGAATATGGCGAAGAAGAACACATCGAACAAGGTTGAATCCATCCGGCATAAGGACAAGCGAAAGAACATCCCGACCGAGGAACTGCGGGATTTCGTGGCTCAGGATGAGAATGCGCCGAAGGTCATGCTCTATCCCCGCGATCCGTCGCTCGATCCGCAACTGGTCTGGAAGGGCAAGGACGAGCAGGATCGGGAAGACCTCGCCGTGCCGGTCGTGCCCATCTACATCCAGGAAAAGATCCACCCGCAGGCGATCATCGAGCAGCTCCCGCGCATCGACCATTCCGGCGGCCAGTTGGACCTCTTCGCCGACTTCAACGGCCTGCCGGAGGAGTTCTCCGACCGCGTCGATTTCTACCACCACGAGGGCAACTGGTCGAATCGCATGATCCTGGGCGACTCGCTGCTGGTGATGACCAGCCTGGCCGAGAAGGAGGGCCTCAAGGGCAAGGTCCAGACCATCTACCTTGACCCGCCCTACGGCATCAAGTTCGGCTCCAACTGGCAGGTGAGCACCCGCAAACGCGATGTCAAGGACGGCAAGGCCGAGGACGCCACACGCCAGCCCGAACAGGTCCGCGCCTTCCGCGACACCTGGCAGCTCGGCATCCACTCCTACCTGGCCTACCTGCGCGACCGGCTGACCGTCGCCCGCGAGCTGTTGACGGAGAGCGGCAGCGTGTTTGTGCAGATCGGGGATGAGAACGTGCATCTGGTGCGGTGTCTGCTTGATGAGGTGTTTGGGGCGGAGAATTTTGCTGGTCAGATCATCTTTCAGAAAACAGGCTGGAAGCAGGCTAACCTGCTTTCAACTGTCTCAGATACAATTCTATGGTACGCAAAAAACCTTCCAGATGCAAAGTATCGTCAACTGTGGTTCAGCAAACTTGAGAGTAAGACCTTCCAAGGTCAAGACATTTGGGTCGAACAAGCCGATGGTGAGAGATTTAGGATCCCCAAGAGTTCAGATTTATCTGCGCTTGACCAACAAAATTACCGCTTATTTCGGCATACTTCGATCAAATCCGCAGGAGCCAGCGCAACAGGTACATTCTCGTTTACTTTCGGTGATCGCGAATTTCATCCTGGCTTTGATCAACATTGGAAAACAACATCAGAGGGCTTACAAAGATTATCATGGGCGAATCGCCTACTTCCATTTGCAAATACGCTCGAGTTTGTTAGTTTCCTTGATGACTTCCCGTGCTCGCCTTTCACAAACATATGGACAGATACAGTCACAAGCGGGTTTTCTGATGAGAAAATCTATGTTGTTCAAACCAGCTCAATGATTATCGAACGTTGCCTCCTGATGACCACCGACCCCGGTGATCTTGTGCTCGATCCGACCTGCGGCAGTGGCACGACGGCCTATGTGGCCGAGCAATGGGGAAGGCGGTGGATTACCATCGACACGAGCCGTGTCGCCCTCGCGCTGGCCCGAACGCGGCTGATGACGGCCAAGTATCCGTACTACCTGCTGGCTGACTCACCGGAGGGGGTCAAGAAGGAAACAGAACTCACGGCGCAGGTCCCGCCGCCGCACAAGACCGAGGGCGACATCCGCAAGGGCTTCGTCTACAAGCGCGTGCCGCACGTGACGCTCAAGTCCATCGCCAACAACCCGGAGATCGACGAGATTCACGCCCGATGGCAGCCGACGTTGGACAAGCTGCGCGACACTCTCAACCGGACCCTCGGTCAGAAGTGGGAGGAGTGGGAGGTGCCCCGGGACTGGCCGCCGAGCCCGATTCACCGCGGCGCGGGCACGTGTCCAGCCGCCGCCAAGAAGGCCCACGAGGAGTTCTGGCAGTCCAGGCGCGAGCGCCAGGCGCAGATCGATGCGGCCATCGCCCGCCACGCCGAGACGGAGACGCTGTACGATCAGCCGTACGAGGACAACAAGACCGTCCGCGTCACCGGCCCGTTCACGGTCGAGAGCCTCTCGCCGCACCGGACGATCAGCGTCGAGGAGAAGAAGCGGCTGGCCGAGGAACCGAGCGAGTTCGGCTTCACGACGAAGATGCTGGCCGGCGGGCAGTTCGCCAACGTCATCATCGAGAACCTCATCAAGGCCGGCGTGCAGAACACGAAGAAGGGCGAGCGGCTCAAGTTCGACCGCCTGGAAGTCCATCCGGGCGTCTGGATTCATGCGGAAGGAGAATACACGGAAAGGGATGGCACGCGCAAGCGTGTCGGTGTCTGCATCGGGCCCGAGCATGGGACCGTCGGGCCGGAACTGGTGAAGGAGGCGGCCAAGGAGGCGGTGCTGGGGATCGGGTTCGACCTGCTGCTGGTCTGCGGCTTCGCCTTCGATCCGCACGTCTCGGAGGAGGCCAGGCGATACGGCAAGCTCACCGTCCTGCCCGTGCGGATGAACCCGGACCTGTCGATGGGCGAGGACCTGCTCAAGAAGACCGGGGCGGGCAACCTGTTCATGGTCTTCGGCGAGCCGGACGTGGAGATCCGCAAGGTCAAAGGTGGCCAGATCGTGGTCGAGATCAAGGGCGTGGACGTGTACGACCCGACGACCGGGGCGATCCGCTCGTCGAGCACCGACGACATCGCCTGCTGGTTCATCGACACGGACTACAACGCCGAGAGCTTCTTCGTCCGCCACGCCTATTTCACGGGGGCCGAGGAGCCCTACGACAAGCTCAAGCGCGCCCTGCGGGCCGAGATCGACGAAGCCGCCTGGAGCGAATTGTACAGCACCACGAGCCGCCCCTTTGACCCACCCGAAGGCAAAGAAGGCAAGCCCGGCAAGATCGCCGTCAAGGTCATCAACCACTACGGCGACGAAGTCCTCAAAGTATTCGAGATCAACTCGAAATCGACGCGATAGGTCAGGGGGAGTGATGAGCGGAGCATCGAAGAGACGGAACAGTGCCCCGGCGAAGGCATCGCGAACCTGCCGCTGGGCCAAGACAATGACCTCGTGGCTCATTAGCTGGAATCGGTCGAAGGGGCGCGATGGCACATCGTGGATTTCGTTGGCCCCAACGGTTGCGAGTCGAGGGACAATCCTGGCGAAGATGAGCTATGGCAAATTCAGCCTACCCGCATAGGGAATAAGGAGAATCAATGCAGACCGTATTCAGCCATATCATCCAGAAGCGGTTCTCGCAGGTGAACGAGGATGTTGCCACAGATGCTCTCGCCTATGTGTTGGAATCGAGCGATGCGGCTCGTCGTGGCATGATGATACTTCTTCGCGGCCTCGTTCCCGAGATGCCGCCACTTCGGTTCGTAACTCAACGCACCAAGGCCGCGATTCGCCCCGACATGTGGGGACTGTCCGAGTCGGAACCACGTGTTTTTGTGGAGAACAAGTTCTGGGCGGGTCTGACGGACAATCAGCCTGTCTCGTATTTGAAACAACTGGCAGCCTGCCCACAGCCGACAATCCTTCTTGTGGTCGGACCGGCGGCCCGGACACATACGCTATGGCGGGAGTTGACTCGGCGACTTCTCCATGCCGGGATTTCCATATCGGAACGTGACGCTGCTGCCGGCATTGCCCGATCTGCTGTGACGCAACTCGGGCCGATACTGGCACTTACTTCCTGGGCAAGCGTCCTGTCGGCCCTGGAGCACGAAACTGTTGATGATCCCAATGCCAGAGGCGATCTTGTCCAACTGCGTGGGCTGTGCGATGCCGCCGACCGAGATGCTTTTATCCCGATCTCGGCGACGGCACTGTCGGATCAGCAAACGCCGGTGTTTATCCTCCAACTGGGTTCCATTGTGCAGGCCGCTGTGGATTGTGCCATCAGCGAGAACCTCTTGAGCGTGAACGCACTCCGTCCACAGGCATCTTGGGACCGAATTGGAAGATACGTCTGGGTATCCGGAGATCGAAAGGCTGGCGCTTGGTTTGGGATTCATCTTGTCCTGTGGAAAGCGCATGGGGTAACGCCGCTGTGGCTCGTCTTCGATGACACGGAATTCGGACGGGCACAGGATGTTCGCCGATTGATTGACCCCTGGGCCAGTAGGAACGGGATACTGACCGCCACCATCAACCATGCTTTCGCGATCGCCGTTGATATTCCCACCGGTGAAGAGCAGTCAATGGTCGTCCGATCGATAGTAGATTACCTCAAGCCAATCGCCGAGATACTCGACGTACTGCCGGCAAAGCCTGCGGCCAGTGCAGAACCGGGAGTAATGGAACAATGACATTTCCCCCAGACCTCAAGGCCTTCGTGGACCAGCAGGAGTGGACGTTCGCCAAGACGTATGCGTCTACTTGGCCACACGAGTACATCGTGCGCGACCGCGTTGATGAACATCTGTTCATTCGGCTCGTTCAGCATATCCTGACCTACGGACACGAGGAGAGCTTCTACGCCAAGCGTTTCACCTACTACCATGAGGACGGCAAGGTCTATTGGACGATGGGTGAACCGATCGAGGATACGACCCTCGTCAATCGATGCAAGGAAGAGCAGATGTACGAGCATCGCCTGATACATGGCACGCTCCCAAAGTCGAAAGGGATGCATGCCTAAGACGATGCTGCCCAGGACGCGGACACTGCCGGACTACATTTTCCGCAACCCGCGACGATTCCAGCACGGCTTGCATCCAAAGGGCCGCGCGAGTCCATCTTCTGGCGGCCCTTTTCCCAATAGCGAATGCGGGGCTGTCGGAGAATCCATCCTTCAACCGGCATAGAGGCCGGTGACGCCGCTTTGCATGTCCTCGAAGGGGACGTCGGCGTACATGTTGGCCGTTGTCGCCGGGCTGCTGTGGCCAAGCTGCTTTTGGACTTGCCGCAGGTTCCCGGTCCGCCGGAGCAGGGCCACCGCGATGGTGTGCCGGGCGGAATGGATCGAAAGCTCTTCCGGCAGTCCGGCCCGCTTGATCGCCGCCTTCCAGATTCGCTGCAATCCCTGGGCCGTCAGCGGTCCCCGGCAGCCGACGAACAGCGAGCCCTTGGTCGCCGCCAGTCCCTCCCTCGATGCCTTGTCGATGTCACTTACGCGGGCTGATCTCCACGTCAGAAAGGCCCGCAGGTGGTCGATCAGGTCCTTTCCTATGGCCAAGGTCTCCCGGACGGGCTTTCGCCGCTTCAGGCGGGCCACGGAGAGGCAGCCACGCTTGAGGTCCACGTCCTCGACGTTCAGGGCCGCGATCTCGGAGACCCGCAGGCCGGTGGACAGCGCCAGGTCCACGACCATCCACGCCAGGGGACCATTGACGCGTCCCGCGCGAAGATCGACGATGGCCCTCGCTTCGGTCACGGTCCGCAACTGTTTCACTTCCTCGACGCTCATGTACTTGGTTCGGTCTATCGCTGCCATGATGCCCTCCACGTTCTGTACAGATTTCGCGTGCTTCTCGATACCCTACATGCGTCCCTTCGCAGCGATCTGTGCCGCTTCTGTACGCATTAAGAGAATAATCTGTCCAAAATCCATCGGACGAAAGGAGGGCGGACCGAGGTTGTAGACCTGGGCGGGTGGGCGGCTTGCCAGCTTATTGTGGCGCAATAGACGTGTTCTTAGGTTTCGCATGATTCGACCCTTCGGGGAAAAGGTGGCCAGGGCTATGCACGCACCTAAGAGGGCGCGGTCGCCTTACGGTTGGACCCACCCTGGCCGAGAATTTCGGGTTCTGACACAGACATGATCTTAGGTTTCGCATACCCATAGTATCGTCACTTCCGGCCCGAAGTTCAAGCAAAATCTGGCCCGCCCCCTTGATTTTGTGGAGGCGAATGGCCACAATGGCATTGAGGAGAGACAAAGGATGCAGGAGACGGTGACATGCACGAACAGAGACTGCTCCCCAAGTCACGGGGGGGGCCGCGATGTGGAGGATCATGATGATGGATAGGGTCGCACACCTGCTTGGGCCGGCCATCCAGTCGAGATGGCGCAACTCCCCTGTGCGTTCTTTTGAATGCAGCCTGCTCGATGTCTTTGACCACCTGCCCGACTTCGAGCGTCGGACGCTGGCCCTCCAGGACGTGGACGGGATGCGGTCCTGCTTGAACCCGAGGCTCGACACCATCATCAGGAAACCCCACGGCGACGATCCCAATTACGTCCCCGTCGGCGTCGTCTCGAAGGGCTATGTGCTGGTTCCACACAAGGAGGTCCTTCGGGCCGCAGCCGATGCCCTTCACGACGTCGTTGGCGATGTGCAGGACATCCGGGTCGATCTAACAATCACAGAATACGGCGAACGCATGCAGGCATGTCTCTTTCTTCCCAGCGAGTACCGCTTCGAGCCAGGCGGCATGGACCTTCGCCTTGAGCTGCTCAACTCGGTCGATGGCAGCACACAGTTCCGCGCGTTGCTGGGCTGGTTCCGGCTCGTGTGCAGCAATGGTCTCACCGTGGGTGTGACCAAGTCCTGCCTTCGACGTCGCCATGCGGGGGACATTGGCATCTCCGACATCGGCTTCGTGCTTCGTGATGGCCTGACCGACGCGAAGCAGGATGCGGAGAACCTTGGGCGTTGGCGAAGCACGAAGATCGACCGGGCCGCCCTCGTCCCTTGGGTCGATGAAGCGGTGAAGAAAACGTGGGGCTTCAAGGCCGCCGCGAGGGCTTACCACATCGCCTGTAGCGGCCACGACGTGGAGATTGTCGGCAAGTACAAGGACCGGCGTCCCACGACCATCGAAACGAGAAAGGCCGAGCGTGTCCCTGGCTGCCCGGAGAAGGCGGAAAACGCCTTCGACCTTGCCCAAGTACTGTCCTGGCTCGCCAGCCATCGCAGGGACCTACAGGAGCGGTTGGAGTGGCGGCAGCAGATTCCGGCCCTGATGGAGGCCCTGTTGAACTGAATGCCCAGTGGGTGCTTCGCCACCGACCTGCGGATCGCTACCACGCTTGCCGCGAGTCTGGCGGGAGCTTCCATAGCTGCGAGGTGAACTGCCAAATGACGCAGCATGAGTCCGAACAGGCTTGTCACTCTTCCGCATCTCCTTGGCCCGGCTCCCACCACAATCTTGGATAGACTTGGCCTTCGAGAGTCCGCCAGATGTCGTCCGTGCCGTTGGCCGTCTCGTTCACGAAGCCACCGATGGTTCCGACCGCGTTCTGCTTCGCCTCATGTTCGATGGGGCCTTCCGTCGCTCATTCGATTGTTGGTTGACGACTGCCGCTTGGCGTGTAGAATCGCAAATGCTCATGAGCACCACCCCGTGCCCTGCACGGGGGACCAGCCGCCGGCAGTCTCGCTTCCTCTCCCTCATAAGCCGGCGGCTCCATGTGCAGGTAATGGGCCATCCTTCAGGACGGCCCTTTCTCTTTCGCGCATCTCCGCCCTGGCGTGCATCTCGGCCCACCTATGAGCGGTTGGACGGATCGTACAAGTACACGGGTTCCCAGTCCTATCGCCTTTCTTCCAGCCGCTGCTCGATGTGCTCGATCCGCTCAGTGAGTTCGTCAAGCTCCTTGAACTTGGTGTGCTGGTCGAGGATGTCGCGGGCCGCCAGCCGCTTCAATCGACCGTCCTTGGCATCCAGGAGGCCCACCAGCGTCTCTACGGCCTTGGTAACGCTTTGCGAGAGCAGGGCGAACCCTTGGGCGGCCAGTTCGTTCCTCTGCCGGTCGAGTTCGGCCTTGAAGGCGGGGTCCTTCAACCACTCGTAAAGCGTGTCGCGGCTGACCTTGCCCTTCTTGCAGGCGGCGGTATACGTCGGGCTGGCCAGCAGCACCGGCAGGAACCTCGTCTGCCGGGCCGTCAGTTTGGATTTGTCGTTGTCTTGTCGGTTTCTGTCTGATTCCGTCGTCATGGCTGTTCAGTTTCTCCTCGGTCAGTCTGCAAATGGCCATCGATAGGCATACCTGGGTAGTGTCGCGTCCCCTCGGCATCTCGGAGGATCTGGCGGAACTCGCCCATTGTTATCTGGAAGGGTGGGCCTGAGAGCCAGTCAATGGTGATGATCTCGTCGTCCTCGCCGAGTATCTGCTGTTCAACGCGTTCGATTCTCCGTTTGAGGTTGCTCATGGTCGGTTTCTCCTTGCTCTGATGTCTGCCCTTCCGAGAGGGTCGTGTTGGACGGAAGTCTTTGCGGTTGGGCCTGTGAACCAACCTTCGGGCCGTTCGTGGCTCCTGCACACACGAACGGCCCTTGGTGGGTATTTCGTACAGTATCTTCGAGCGGTCTGGCCCGACGTGCCGAAGTCGGGCAGGCAAAGGTGGCCCTCGTTGGCCACGAGGTCGGCGGCGATCTCCATAACCTCGCAGACTTGCCGGCGGTAGAAGTCCGCAACAGCTCTTCGCTGTTGTCGCGTCAGGCCGCACTCGTCGGCCACCTGGACAAGCTCGTACTCGAATGGGTCAGTCAGCCACATCGCGGGGACCCTCCACAATGAGCAGGATGCACTCTTTGATCGCCGGACGAAGTGTCGGCCAAGCCTCGATCAGCTTGGTCAAGTCGGGATGATTTTTGACGACTGACGCCAAGAACTCCGCCAAGTCGATTTCGGATGATCGCGTAACCTCTTTCTGTGCGAGGCATTTAGCGTTTTCGGCATCTGGTTTTGTAAACCAGGGGTTGTGGGTTCGAATCCCACCGTTGGCTTTTCTCCTTCCCGCGCGGTCACGTCATGTGTTGAGGTACTGGCCCGGCGCAACGGTCCCAAAGTGCGACTTGATTCGGGCCGGATCGCTGGCATAATGCTCCGATGCTGATCGGATTGAAACTGGACATTGGCTTTGCGCAGGACGAGGGCTACCGGCGGTTGTACGGCGGGCGGGAGATTCTGCCGTTCCTGCGTGCGCTGGGCGTCGAGCTGGCCGAGACGCCCATCGGACCCGAGACGCAGCCGGAGGCTCTGCGCGAGCACGTCGCCCGCTGCCTCGACGCGGGGTTGCAGGTGACGCTGCACCCCTATTCGGAGGGCAGCGTTTTTAACCCAGCGCACTTTTGCGACAGCGGTGACAACCCCTGCCGGCTCCTGCACGAGCGGTTTCTCTCGCACGCCGCGGAGATTGCGCAGCGCCAGCAGGCGCCCACACTCGTGAACATTCACGGTGCGGCGGGCGCCTCCGCCGACGCCCGGCCGCACCTTGTCGAGCGGTCGATCGCCTTTTTCGCGTGGGCCCGCGACTGGTGCCGTCGCAACGCACCCGAGGTCAGCGTGACGGTCGAGCTGCAGATTCGCCCAAACTCCGACGAGCCCATCCAGCGCATCGGTGATCGCTACGACGAGCTGCTGGAGATTGCAACGCAAAGCGACGTCCGGGTCTGCTGGGACTTCGGCCATGCGTACTGGAATGCACGCAGCTTCGGCGGCCCGATCGAGCCCCCGCCGGCGGTGCTGCGCCGGGTCGGCCACGTCCACTGCCACGACGTCCGCGAAGGCGACCACCAGCCGCTTCTCTACGATGCCGTGCCATGGCGGGACTTCATCAGACTGCTGATCGATCACGGTTTCGACGAGCGGATCATCCTCGAAGTTCCCACCGACGCCTTCCTCGACGCCGGAGGCATCGGAACCCTGGTCAATTCCCTCCAAGCCCTCCGCGCGTGGCTTCACGAATTGATGATTGATGATTGACTGTTGGCGACGGGCGGAACGCGATGACCGGCGTCCTTTCGCCCCCCCGCGGCGTCCGCGGGCAAGGTCATTCGTGACGCAGGGCCTCGATGGGGTCCAGACGTGCGGCCTTGAGCGCCGGGAAGTAGCCGAAGAGGACCCCGACCGCCGCCGAGAACAGGAACGCGAGGATCGCGATGCCGGGATCGAAGACGAAGGGGACCTGAAGCATGTTCTTAAGGCCGAAGGACGCGCCCAGGCCCAGCAGGATTCCGAACAGCCCGCCCGAGGACGACAGCACCACCGCCTCGACGAGGAACTGCATGAGCACCTCGCGCTCCAGCGCGCCGATGGCCAGGCGGGTGCCGATCTCCCGCGTGCGCTCGGTCACGGAGACCAGCATGATGTTCATGATGCCGATCCCACCGACGACGAGGCTGACCGCCGCAACGGCGCCGAGCAGGCCGGTGAGCACCTGCGTGGTCCCGGTGAGCATGCGCGTGATCTCCTTGGTGTCCATCACGTTGAAGTTGTCCTCTTCGCTCGCGGCCAGGCGCCGGCGCTCTCGCATGAGCAGACGGATGTCGCGCTGGGCCTTCTCCGTGGACTGTCCTTCCCGGATGGAGACCTGGATCATGCCGACGTCCTGATTGCCCGAGATTCTTCGCTGGAAGGTGCGCAGGGGCAGCAGGACGGTGTCGTCCTGGTCCTGGCCCATGGTGCTCTGGCCCTTGGCCTCGAGCAGGCCGATGACCTGAAATGACAGGGCGCCGAGGCGGATCCGGCTGCCGACGGGGTCTTGGCTGCCGAAGAGCTTCTCGCGGACGGTCTGGCCGATCACGCAGACGGCGGCTCCCGCCCGGGCCTCGCTGTCGCTGAAGGAACGCCCGCTCGACAGACGCATGCTGCGAAGCTCCAGGAACGCGTTGGTAGTGCCGGTTACCGTGGTGGACCAGTTCTGATTGCCGAAGATGGCGCTGGTGGATCGGCTGGCCACGGGAACCACCAGGGCGGCCGACGCGATCTCCCGGGCGATGGCCTCCCCGTCTTCGACCTTGAAGGCGGGAGCGGAACTTGCCGACCCGGGGCCCATCCGCCGGCCGGGCGTGACCATGAGCAGGTTGCTGCCCAGGCTGGCGATCTGCGTGGTCACCTGCTGCGTTGCCCCGTTGCCCAGGGTCACCATGGTGATGACCGACGCCACGCCGATGACGATGCCCAGCACGGTCAGGAAGGACCGCATGACATTGCGTTTGATCTCTCGCAAGGCCAGTAGCAGTGTGTTCCAGAGCATCAGTGGGTTCTCCCGTTCTGCTGATCGGATTCGATCCGGCCGTCTTTGAAGTGGACGATTCGCTTGGCGTAGCGGGCCATGTCCGGCTCATGTGTGACCATGACGATGGTGATGCCGTCCTCCCGGTTCAGGCGGCACAGCAGCTCCATGATCTCCTCGCTGCGCGCGGTGTCCAGATTGCCGGTGGGCTCGTCGGCCATGAGCACCGAAGGGCCCGCGATGATGGCGCGGGCAATGGCGACGCGCTGCTGCTGGCCGCCGGACAACTCGTTGGGGCAATGCGATTCCCAGCCCTCCAATCCCACGGACGCCAGGGTTCGACGCGCGATCTGGTGACGCTGCCGCGCCGGCACGCCGCGATAGATCAGGGGCAGTTCCACGTTCTCGATCGCGGTGGTGCGCTTCAGGAGGTTGTAACCCTGGAAGACAAAGCCCAGGTAGAAGCGGCGCAGCTTCGCCCGCTGGTCGCGGGTCAGTTGCGAGACCTCCACGCCCTGAAAGCGGTATGAGCCGCTGGTGGGCGAATCCAGACACCCTAGGATATTCAGGCATGTGGACTTGCCCGAGCCGCTGTGGCCCATGATCGCCACGAATTCGCCCTGCTCGATCCGCAGGTCGATGCCGGCCAGGGCCTGCATGGCCGCCTGGCCCTCACCATAAACCTTGGTGACAGCCTGCAGCTCGATCAGGGGCGTACGGTTTGTTTCGGGGGAGGCGATCATGCGGGTCTTCCTGGATTGATCGTGTCGACAATGGCCAACATCCCCGGCGTCAGTTCGCCGGAGACGATTTCCGTCATGATTCCGTCCGAGGCCCCGATGGTTACGGGCACTGCGACCGGCTGTCCGTCCCGGAGGACCCACACCGTCTGCTGCCTCTTGTTTGTGTCCACCGTTTCCTGGGGCAGGTCGAATCGAGGGGGCCGCGGCAGCAACATGCCGACCAGTCCGCGTGAGGATTGCTTCTGCGGCTGGACGGGCGGTGAGAATCGCAGGGCCGCGTTGGGAACCAGCAGTGCGTTTTCGACTTTTTGGACCGTGATATTCGCCGTGGCGGTCATACCGGGCCGCAAGGACAGGTCGGCGTTGTCCACCTTCAGCACAGTCTCGTAGGTGACCACACCGTCCACCGTCTGCGACCCGAAGCGGGTCTGCACGATCTTGGCCTGGAAGACCCGATCCAGATAGGCCGAGACGGTGAACTCCGCGTCCTGACCTTCCTTCACCTGTCCGATGTCCGCCTCATCGACGTCCACGTGCAGTTCCATCTGGGTGAGGTCTTCCGCCAGGGTGAAGAGCACGGGGGCCTGGAATGCGGCGGCCACGGTCTGGCCCGGCTCCACGCTGCGCGTCAGCACGACGCCGTCGATCGGCGAGCGGATCACGGCCTTGCCAATGTCCGTCTGGGTGGCTTCGAGAGTGGCCTGGGCCTGGGCGACGGCCGCGGCGGCACTGGCGTCGTCAGCCTTGGCGCGTTCGAACGCCGCCTGGGCCGTGTCGAATTCGGTCTGCGACGGCACCTTCCCGCCGCTCAGCTCTCGTACGCGCTGAAGCTGCTCGAGCTTCGTCTGCGTCTCGCGGAGGGTCGCCTTGGCCTGGAGGACCCGGGCCTTGGCCGACTCGAGAGCGGCCTTGTGCTGTGTCTCCTGCGCTTCGAGCTTGGAGGTGTCGAGTCGGGCCAGGACCTGGCCGACCGTCACCTTGTCGTTGTAGTCGGCCTCGACGCTCTTGACGATGCCCGAGATCTCGCTGCCGACCTCGACCTGGTTGGTCGGCTCGAGCGTGCCGGTAGCGGTGACGAGAACGACCAGGTTGCCTCGCCGGATCTCGTGGGTCTCGAATTGTATCATCCCGGACGGGCTGGATCCCTTTCGCATGGCCAGGACCACGACCACCGCGACGATCAGCAGGATGAGAAGAAGCCACCGTTTCAAACGTCTGCCGCGACGTGCGGCGCGGCCAACGCCCAGTGTCTCGGCGATATCGGATTGCGCGCGGGGTTTCGCACTCATTCGTTCGCTCCAATTCTCAATGCTGTTTCGCGGTCTTCGACTCCGGGGCCACCGCCAGGGAGGTCCACCCGCCGCCGAGCGCCTTGTAGAGGCGGATCAGGTTGGATGTCACGGTCCCGTCGCTCTGGTGCAGTTGATCCTGGAAGGACAGGAGCGACCGCTCCGCGTCAAGGACGTTGCTGAAGTCGGTCAGACCCGCCTGATACTTGTACTGCGCCAGCGAAGCGGCGGCCTGGGCCGCCTCGGTCGCCTGCCGCAGATTGTCTCTTCGCAGCAGTTCCTGGCCATAGGCGACCAGGGCATTCTCGACCTCCTCCAGACACGCCAGGACCGTCGCCTCGTACTGGATCAGGGCCTGCTCCTGGAGGGCCGACTGCACCTCGATATTCGGGCGGAGGGTCGGATCGAAGATGGGCCACGAGAGGCGCGGGCCGCCGCTGATGGTCCAGGTTCGCTCCGACAAGGGGTCGCGCAGCGACGTGGTCTCCAATCCGATGGAACCGTTCAGCGTCAGTTGCGGGTACAGGTTCGCCGTGGCGACACCGACGCGTGCCGTCTGGGCCGCGAGTTCTCGCTCGGCGCGCCGCACATCGGGGCGTCGGCGCAGGGTTTCGGCCGGCACACCGACGGCGACTTCCGGCGGCGGCAGCGGGATCGCCCGTGGTTCGGCCAGTTCGCGGTGAAGCTCGCCCGGTGTCTCGCCCAGCAGCACTGCCAGGCGGTTCATTGCCTCTTCCAGTCCCGCGCGAAGCGTGGGGATCTGTGAACGCGTGCTCTCCAGGTTGTACCGGGCCTGGTACACCGCCAGTTCGTCATCGAGCCCCGCCTGGGAGCGCCAGGCGGTCAGCTCGTAGGTCTGGCTCTGCGTCGCCAGGCTCGCCTGCGCCGCCGCCAGACGCGACTGGAACGTCCGTATCTCCACGTAGTTGAGCGCCGTTTCCGCCAGCAGAGAAACGAGCACGTCGCACAGGTTCTCCTGGGCCGCTTCCAGGTCGGCCTGTGCCGCCTCGATGGAGCGACGCACCCCTCCGAAGAGGTCCATCTCCCAACCCGCGTCGAAGCCCGCCGAGTAGACCTCGCCGTGCGAGTCGAAGCCCACGTTCGTGTCGGTCCGTCTCGATGTGGCTGAGCCCGTGGCGTTCAACGTCGGGAACATGGCGCCCTTGGCGATGCTCCGCCGCGCCCGCGACTCGCGAACCCGCGACTGCGCCGTTTTCAGGTCCAGATTGCCTTCCACGGCGCGCTCGATCAAGCCGGACAGTTGCGGGTCGCCCAGCGTCGTCCACCATGATGCCAGCCGATCTGGGTCGGTTGGTGCGGCGGTCAGACCGAATGCCAGTTCGCTGTGCCAGGCGGCCGACGCAGGAGGTTCAGGAGGGACGTGGTCGGGGCCCGCTTTGCACCCGGCCAACAGTACCAGCATGACTGCTCCATATCGCAGCAGGAACGGCCTGCTGGGGTCTGCGTGGCGAATGATATCCATAGATCACTCCCGTCTCCGCAGAGGCGAATCACCCTTTGCCCCTGCGCGGTTGTCGCCTCTTGCCGCTCGGTCGGGTCTTTGTGAGGTTCTCGCGAATCCCCCGGATTCCTGCCAGCGTGAACTGCACGATGTGCTCGGCCAGCTCCGCGACACCCAGTTCGGCGAGCGGGGCGGGTGGACGCGGCGCGCCGGGCGGCGTCTTACCCCGCCGCAGGTGCAGCATCGGGCCGAAACACTGGCTCATCAGGCTCATCTCACAGAGACATACCGTTTGTTCGCTCGCGGTCTCGCCCAACAACTCCCGGACGAGGGCCAGCGTGCATTGACGCTCCGACTCGATGGTGCGTTGCATGGCGTCCATCAGGAGTCCGGTGGGATTCGCCATTTCCTTGTGAACGATCTCGATTTCGTGGTTGTCCGGGTCGGCGATTCGGTGCATGAAGGCCAGAATCCGGCCGTACAGCCTTTCTTCCGGCGGTGCGTCGGCCGAGACTCCGCCGTCCGGCGGGTGAGCCTCTATCGATTCGGCGTGGCAGTACTTCCACGCCTCGACGTACAGGTTCTCCTTGCTCCCGAAATGGTAGTTCACCGACGCCGTATTGGCCTGGGCCTTCTCGCAGATCTCCGCGTGCGTCGCTTCCCAGAACCCCTTCTGGGCGAAGACTTCGGCCGCCGCCGTCAACAGGCGTCCGCGGGTCTCCTGCGCGTCTTTTCTGAGCCTCCTTTTCATGGATCGGTCCTTTCGCCAGAACGATTCATCTGCATAGTTTAACTAAAGAATTTAAATAGTCAATAGAAAAAGCGGGTTCATCGCAAAAAGAAAAAGACCGCCCGGATCCCCCCGCCCCGACACGTCAGTGGCTCCAGGACGCCGGGCCCTGGAATCTGCACACCGGCGTCGCCGGCATATGAATTCCTTGACTTGCCGGGTAGTCTGTGAAACAATACCCCCACATGGCCTTCCTCAGCGGGTATCGAGCCTGTCGCCATCATCGATCAGAATGGATAACAATCTTGTCTTGGAGACACTTATGAAGAGCATGACAAAGAGCAGGAGCCTGCGTATCGCCGCAGTCGTGGCGAGCCTCGTGGTCCTCTTTGTGTTTGTGGTCGTCGGCTGTGGGAAGAAGGATTCCGGGACGAAGGAACCGAACCAGCCGACGGTCGGCGCCATGGACCAGACACCAACGCCGCCCAAACCGGCCGCGATTGACGCGGCGGCGGTCCAACCCGAGCCGAAAGCAGACCCGAGCGCCGTGGTCGTCACGGTCAATGGCGAGGCGGTCACCCGGGGGCAGGTCGATCAGGCCGTGGATCGGCAGATGAGAATGGCCGGAGCGCAGATGGGGAATCTGCCGCCGGAACTTCTGGCTCAGGTCAAGAAGCAGATCAGTCAGAACACCCTTGAATCGCTCGTCAGGCAAACCCTGCTCGACCAGCAGGTCGAGGCGGCCCATATCGAAGTGACGGAGGCTGAGGCCCTGGCCTACATCGCGGAGCGCGGCGCCCAGCAGAACCCGCCGATCACCGTAGAGAGGCTCCAGCAGATGGTGGAATCCCAGGGCGGTAACTTTGACGAGTTCAAGGCGGAGTACCGGACCGGTCTGGCACGCCAGAAGTTCATGGAGACCCAGTGGGCCGGCAAGATCGACGTCAACGATGCCGATGCACAGGCGTATTACGAGGGGCATCCGAAGGAATTTGTGAAGCCCGAGATGGTCCGCGCCAGCCACATTCTGATTGCTCCGGACCCGAACGCGGCCGATCCGAACCAAGCCAAAGCGGTTGCCAAGGCAAAGGCCGAGGCGCTGCTGACCCAGGTCAAGAGTGGGGCTGATTTCGCGGAACTGGCGAAGGCGAATTCGAGTTGTCCTTCGAAAACCCAAGGCGGCGATCTGGGCACATTCGGCCGAGGGAAGATGGTCAAACCATTCGAGGATGCGGCGTTCGCTTTGGAGCCGGGCGAGGTCAGCGATGTCGTGGAGACACGATTCGGCTACCATATTATCAAGGTTACCGAGCACACCGACGCGCAGACCGTTCCGCTTGAAGAGGCCAAGACCGGCATCATCGAGAGACTGATCGCCCAGAAGAAGAACCAGGCGGTGCAGGAGTATCTCCAGAGTCTGAAAGACAAGGCGACGATCGTTTACGCCCCCGGCTTTGAGCCGCCCGCTCCCAAGCCGGTCCCGACGGCTCCAACGACCGTTACGCCCACCGCTCCGGCCCCGACAGGTAACTGATTTTCGCCCTCACCGGGTGCGCGGAACCGCAGAGACAAAGGGGCTTTCTTGGATTGAGGAAGCCCCTTCTTCCTGGTTCGTGGGCTCACATGGTTGGCCGGACGTTGGCTATGCCTGACCTCGCAGCGGCTCGATGCGGCGGATCAACTCGTCGGCCAGGGCGCTTTTGACCGCCATGTGTTTCTCGATCTCCGCGACGAACTTGTCGGCCTCGAACGAGCCTCGCACGGCCTCGAAGTCTTTCTGCCGCGCCTGCTCATCCCCGTCGAGGCCGAAGCCGATCTGGACGGTTGGCGCGAATTCCTTCCTGGCATCGGCGTGGAGTTGGCGGTCGAGGTCCAGCACGGCCTCTCTCCAGCGGTTGGTCAGAGCAATAACGTCGTCGGGTGTCAGGGTATCGACAGCCTTGCCGGTCTGCCGAGCGATTACGGCGGCGGCCCACGCCCATTCGTAGACCGGATAGCTCTGGTGGATTGACGCGTATCGTGCTTCGAGCTGGTCGAGCGATTCGATCCGGCCGCTCTCGATGTCGTCGAGCAACTGCTCGACGGTCTGCTCCGGGGCGAACATGCCGCCCAAGTCGATCCACGCACCCTGTCCGATCTCGGTTTCCGGCCGCAGCGCCGCCCGCAAGTCTTCCACGGAACGCAATGGCCGGCCCTCGAGGCGCTTGATCAGGCAGTTGCCGAGGTATTTGTCGATTCCGGTCTGATACAGCGTGATGCCGCGGTCGAGAGCGGCGCTGAGAATCTTGACGCTGTGGTAGGTGAAGTAATCGCTGGTCGGACCGGAGGTCTCCTTGAGCTTACGCAGCAGGTCGCGCCCGTTGATCATCTTCTGGATGGTGAACGGGCTGAGCAGCTTGAAGTTGATGTGGTCGAGCTTGTTCGAGTCTTTGCGACGGTCCCGATGAGGCCACTTGCGAGCGTCGCGGACCGTTCCGACGCTCCGCAGGTTGACGCCCGGCGCCAGAAAACTCTGGTCTTCGTTCTCGATCAGATAGGAGAAGGGCAAGTCGGAGGTGTCGGAGTTGCGGTAGTGCCGGCCCATGACCACCGTAAAGGCGCCGACTTTGGCGGGCCAGAGCATGTACGAATCACTTCCCGTCTTGCCCCCGCGTTCCACGACGCCCTGGTGGACGGGCCCGAGCTTGTAGTGGTGGTTGCTCTGGTTGGTTCCGCTGCCGGCGTTGACGAACGAGAACAATCCGGCGATCAGCAGCGTGGACTTGTGGTGGGTTACCGTGTAAGGGCCGGCGAAGATCGAGCAGGCCTCACCGTGAAAGCCGCCGCAATTGGCGAAGAAGACCGAGTTTTCGGCCGAATACTCCTTGGCGAGGACCGTGCCCTGTCCGACGAAGCAGTCGCACAGGATGGTCCCATCGGTGATTCTCGCTCCGCTGGCGACGATGAAGTCCTCGGCGTAGACGCCGGGTCCGATATAAACAGGGTCTTCGGTGCTGCTGTTGATCGATCCGTTCTCCAGCCGATTGGCACCCTCGATCACGGCGGCCGGCCCGACCTTGATGTTCTTGAGCAGGCCGCAATTGGTGATCCGGGCTCCTCGCCCGATGCGCCCCATCGACGAGGTCACGGACGCGGCGTACTGGCGAATCATCTCTTTAAGCCTGTCGATCGCAGCAGGGCGATGGCGATAGAAAGCCAGAATGTAGCCGGTGTGCGCCGAGAGGCGATCGTAGATGGGGATTTCGCGGCCGCCGCCTTCGTTGACGACCGACACGGCCTTGCCGTTGCCGAACGAACACTCGCCCTCGACGGCCAGCAGGTCGACGTTGTCGATGACCACGTCATTTTCGATGATGTAATTCGCGATGTAGCTGCGCGCATGGCCGAGGTAGGCGTTGTCGCCGACGATACAGTTGTGCAGCGTAACGCGATAAAGCCCCGTGGGTTTGCGGACGCCACCAAAAAAGGAGACGTGCCCGTCGAACTTGCCCAGCTTAACGTCTCCGGAGAAGTGCGCATCGCGGACGCGCTCGGGCCGGAACTCTTTGGCGACCTGAACACGCGACCAGTCTTCGCAGGAGCAGCCTTGCGCGGTGAGTTGGGAGATCTCTTCGGCCGATAACCATCGCCATTGTGACACTGTGACGCTCCTTTCCCCAAGGCGGGCCGCGCACTTGGCACCACAGTGACATCCGGAGCATGACAACGTCGAGCTGCGCGGCGCCTGCTGGAATCGGTGCACTCTAATCCGGTTGCCGGCAAGGGTCAAGGTGTTCCGGGGACCGCGCGCCGGCCTTTACGGACTTCCTTTCGGCACGCCGAGAGACGAACTGAATGTCACGCACGTGTAGATTGGGCAAATTCGCAGAAATTTTGAAGTAACACACTGGCAAGAGTCGATGTAGTGGTATATAAGAGCCAGGCCGCGTTGGGAACCTGTTGAATTTGCAGGGTGTAGGGGCCCGCACCAGGACGGACATGTGGGAAGTGGTCGAAGACGGATGTCGAACCAGCCAAGGGTAGTTAAGGTCTTAGCCGCACTGCTGATCTCCATGACGACCGGTGCGGTCGTGTTGATGGCGCTCGGGAATCACCCGCCTTGCGAGCCTTTGTTCTGTCTGTCCGCCTATTACCAGTTGGACTCCGTCGATCACGCGCTCCAGTGCAGGATCGATCCGTCGCGCAGTCATTGGAGCAGCATCGAGATCGCCTTCAGCGGTACCAAAGGCGGTAACATACAGCGCCTGGCGGCTGTTCGCGGATTATCCGATCCGGGGGATCTGGATTGCCATTTTCTTGTGGGCAACGGCATCGGCGCCAGCGATGGCGAGATCCAGACCACGGAGAACTGGCTGAACCAGCGTCAGATTCAGCCCGGCCCCACCTGGCGGGGCGACAAGCAGACCATCCGCATCTGCCTGGTGGGAAACGGTGTTTCTTCGCTGCCGACCGACTACCAGCTGAAACGACTGGAGATGCTGCTGGAATCGCTGTGCCGCAAGTTCGACATTTCCCCTGAAGCCGTGCATCTTCCTCGCGACGTGCAGTAGGGTCCCACTCAATCGGCGCAACGCCGCATCCGTCCCATCGCGTCCAGGCGACGACGAACGAACACCCAGATGTAGTAGACCGGGATGCCCAGAAGGATACTGCCGACGCTCCAGAGCGACGGGGTTGGCCACAGCATGAAGGCGTAGACGGCCATGAACAGCGTGACCGCCATGAAGATCGCCGGAGTGATCGGGTAGCCGGGCACGCGAAACGGTCTTTCCATCTCCGCCCGCCGCTGGCGCAGGACGTATACCGCGCCGATGAAGAGCAGTGCAAACAGCGACAGGCCCACGGCGGCGTATCGATACAGGTTCTGGAAGTCCGTCGCAAACAGGATAATCACGGCGCAGACGCTCTGAAGAACCATCGCGCAGGCAGGGACCCCTTGCCGATTGGTGCGTCCGGCGATCGAGGGGAACAGGCCGTCGCAGGCCATCGCGTAATACACCCTCGGGCCGGTGATGACGAATGCGCTGACCGTAGCCAGGAAGGTCAGTCCCAGGAGCACGGAGAAAACGTCGCCGATTCCGGATCCGAATAGGGCGGCCACCGCCAGTTGAGGGATCTGTTCGGCATTGTCGAACCCCACGTCGGTCAGCGGCACCGCGCAGGCGAAGACAAGATTCAGGGCCAGATACAGCATGACGACCACGCCGGTGCCGAGCAGCAGAGACCGGGGCAGGGTCTTCGCAGGGTCTCGGACCTCGCCGGCCAGGTAGCTGGCGGCGTTCCAGCCGCTGTAGGCGAACATCACATAGAACAATTGGGTTGCCGCGGTTCCCACCGCGACGGTGTCGAGCGGCCGGCCCTGTCCGAGATAGGTCAGTCGGCCCGTGCCCCGCAGGGCAGCGCCGACAACCAGAGCCGCAAACAGGCCCAGCTTGAGAATCGTGGTCAGGCTCTGCGTTCGGGCCGAGTGACGATGGCCGAGGAGATTGGGCAACGTCACCACGAGGATGATGGCCGCTGCCGCGACTTTGAGCGTGTAGCGATTCCCCTGCATGTCGAGGCCGAACGGACTGAGAAGGTAAGATGCGGCGATGTAGCCCGCTACCGCCAGCGGAGCGGAGAAGCCGACGAAGAACGAGGTCCAGCCGGACAGGAATGCCGGCATCGGGCCGTACGCCTCCCGAAGGTAAACGTATTCCCCACCGGCACGGGGCAGAGCGGCCGCCAGCTCCGCCACGCAGAGCGCCCCGCAAAGAGCCAGCAGCCCGCCCAGAGCCCAGAGCCCGAAGATCACGGGATAGTTGCCGAGCGAGGCCATCATGTAGCCCGGCGAGACCAGGATGCCGGTACCCACCATGCTGGCGATCACGACGTAGGTCGAGGTCGATAAGCCGTATCCTCGTTGCAACTCTTGTGTCGGCATTCCTGTCCTCCTGACGGGAGCGTGTGGCTCGCCTTTGCCATTATCTGCGGACGCGGCGCAAGGCGCTCTAATCCAGGCCTCGTTTCTTCAATGTAACGCTTACGCCGCCGCCCTCGCTGTAAAAAACGGTTTCCAGCTCGGGATTGGTCGTGACGGCCGTGACGTACTGCGGGTCGGCCATGCCGGGCGTGATGTTATGCGCGACGATCAGCCCGCCCGGCCGCACCTTGGGCAGCAGCTTGTTCAGGTAGTCCACATAGCCCTCCTTGTCGGCGTCGATGAAGACCATGTCGACAGGCCCGACCACCGCCGCCACCTTTTCGTGGGCGTCTCCCATGACGAGCGTGACGATGTCGTCGACGCCGGCCCGCTGGAAGTTCTGCCGGGCCAGGGCGGCACGACCCTCGTCGATCTCGAACGTCGTGAGTTTGCCGCCAGTGGCCTTCAGCGCGAGGGCCTGCCAGATTCCGGAGTATCCGTTGGAGGTGCCGATCTCGACGACGTGCTTGGCACCGATGGACTCGGCCAGCAGACGCAGCAGGCGGCCGTCCTCGATGGGCACGTTCATGTTGCCGCCGCGTTCGTTCCGGTTCATGTCGTCGAGCACGTCCAGGATCTTCTGCTCTGCAGGGCCTTTGGCCAGGGGCGGCTTGTTCTCCATCCCCCGGCCTCCTGGAGGGCCAAACCCCGGCCCGCCGGGGCGGCGCCGGCCGCCCGGGCCGGGCTGGGCCAGAAGCAATCCGGCGGCGATCAACAACGTTGCTCCCGTTACACCGATCATCATTCGTCTCGACATGGCATTCGCTCCTTTTCCAGATGGCTGTCCTTGTCGCCTGCGATCCGGGAGGCCGGCAATCCGGCCTTTGACGCATTCACCCCCATAGTGGCTCCAGAGCGGGTCCGGTTACCGCTTTTGGTTTCCTGTCCAACTCCGTACCTGTGGCGCCGTCCGGCACGACAACAGGTTTGGCTCTCAACAGACTCAGGAAGCCCACAGTGCTCCCTTCGTCTGAGGGCAAGTTATGCGCCGTCGCAGACGCCGAGCGACTTCAGTGCCTGCTTGACCTGGTCGAGGTTTTTGTAGAGGACCGCCTTCATGCCGGCCTGGATTGCGCCATCGACGAACAACTGTTTGTCGTCGATGAACACGCATTGCGAGAGGGGCACGCCGAGCTTGTGCGCGGCGCGCTCGTATATCTCGTGTTCCGGCTTGAGCGCGCCCTCGGCGCAGGAGAAGACCGCCGCATCGAACACGTCGTAGCGCAGCTCCAGGAAGAACTCCATCGCCGGTTGTTCCGTGTTCGAGAGCAGAGCGGTCTTGTAGCCCTGCATCCGCAGTTGTCCGGCCCAGCCGAAGACATCCGGCCTGGGCGAATAGACCGCGCGGAAAGCCTGGCCCCAAAGCGATGGAACCTCGGGCAGCCGACGGTTCAGGTCGGCGCAGACGCGCTGCCAGAATGTCGCTTCGGCAATCACGCCTTTCTGGAAAGGTTCACTGTGCCGATTGTGGGCCTGCTGGTAATCCGGGACACTGACCCGCAGCGCTTCGGCACAGTGCGCCATCAGTCCGGGCGCCGGATTGTCGATCAGCACGCCACCCCAGTCGAACAGGATCGCCTCGATTTGTTCCATTGCACACCACCGACACGGCAGGGCTACGCGCTCTGCAACGCGACCATCCTACCGATTTGGGGTCGCGATGTACATCGGGCTGCCCGGTGCATATAATTGCGACCGAATCGGGTTGGCTATACAGGTTCGCTCATGGAATATGTCCTAATCGCCATCGCCAGTGTCCTCGTCGGTGCCGTCGGCGCTGCCTTGGTCGTCCACGGTCTCTTGCGGCGCAGGATCGGGTCCCTGGCCCAGCAGCACATGGCCGAGGCCCAGGCTCGTGCCGTCGCGGAAGAACGCAACGCCAGGATTCCTGAACTGGAGGCGCAGATCGCCGTCCGGGACCGGCAGATTGCCGACTTGCAGCAGGAATGCACGACGCTGAAGGCCGAGCGCGCCGGACTGGCGACGCGCCTCGAAGAGCAGGAGAAGGCCGCCAAGGACAAGCTCGCTCTGCTGGACGAGGCCCGGCAGAAGCTCTCCGACGCGTTCAAGGCCCTGTCGCAGGAAGCCCTCCAGAGCAACAGCACCCAGTTTCTGGAGTTGGCCAGGACGAACCTCGACAAGTACCAGGAAGGCGCCAAGAGCGAGCTGGAGAAACGCCAGAAGGCCATCGACGAGTTGGTCAAGCCGTTGAAGGAGTCCCTGGCGAAGGTGGACGACAAGCTCGGGCTGATTGAGAAGGCCCGTGCCGGCAGCTTTGCGGCCCTGACCGAGCAGATCAAGGCGCTGGCGGCGTCAGAGGCCGATTTGAAAAAGGAGACTGCCAACCTGGTCACGGCGCTGCGCCGCCCTGATGTGCGCGGCCGGTGGGGCGAAATCCAGTTGAAGCGCGTGGTGGAGATCGCCGGCATGGTGGAATACTGCGATTTTGTGACGCAGGAGTCCTCTCCGGTCGGCGGCGGGCGCATCCGGCCCGATATGATCGTGCGCCTGCCGAACGAGCGTATCGTGGTGGTGGATTCAAAAACGCCGCTCGATGCGTACCTGGCGTCGCTCGAAGCGGCGGACGAGGTGACGCGCAAGGAGCAGCTCAGGCGTCACGCCGGACACGTGCTGACCCAGATCCAGAACCTCGGCGCCAAGAACTACTGGGACCAGTTCGCCGAGGCGCCCGAGTTCGTCGTGATGTTCCTGCCGGGCGAGATGTTCTTCAGCGCGGCGCTCGAGCAGGAGCCGCGGCTGATCGAGATGGGCGTGGAGAAGAAGGTCATCCTCGCGACGCCGACGACGCTGATTGCACTGCTCCGCGCTGTCTCGTACGGCTGGCAGCAGCAGCGGATCGCCCGGAACGCCCAGGCCATCAGCGATCTGGGCAGGGATCTGTACGATCGCATTCGTGTGCTCGTCGGCCACTTCGACGAGATTGGCCGGAACCTTGACCGGGCGACCGACGCATACAACAAGGCGGTGGGATCGATGGAAAGCCGTGTTCTCGTTTCCGCCCGCAAGTTTAAGGAACTCGGCGCCGCAGGCGGTGAGGACCTCGATGCCCCGCGCACGGTCGACGCGCGGGCCCGCGCCGTTCAGGGCGCCGAGGCCGACGCGGCGGTGTCTCTTCCCGCACCATCGGAAACGCCGCCCGAGGCCGGACGGACATAGATCCGAATCGCGGCGTCACGGTCAATGAATGGACGATTGGACAGGGCAGTGACGTTGTTCAGGACGCGTGCGGCGTTCCCATTGTTGGAGAAGGTACACCGCCGCCACAAAGATAGTGGTGGCGAGGATCAGAACGAGTCCCAATCGCCAATCAAGATGTCTTCTCGCCATCAACTCCGCCTTTCCACACCTGCGCTTTCCTGGCGTGTCGTTAAGACGCGCACGTTCGTAGTGACGCTGTAAGGCGCTGTCGTTGCCGGGACCAGTATGCCCTCACGGGCGCACTGCAAACCCCGGGAGTCGCGCGTCCCACGGGCTCTTCCAGAGCAGGGAATCCCTCCTGTAATGCGACATGCGAAGTGAAAATCCACGCTGATCCCGCCGCCGCACGACCCTCCATGTCTCTGCATTACAGTATACCCGGGGACAGTGCGTCCGTCAACCAGAAAAACCCTGGGGCGTGAAGAGGTGAAGAGGGGAGGCCCGTGAAAACAACGGCGGGCCGTGGATGGGTCCGCGGCCCGCCGCGATGATCTGTGTTGTCTGCCTGCCGGGCAGGCTGTTGTGACGTGGCCTATCGGACCGGCCGCCCGACGAGAATGTCGTCGATGTAGAATGTGCCGCTTCCGCCGGCGCTCGGGCTGTTGCGATTGCCCACGCCGACGTAGATCGTACGGACCCTCGCCAGATTGACACCGGCGGCGCTGAAGGTGCTCAGCGGGATCTGCCATTCCTGCCATTCGACGGCGAGGGCCGCGTCCGGGTTCGAATGCAACGCCGTGGCAACGTGCCCGGCGCTGTCCTCCAGGGCGACATACAGCGTAGCCGGGGCGTTGCCCGCTTTGCCCTGGAAGTACAGGGTCAGCGTGTCGGCCGCTCCGATGGTCCAGTCCTGATCGGCTGCAAACGTGCGGGACCCTTCGGAGTAGAACGGCGCATTCGCGTTGTCGTAGGCCAGAGGCATGGACTGCCGACCGTCGTGGACGATCTTCCGCTCGGCAAACGGTGCGTCGATGTACCCGACCATGGAGCCGGTGCCGTTGGTCCATCCGTCGATCCAGGTCTGATAGATCGTCTGGCCGGCGTCGACGTCGTCGGTATAGCCTTCGAAGTCATCGACGACGAAGTACTCCTGCGTGACGAAGCTCCACAGTGCGCCTTCCCACGTCGTGGTGCTCTCGGCGTCGTTGACCTCGTCCACCTTCCAGTAGTACGTGGTCCCGAAGTTGAGCGCGCCGGGGGCGTACTGATTCTCGGCGATCGAACCGAGCAGCGCGGTTCCATCCGTCACAGCGGACGCATCCGCGCCGAAGCAGACGTTGTGCGTCGCCGCGTCACGGCCGGGACGCCAGGCCAGAATCGGCTCGACACTCACGTCCGTCGCTCCGTCGGCCGGCTCGGGATACCTGGCTTGCGTGGGAATGTAGAGGAAGCGCACCTCGCTGAGGCCGTATTGCGGCATGTTGCCCCATGTGCTGTTGGCGGTCAGCCGTACGGAGCGGACCGCCGCGCCGCCAAAGTCGACAGTGGTGTTGGCGGCGTAATTGGCCTTGGCGATCGCCCGGGCAAACTCCACATCGCCGAGCGTTGTCCAGGTTTCGCCGTCGGCGGAATACTCCACGGTGACATCCTTGAACCCGAAGCCGAGCACCAGCTCGAATTCAACGTTGTAGTTCCAGACGAGCATCTGGTGCAGCTTCACCGTGCGACCGAAGTCATACTGAATCCAGACAGGGGTTTCGGCGCCCGGCGTGGCCTGCCACATGTCCGTGCTCTTGGTAGAGTGTCCATCGTTTTCGTTGAGCCCGGAGCCGTCGATGGTCTTCTCCGGCCCGGACCCGGGGGCGGAGTCCGCGTTGGTGGTCACAACGATGTCTTCGACTGCGTAGGCAAACGGCTCGGTCGTGAAGCTCCAGAGGAGCCCCTTGAAAATGGTCGAATCAGGGGCGGCGTTGACTTCGTCGATGCGCCAGTAGTACGTCCGGCCATATTCCAGAGGGGTCTGGGGCACGTAGGTGGTCTCACTCTGTCCCTGGCTGACGAGGATTCCGCGGGGGTCGGTCCGGCTGGCGCTGTTCACGTCATCCAAGGAGGTCCCGAGATAGACGTCGTGCGTCGCGGCGTAGATGCCCGCCGTCCAGCCCAGGGCCGTCTCGCACCACACGTCGTTGGCCTCGTGTGCGGGGCTCGGGTTGCTGGCCAGCTCGGCCGGCGTCAGGCGGATGCCCTGCATCAGCACCTGAATCTCCTGCTGGCTCAGCGCCCGGGTGAACAGGCAGAATTCGTCCATCAGGCCGGTGAACGGACGTGCGTTGTCAATGTTGTATCCGACGCGCGCGCCCAGACCCCAGTCACCGGCGATCTCGGCGCCCGCCGTGACGTTGGCCGTCTGGATGATCTCTCCGTTGATGTGCAGGGTTCCTTTGGCGGCCGCCTTGTCATAGGTGCCCGCATAATGGGTCCATTCGTCCCAGACGACGGTTCCCGCCTGGATGTCGAACATGGTGACCCCTCCGGCGGACCGCAGCAGCCAGCGGAAGTTGCCTCCGCTGCGAAACTCGGGGTGGACCAGCCAGGTCGAATCCTGGGCGCGGGCGTTGAAGATCGCGTGGTGATCGCCCGTGTTCTCGCACTTGGCCCAAGCCGCCAGCGTGATCGCCGAGGTGGGAATATACTCGGGCGGAACACTCGGGCCGTCGAGGTCGAGGTAGGAGGTCTTGGCGAATTTGGCGGCGCCGCCATACAGACCGAGCGGTTCGAATGTGACGCTGCCTTTCACAGTCCCGTTGCGGCCCTTGCCGGACTGGTCCATGACCATGTCCGTGAACTCGTCGTTGTAGGAGTAGTAGATGACCAGGTCCGGGTCGGTGCCGAGATTGATCGCGCCGGAAGCCGGAATCGGCGCCAGGAGCACCAAAGCGAGAAGCATCACTTTTTTCGACATGACAATCCTCCTTCAGAAAGAAACCTTCGGCTGGCATTCTGGCTGCACGAGCCAACGCTGTTCTGTCACTGTTCCTCCGGCGTCGCCAGACCGACGCGGATATCATCGAGGAAGAACCGGCCGGAGCCGCCCGCCATCGGATGGTCCCGGTTGCCTGCGCCAACGCACAACTTCGCGACGTTCGTGACATCCACACCGTTCGCACCGAGCGCGCCGAGCGGAATCTGCCATGCCTGCCACTCGCCGACGGTAAGCACGTCGGCGCTGGGGTGTGTGACGGTTGCGGTCCGCCCGCGGTCGTCTTCGAGGGTGATATACAGCGTCTCGGGATCGTTGTCCGCATCGCCCCGGACGTACAGCACCAGAGCCTCGGCGCCGCCGGCGGTCCAGTTCTGGGGTTCCCACCAGGCGCGTTCGATTTCGGAATACCACGGTGACACCTGGTTGTCGTAGGACACGGGCATGGACTGCCTGCCGTCGTGAACGAGCGTCCTCTCGACAAAGGGGGCTTCGAGATAACCGGCGATGGAGCCGGTCCCATTGGTCCAGCCGTCGATCCAGGTCTGGAAAACGGTCTGGCCGGCGTCGACGTCATCGGTATAGCGCTCGAAATCATCCACGACGAGGTACGTGCTGGTGGTGAAGCTCCAGAGGTCGCCTTCCCACACCGCGGGGCTCTCGGCGTCGTTGACCTCGTCGATCCGCCAGTAGTATGTCGTCCCCAGGGTGATCGTCAGGGCGTCGAGCGGATAGCGATCTTCCATGACGGTGTCGATTGGAGCTGTGCCGTGGACGACCGCCTGCTCGTCGGCGCTGAAGTGTACCTGGTGCCGTGCGGCCTCGCGTCCGCCACGCCAGCGCAGCACGATCTCGGGCGTCACGCCCGTTTCCTGCGACGCTGGCTGCGGCGCCCGCGCGTGCGCCGGGACCTGATAGAACCGGACCTCGCTGAGGCCGTACTGGGGCAGCACGCCCCAGCCGCTGTGGACGGTCAGCCGCACGTATTTCGCCGGCGCGCCCCCGAAGTCGACCGTTGTATTGTGAGCATATCCGTTCGTCGCGGGTGCCTGGGCGAACTCGAAATCGCCCAGGGTCGTCCAGCTCGCGCCGTCGGCCGAATACTCAATCCTGACGAGCCTGAGCCCGAAGCCGAGAACCCGCTCGAACTCGACGTTGTAGTTCCAGACCCACATCTCGTGCAGTTGATAGACCCGGCTGAACTCGTACTGAATCCAGACCGGCTCGTTGCCGGAAGGCAGGCCCAGCCACATATCCGTGCTCTTGGTCGAGTGGCGGTCGTCCGCGTCCAGGCCGGACCCGTTGACGGTGTTCTGGGGCCCGGCGTCCGCTTCGGACGTGGCGTTGCTGGTAGCGGCGATGTTCTCGATCGCGTAGGCGTACGGCTCGGTCGTGAAACTCCAGACGTCTCCCTTGAAGATGGTGTAGTCGGGCGGTCCGTTGACTTCGTCGATCCGCCAGTAGTACGTCCGGCCGATCTCCAGGTGACCGGGCGGATCGTACGTGTCGGCCTCCTGCCCCTGACTGACGAGTACGCCGAGCGGATTGGCCCGCGTGGCGTTGTTGACATCCTCGAACACCGTTCCGAGGTAGACATCGTGTGTATCGGCGTACAGTCCGGGGACCCAGCTCAGGTTTGTGTCGCGGTACACATCGGTCTGCCCATACGCGGGGTCAAGGGGCTTATAGGCCCTCTCCGTGATCGGTGCGATGGCGGTAACGGTAGTCAGTCCGGGGTTTCTCAGATTGAAGTCGATGTCGAAGCGTCCGGCCCCGGCGTAGGCCGTGATTCGGCCGGTACTGATGAAGGTCTCAATCGCCGCGCGCCGATCGCCCTCCAGGGTCAGCGTGCCCACGGTGATGTCGATCAAGCCGGTTGGCGACATCCGGAGGCCGTCGCTGCCGACGTTCACCGTGCCGCCATGCAGGTACAGTTGTCCGGCCCGGCCGGTCGCGGTGGGAATGACCAGTTCTTTCGCATTGACCGTGCCGCCCGTCATGATCCACGTCCCTTCGCCGCCACCCCATCCGAGCTCGAACTCGGCGCCTGTGGTGATGGTGCCGCCGGTCATCGTGAACGTGCCGTGGCAGTTGGCTCCGTCGCCCCACCAGATCCAGCTTCCGACGTCAAGGGTGCCGCCGGTCATCGTCATGGTGGGTTCGCCGGCCACTTCGCACGCCAGGCCGGCCACCTTGGCCGCCATGCCGTCCTGAATTACCGGGCCGTTCGGCGCGGCCGCCGCAGGCACGTCGATATACGCCTCATCGGCGGCGGTGGGGACCTTGCCTGTTTCCCAGTTGGCCGGGTTGTCCCAGAGCTTGTCGCCGCCGGCGCCCGTCCAATGGAGTGTAGCGGCCCGCAGGTCCATCGGGGCGATCCAGACCAATAGCGATGCGAAACAGACCCGGCAGATCAGTCTCCTGTCCATGATGGTCCTCCTTCCCACAAAGAAAGCTGCATCAGGACCTCCGACTCGGCGTGTGCCTCTGGACCGGCCTGTGCACCTTACCGCCGCTTTGTCTCCGTCCGGCAGGGGCACGATCCTACGCCCGAGATACGGGCTCTCAGAATACCTACTTCATACCACATCTCCCGGCCTCTACGCAAGTGGAAATTCCGATGCGATGGCCCATTTTGCGTCTTGCCGAGCAAGCCAAAGAGCCTTGACGCTGGTGGCAGGCGACGTCATTCTATAGCGCTCATTGTGAGGCGGTCCTGAGGCGGTTCGGGTCGGGAGCGCTCGGGCAGAAAGGGAAGTGTTCATTTACGTACGGGGCGTGACTATGGCACAGACGTCTTCTTCCGGCTTGGGCGGTTCGACGCGGAAAGCGCGCGTGATTCCGCATGGAATTGTGTGGCCGTTCATCCTGTTGTCCTCGCTCTTCCTGGCGTGGGCGATACCCAACAACATGACGGACACCATGCTCGCGGCGTTCAAGCGAATCATGAGCCTGTCGGATTCGAGGACGGCGTGGATCCAGGTTGCCTGCTACTTCTTCGGCTACGGATGCTTCGCCCTGCCCGGGGCCCTGTTCATCAAGAAGTATACGTACAAGTCCGGCGTGCTTCTCGGGCTGGGGCTGTTTGCCGGCGGCGCGATGTTGATCTATCCGGCCGGTCTGGCCGCCGGGCTGAGCATGTACCTGTGTTTCATGCTGTTTCTGGTGTCCCTGGTGATCCTCTTCGCGGGACTGTCGGTTCTCGAGACCGCCACCAATTCCTACGTATGCGCGATCGGCTCGGAACTGACCGCCACGCAACGTCTGAACTTCGCTCAGTCGTTCAATCCGTTCGGTGCGATCACCGGTGTGGTCGTGAGCCAGGTCTTCGTGCTCTCTCAACTCAATGTCCTGACGGCCGAGCAGAGGCAGACGCTTCCTCCGGCCGAGCTGGCCGCGATTCAGAAGGCAGAGTTGCATGCCGTGACCATGACTTACTTCGTCATGGGATTGGTCATGGCGGGTCTGTTCCTGGCGATCTACCTGACGAAGATGCCGAATCTCAAAGAGGATGACAAGCGACTGGACCTGAAGAACACGTTTGGCCGACTGTTGCGAAATGGAAACTACGTCTGGGGTGTCATTGCCCAGTTCTTCTACGTCGGCGCTCAGATCGCGGTGTGGTCGTACATCATCCGATATGTTCTGATCCAAATGGACCTCGATGCGGTCGTCGCGAGCCTGGGAGACGGCGTCGCGCCCGAGGTCATCATCGCGAAGTTGCGCAGTCTGGAGCCGATTGCGGCCGGGTTCTACAACGTCTGTGAATGGGTCGGGCTCGATGCCCTGCTCCCACGAACGGCCGAGCAAGCCGGGGGAACGTATTACATTCTGTCGCTGATTCTGTTCGTGATCGGCCGCTTCACCTGTACGCTCGTCATGGACTTCGTCAAGCCGCGGAACCTCCTGACTGCCTTGTCCGCCATCGCCGTGGCCTGCTGTCTGATCACGATCTATGCGACCGGTTTCATGGGTATCTATGCCCTGATGATGATTTCCTTTTGTATGTCCCTGATGTTCCCGACCATCTACGGGCTGGGCATCGCGGGGCTGGGGGAAGACACGAAGGTGGGAGGCTCGGGCATGGTGATGGCGATCGCCGGTGCGGCGGTCTTGACCCAGATTCAAGGCGCTGTCTCGGACGGGTTCGGCAGCATCAAGGTGGCCTACTGGGTTCCTGCCATCGCGTTTATCATCGTGGGATTCTACGGGGCCGTCATTTGTCGAATACACCAGCATCGCCAGCCGGTGGCCGAAGGCCGTTAGATCGGCCGGCGGGTTTCGGATTGCGGATTCGCCGAGGCCACCCAATCCGAAATCCGCAATCCCCAATCCACAATTAGCGTCGAAGAGCCTTGACGCGGGTGGCACGCGACGTCATTCTATGGCGACCTTTGCGGGCTCGCATCGTGGCGAGACCCGGGCAGAGAACTCTTCAGTACAAGTCAGTACAAGGCGCTACCTATGGCAGGCACTCCCTCCCCGGATGCCAGCGGCAACAGCCCGCGGGCGCGTGTGGTTCCCCCTGACATCCTCTGGGCCTTCGTCCTGGTGACCAGTCTCTTCGCCATGTGGGGGTTCGCCAACGACATCACCAATCCGATGGTGGCGGCGTTCAAGAACATCCTGCTGCTGAGCTACACGGAAAGCGCGCTGGTTCAGTTCGCCTTCTATGGCGGCTACTGCGTGATGGCGATCCCGGCCGCCCTGTTCATCAAGCGGTTCCGCTACAAGACGGGCATCCTCGTGGGTCTGGCGCTGTATACCACCGGTTGTCTGCTGTTCATCCCGTCGGGCTGGATGATGGCCTTCTGGGCCTTTCTGGTCTCCTATTTCGTGATGACCTGCGGCCTGTCCTTCCTCGAAACCAGCGCCAACCCGTATGTTCTGGCCATGGGACCGGAGGAGACCGCCACGCAGCGTCTGAACTTCGCCCAGGCTTTCAATCCGATCGGATCGCTCACGGGAATGCTGGTTGCCAAGAACCTGATTCTGGCCCGCCTCGACACGACGAGTGAGGAGACCCGGCGTGTGCTCCAACAGACCGCGCCGGAGCAGTTCGCCGCGATCCGGCAGCACGATTTGGATATCATCATCGGCCCGTACATGGCACTCGGACTGGTGGTGCTGGTGGCCCTAGTGGTTTTTGCCGTAGCGCGCCTGCCCCGCAGCAAAGGCGATGACGACACGTCACTGAACGTGGGTCCGACCCTCAAACGTTTGTTTCGCAACCGCAAGTACCTCGAAGGCGTCGTGGCGCAGACGTTCTACGTCGGCGTTCAGATCATGGTCTGGACGTTCATCATTCAATACGGCGTCAACGAACTGGGTCTGACCGCAGAAAAGGCTCAGGGTTACAACATGGTGGCGATGGTCATCTTCGTCAGCAGCCGGTTTGTCTGCACGTACCTGCTCCGGTACATAAGTCCGGGCGGACTGCTCATGACTCTGGCGATTGGTGGAGGTGCGCTGGTCGTGGGCACGATCTTCATCCGGGGGATGCTCGGTTTGTACTGTCTGATCGGTGTCTCCGCCTGCATGTCGCTGATGTTCCCGACGATCTACGGGATTGCCTTGAAGGGGCTGGGGGACGATGCCAAGCTCGGCGCGGCCGGACTGATCATGGCCATCGGCGGCGGCTCGGTCATGCCGCCGCTCCAGGCCAGGATCATGGACATGGATGCCTTCAACCTGGGCTTCCTGACCTTGTCGAGCACCCGGGCGTCGTTTGTGCTGCCGCTGATCTGCTTCGTGGTCATCGCCATCTTCGGGTTCCGGACCTCGAAGGTCCATGGTCACACGTACTGAGGCATTCCTGACGAACGCGGGTTAGACACAGGTCGCTTCGGCCTGCCATGCCGCGTCGGACCTGTCCGAGGTCGTCTTGGACAGGTCGGCGCATCCACGTCGTTCATGCTTTGTCAAAGGTGGTAATCGCCTGCGGCCTCGGGTTGATAGAGCAACTCATCGACCTTCATGCGTCCGCGAATCCGCTCGCCTACGCGCCGTCCGAGGAGCGACAGGCCCACGGGGCTCAGAATCGAGACGCTCACTTCGCCCGTGGTGTTTTCGGCGGCGGCCTCCATCGGGAAGGGCAGGGAGAAGATCATGGATCGATTGTTGCGATCATCCCTCACACGGACCTTTGAATTCAGTGTGACCACATCCTGGGGGATCTCGCGGGAGGGAACGACATCGGCCTTCTCCAGGAGCATCTGGAGGCGTGCGGCCTCCTTCCGCCGGGAAGCGTCGTGGCGGTCCAGTTGCCTCAGCAGGGTCTGAAGGCGGGCGCGGTCAAAGTCCGTGATCTGCAGCCCCTGCGGTGACGCAGTGCGGGAAGCCGGCGTGGGATGTCGACGAGCCTGGGTCAATCGAATCCGTCGCCGGCTGCAGAAGTCACTGACTCGCTCGGCGATCAACTCCATCTGGCGTTCCGACAGTCCGCCCTCAAGAACCGTGTCCGGCGCCATGAAGAAAATGTCGTGCTTCTCCGTGGTGTGCATCGTGGGCAGGCAGCACAGCCGGTCGTTCCACCAGCACAGGTGAAAGTACTGTCGACCTTCCCGGGGACGATCGGCAATGGTTTGCGTCAGGATCTCTCGCAGTTCTTTCGAAGTCATGATCCTTATCCTTCCAACAGCAGACATTGTTCCGGCGGTCCCTGTGGCGCCGCCAAATCCCTGGATCGTTTGCTCTCCGTGTGCCGCCAAAAAAAAGCCGGCGTCGAAGGCCGGCTTGTACTTGCCAGAGTATCCGCCGACCGTCAGAGGTTCCACCCACAGCACGAGGACGCGCAATCCGGCCGCCAACATACAACGGCCGGCGCAGCAACCGCTCCGGACATGGTCGTCCGGGGCGGCTCAAAGACGGCTCTGGATGAATCGTTCACTTGTAGGGTCCTGTCGTTTCGCGATTTGCTGCTTATTCTCACTCAGCATAGCATGCCGGCGCGATTCTGTCAAGCGCGTTTGGCCATGCAGAACGACAAGGCGACTCGCCGGCCGGTCGGGACGCAGCAAGACCCCGTCCGGCTCGGGTCGTATCGGATGCGGGCTCAGAAGGTCATGCCGACGCTGAAGATGTACTTCACGTCGGTGCTGCTGCGGCCTTCGGCCGGCGTGGCGTCGTAGTTGAAAATCGTCTTGAAACTGGCGAACATGGTCTTGGTCAGGCTCGCTCGCAGCTCTGCCGTGGTGGTCAGATAGTAATCGGAGAACTTCTCGAGGGCCGGATAGTAGGTCAAGTCGTGGAGGAACTTGACGGTGTTGTTCAGTTGATGGTCGAAATTGTACCCCGCCTGGGCCGACAGCTCGCTGTTGCTGTCGGTCGCGTTGTCGAATTTCTCGTAGAGCGACGCCAGACCGACCGAGGTGGAGAAATTCGTCCTGGGTGACTCGATCCACTGGTAACCGGCACCACCGCCGACCACGACGCGTCGGTCCAGCTCGGCGATGGCGTCTTTTTCGTAGCTGCCGTTGACGAAGCCGAAGAACTTCTTCGAGAAGAAGTAGTCATACTGGGCCTTCGCCCGCCACCAGTCTTCGGTGGTCCTCTCCTCGCCGGTGTCGGGGTCTTCCTGTTTTCCTCTGGCGTAATCGGCGCTGGCCGTGGTGCGGTCCTTTTCGCTGCGTCGCGCGAGGCTGATATTGGCGTTGACGGCTTCGGTCGAGGTGTTGCCGCTGGTGGCGGTCACGCCAGCGGAGATGCTTCCCGTCCACTTCACCGGGGGCTTGGGCGGCGGGTTCATCGAGGCCAGGTCGGCCAATTGGAAGGTCTGTGCCCGCAAGGTCGTGCCGGTGTCGATGGCGAAGGTGCCTGGTTCGGCCGCCAGAATGGGTTGACTCAGGACGGTGCCGTCCTTGAGGTGGACCTCCGCAGGCCCCGTTGTGCTGAAGGTCAGGACGTCCGCCAGGGCGACGGTCACTTCGCCCGCGGCGTCTGCCTTGAAGACGAGCTTGCCGTCGGTGAGCCGGACGAGCGTGCCGGTGAGCCGGTCTCCGTTCTTCAGGTAGAGCTCGTCGGCCTGCACCATGGCCGACAGCAGGCCAAGGCAGATTGCGGTCAATACGAGGGTACGGTACATTCTCGGGCCTCCTTTCAATCAGTTCACGTGGCAGACATTGCACGGCGCATTCGCCGGACGGTTCTTCTCGCCCTCACGTCCTTCCCCCTGCGGCGGCCACCAGGTTGCCGTTCTTGAGATGCACATCGCGCTGCGGGAATGGTATTGTAAGCCCATTTGCCTCGAGTGCAAGCTTAATCTGGGCGGTTAAGTCAAAATAGGTTGGCCAGTAGTCGGCGCAGTTCACCCAGGGGCGGACGACGAGGTTGACGCTGCTCTCGGCCAGCTCCGAGACAGCCACGACAGGAGCCGGGTCGGGCAAAATCCGCCGATCCCCGGCCAGAACGCCCTCGATGACCTCTTTGGCCTTTTTCATATCATCTTCATAGGAAATCCCGATCACCAGATCCACACGACGGGTCCCGTTGATCGTGTAGTTGCTGATGTTGCCTCCCATGACCTGAGAGTTCGGAACGATGATCCGCACGTTGTCAGGGGAACTCAGAATGGTGGTGAAGATGCCGATTTCCTTGACAGTGCCCTTGGCGCCGCCGGCCTCGACGAAGTCACCGACCCGCAAGGGTTTGAAGATCAGCATCAGAACACCCGCGGCGAAATTTGACAGCGAGCCCTGGAGCGCCAGGCCGACGGCCAGGCCCGCGGCACCGAGCACCGCGATGAACGAGGCCGTCTGAACGCCCACGTTGGCCAGTGCCGCAATGACCACGAATGTGAGCATCCCCACGTAGGACAAGTCCTTGATGAACTGCACCAGCATCAGGTCCATCTTGGCCTTGGTCATGGCCGTGCCGGCCAGGTTCGAGAGCAGCCTGGCCACCCATCGGCCGACGATGAAGATGAGCACGGCGCCGAGAATCTTCAGCCCGTACTTGGCCAGGTATGCATAGACCTGGCTGAGAACGTCCTGCATCTTGCTCACGCTGAGGTTGCTCAGGTCCAGGGGATTTGCCGCCGTTGCGTTCGGGTCGCTCGCGGCCGCCGACGTCGTCGCGGCGGTGAGCATCACGGCCCCCAGCACGATCCATCCAGCTCCTGCCAACAGAGTATTCCGGTTTCTCATCGTCCATCCTTTCATATGCGAGACCTGCAATCCTTGACCGATCCCATGGACGAACCATTGGGGTCTCAGCAAGGGAACCACGATCTGCGTCCTCCGGCTGGATGCGGGGTACGCATACAGAGTATTCCTTCTTCAGCCGCGAGCCTGCGCGTGACCGTTCAACGTCCGAGTCGGTGAACATGGCTTCTGCGTGTGGGTTTGGGCCGGAGATGCGTATTTTTCTTCCCCATGGTTCTACCAGCGACTCTGTGTGCCTTGCGTGGAGATTATACTACTGTGTGGCTGAAAATACAGTTCTATAATTCTCCGGTTGTTCGTGCGGATTTCCCATTGCCTCGGCCGGCGTCCGGGACCGTGGCATGGGAGGAAGCCCCCGGCCGCCAGACCACGTCTATCACCTGCATCGCGTCTGACATTAGGGGTATCCGTACATCGCGGGATCGTCTATAATGAGGCTCTATTCGAGAAAGAGCTATGAAGCCTACGCATGAAAAACTGACGGATTCCGAGCTTCTCCTGCACTACATGGAGGGTGACGAGGCCGCCTTTGGCGAGATCGTCAACCGGTACAAGAACAGTCTCTACGCGTTCCTGCGGCAATTCCTCAATCGCACGGACCTCGTCGAGGACGTTTTTCAGGAGACGTTCCTCCAGCTCTTCAACAGTCGCGAGAGCTTCGATTCGGACCGGCCGCTGAGACCGTGGCTGTTCACGATCGCGGCCAACAAGGCCAAAGACGCCCTCCGCAAGGCCCAGCGGACCAGCGCCGTGCCCATCGGAGCGATCTCGGAGGAACAGGACATGTCGTTCGACGAGATGCTCAACACCCTATCGTCCAATAACAGTATCCCCTACGATGAGCTGGAAAGGAATGAGACCGCCGCCCGCGTCGACGAGGTCATCGCGAACATGCCGGAGAACCTGCGTCAGATCCTGCTGATGGCCTATTTCCAGAGATTTTCGTACAAACAAATGGCCGACGCCCTCAGTATACCCATTGGGACTGTCAAGAGCCGCTTGCATGCGGCCGTCGCCCGGTTTGGCAAAGATTGGCAAGCACTTACAGGGAGTCAAGAGGTCAAATGACGTCGTTCACTGATCGGCATCGAGAACTGTTGTTTGATTACTCTTTGGGTCTGACATCCGAAAGCGAGACGGTGGAAGCCGAGAGGTTGTTGGCGGAATCTCCGGAAGCAGTGATCCTTTACGATACGTTGCGAAGCGTTCTTTCTCCCCTGGACGCTCTGGAAGTTGAGCCGTGCCCGGAGGAGCTGGCCGCCAGAACGGTCGTGCGTCTGAAGGAAGCTTCGCAGGCCGCCTTGCGGCCGGGGCGACCGGAGGAGCTGCGCCGGGTCGAGGAGGCCCGCCCCACGATGATCCGGATCCCCTTCTGGAGAAACTGGGGGGACATCGCCGCCGTAGCAGCCGTCCTTGTCTTGTTCGTCGGAGTCCTGTTGCCGACGCTGAGTTTCGCCCGACAGCAGTATTGGCGATCGCGATGCCAGGCGAATCTGGGGGATGTCCAGGAGGGAATGGTCCGGTATGCCGGCGACCACGACGGCCAGCTTCCCAGCGTACCAGTGGAGGCGGGTGCCCCCTGGTATAAGGTTGGCTACCAAGGTCCTGAGAACCATTCCAACACGCGTCGCGGTTGGCAGCTTGTCAGAGAGAAGTATGTGTCCCCGGACAAGTTCCTCTGTCCGGCCAGGCCCCTCGACGGAAAGGTTTCTTTCGAGAACCTGAAGGTGGAAGACTACTGCGACTTCCCCGAGCGCAGGTTTATCTCGTTCAGCATTCGAATCGGGTGCCCGCAATCGAGAGAGACCAGTTCCGGGACCCGCAGGGTGCTTGTGGCAGATCTGAATCCTCTTGCCGAAAGGCTGCCCGCGGACCATTCCACAGAGTTCCGGTTGCGTGTGGATGAGGAGTTGCTCCGGGCAAACAGCCGGAACCACGGGGGCCGCGGGCAGAACGTCGCCTTTAGCGACGGCTCCATTCAGTTCATTCGGGAGAGGCACACGAGTCTTTCCGAGGACGACATCTTCATGCTGGCGGAGATCACCGACGGTTGTGAAATGCGCGGCTACGAACGTCCCTGCTCCGAGACGGACGTATTCGTAGCTCCCTGAGCGGTAGGACAGGCGGGTGTCACGTGTCCCGGCCGCACGCGTTGGCCAGGCAGATTCGTGCGTTTCGCTGGAGAATGTCCCGCCCGGTCCTGCGGATGGGGGAATCGGCAAATCTCGCTTGAAACGATTCCTCGCTCAACGCCAGCACCTCTTCCAGGTTCAGGCGCGTATTCTCCGTCCGAACTCGCAGGTTCCTGTTCGCACGCGGCGGTGCGGCTTGCTGATAAGGGCATGCCAGTACGCAGTCGTCGCAGCCAAAAACCTTGTCACCGATCTTCGTCGCCAGTTCGGGCGGGACAATCCCCTGGTGCTCGATGGTCAGATAGCTGATACATTTCTGTGCGTCGAAGCTGCCGTCGGTCTGCAGGGCGCCGGTCGGACAGGCCCGGACGCAGCGGTCGCAGGCGGCGCAGGCGCCGAGGTTTGTCTGGTCCGGTTCCAGCTCGACGGTCGTCACCAGTTCCCCCAGGAAGACTTGGGGACCGAGCCGCGGGTGGATCAGCATGTGACTGGTCCCGATGAAGCCCAGACCCGCGCGAACCGCCAAGGCCCGTTCGGCCAGCGGGACGGAGTCCACACAGGCTTTGAATCGGTGTCTCCGGTCTGACCGTGCGCGAACGAAGTCGGCCAGTTCGAACAGCAATGGTTTCATGAACTCGTGATAGTCCTGGTACCAGGCGTATTGGGCTACGACACCCGTTCGGTGGGGTTTCTGCAGGGGCGCGGGTGGACCATCCGGCTTGTAGTTCAGAGCCACGACGATCACCGACTGCGCCCCTTCGAGCAAGGCCGCCGGATGGACGCGCTTCTCGAAGTTGCGGTGCATGTACGTCATCCGGCCGGCGTGGCCGGCCCGCAGCCACGTCTGAAGGCGTGCGACGTCAGCGTCCCCGATAGGCGACGCGTCGGTGATTCCCACGGCATCGAATCCGAGCGTAAGGGCCCGATCCTTAATCTCCTGTTCGAGGGTCATGGAAGCCATTATACTACCCCCGGCTTGGAGTTCACCCGACAGACAAGGATCGGAGGTTGTTTATGGAGAACATCAACGCAATACCGGCATGGGGGATCGGCGTGCTCCTGGTGTGTCTCTCGTCTTTCGCAGGGGCCGAGACCGTTGTGACGTGGGACTTTACGCAGGGCGCCCAGGGGTGGACCGGGAACAACTTCGTCGAGGACCTGACTGCCGGCTCGGAGGGCTTGGCGTTCGGCTCGACGGGGATCGACCCGTGGCTCGAGGGGCCTGCGGTGGATTTGCCCGAAGGCTCGATGACACGCGTCACCGTGACGATGAAGTCCGACGCCGACAGTGGCGGCGAGCTTTTCTACGGTCGGCATTTCGAGGCCGGACGGTCCGTTCGTTTCATGGTGACCGACGATGGACAGTGGCATGACTACGCGCTGATGATCCGTGAACCGCTCGGATCGGGCACGCGTTTTCGTCTCGACCCGGCCACCGGCCCGGGCTCGATCGTGGTCCGTTCCATCCGGGTGGAGTCTCTGGCCGCTGTCGCTCCACCGCCGCTGAAAAAGCCGCAACGCCTCGATGCGGCCCGGGCGGACCTGGCGTTGGTCCAATCCGGCGATTTGCTTCTGAGGCACTCGCCGGGGCGGTGGGGCGATTTCCTTGTTGAATGCGGCGGTACCGAAATGGCAGCGGGGCACGCGTCGGAGATTATCGGCATCATGCTTGACGGGCAGCCTCAATGGCTCGATCTCTCGTCCGCGCGGCTTACCTGCGACGTGACATCCGGTGGTCTTACATGTGTCGCGACGCTGACCGATTCGGATGGAGGCCATTGGCGACTGACGCGGCAGGTCTCGCCGGGACGGGTCCTCGGAACGCTCGTGGTGGACACGGAATTCGTGACCGACCGGGACCGCGAAGTTGTTTACCTGCCTTGGCTGACCGTGTTTGCGGGACTCGATACCTTCGGCCCGCGCAAGACTCAGGGGCTTCTGGCGGGCCTGGAATACCTGGAGGATGAGCCCAGCAGCAGCGAAGCGGACATCAGGACGCCAGAGCATGTCCGCCGCGTGCCAGACCCGATCAAGATCACGTTTCCGCTGATGGCCATTGCCCACCAGGATCGCTACGTCGGATTGATCTGGGAGCCATCCGACCTGGTGGCGCCTGTGTTCGACTCGCCCGATACGATTTACGGCAGCGGCGCTGGTGTGATGGCGCTGACCGCGCCGGCGGTAGGCGACCTACGCTTCGAAAACGACTTGGCGGCGCACACGCCATTTCGGCTTCCGGCGGACCGCCCGCTCCGGTCACGTATTGTGATCATCGGCGGCGAGGGTCAGACGATTGTCCCCGCGGTCGAGAAATACGTCCAGGTTCGAGGGCTTCTGCCTGTTCCGGTGTTCGAGGGCGGATTCGATGCGGCGGTGACGCTGCTGGCGCACGGCTGGCTGGATTCGGCGATCAACGAGGGCGGCCTGTTCCGCCATGCGGTCTGGGGGAGTGCCTTCAGGCCTCAGCCCGCCTGCGATGCGCCTGTCTATATGGACTGGCTTGCACGTCACTGTGACGATATCGATCTGGCCGGGCGGCTGCACGACGCCCATGCCCTGGCGTTGAGCAAGCTGCCGGCCGGCGGCTCGTACTGGGGCACGGTTTCCCATGTGCGGACCCCGACGCCGGCGCTGGTCCTGGGTAATGTGGAATCCTACGTGCGATTGCGGCAATCCGAAGCCGTCGCCATGCTGAAGAACTTCGACGCGCAGGGGATCAAGCACTATCAGCCGGGCAAGGTGGACTATTCGAGAGGACACTTCACGTACCACGCCAACGGACTGGCCGCCGCCGACGTGACGCAGATTCTCGAAGCGGCGACCCTGTCGGCCGATCCCCGGCTTATCGAGCAGGGTCTGGCGCTGCTCGACAAACAGACGGACCTGTATGCCGGCACAGTTCCGCGCGGGGCGCAGACCTGGGAAGTGCCTCTGCACACGCCGGACATTCTCGCGTCCGCCTACATGGTCAAGGCCTACACACTGGGTTTCGTCCTTTCGGGCCGGCCCGACTATCTCGAACAGGCTCGATACTGGGCCTGGACGGGGGTGCCGTTTGTCTATCTGGCGAACCCGACGAAAGGCGCCGTGGGACCCTACGCGACGATCGCGGTTCTGGGCGCGACAAACTGGAAAGCGCCGATCTGGTTTGGCCAGCCGGTCCAGTGGTGCGGCCTCGTCTACGGTTCAGCGCTGCATCAACTCGCTCAGTACGACTCGTCCGGACCCTGGCGGATGCTTGCCAAGGCCATCACGGCAACCGGGCTCCACATGACCTGGCCTGAAAGCGACCCCAAGCGGCAGGGCCTGCTGCCCGACTTCTTTCACCTCAGGGCGCAGATTAGCGACGGACCCGCCATCAATCCGGGCACCGTTCAGGCGCATCTGCCCGAGCTGTTCGCGCAGGGCCGACTCTACGACGTCCGCAGGATAGAAGGGCGGAACTGGTTCATCCACGCGCCGTGCGAGATCGGCGAGCTGCGCCCGTCAACCGACTCCGTGAGCTTCGAGGTCGCCGGCTGGGGCGACGCCGCTTTCACCGTTCTGATCTCCGGCGTCCCACGCGAACCATCCGATGTAACGGTCCGCATGCCCGACGGCGATGTGATCGAAGCCGGAACACACTATGACGCGGAGTTGAACCTACTGACTCTTACGCTGTCCGGGCCGTCCGAAATCCAATTGCACCAATGAGACTGTGCTGCGGCGCACGACTCTTGTCGTGCAAAATGCATTGCCGGCACGCCGTCGGATTCTCAGGCGGCGGTTGACCTCGCACGGCCTGGTGGGTACAGTAGGCCGGTTGTGAAACAAGACGACAGCGATATCCCGTCGTGGAAGGGCGGTGTGTGCAAGACGCGCCGGCGGGACTTGTCAGAGCGATGCCAAGGCCTTTCGGAACCGGAACCGAAGGGCTTTTCTTTTATGGATCGGCAGGTCAGAACGATGCAAGGCGGTGCGCAGGGGGCATGACACGGATTGAAGAGCTCGATTGGAAGGCCCCTTCCTCCGCTGCAACGGCCGGCGGGATGCACGAGCTGCTGGCCATCGCGCTGCCGATGGTCGTCTCGCACGCCTGCGATACCGTCATGATGTTCACCGACCGCCTTTTCCTGTCGAAGCTGGGTCCGGAGCAGATGAACGCCTCGATGGCCGGCGGGCTGACCTGTTTCGTGATGACGACGTTCTTTTTCGGGTTGACCGGGTATTCGGCGGCGCTGGTGGCCCAGTACCTCGGCGCCGGCCGCAAAGACCGCTGCGCAACCGCGACCACGCAGGCGATGCTGATCGCCCTGGCCGCTTATCCCCTGATCCTGCTGGCCCGCCCGCTGGTCCACATGGCGTTCGCGAGAACGGGGATCTCGGCGGGCCAACTGGCCCCGCAGATCGAGTACTTCGACATCGTGGTCTACGCGACCGTGATCGGCCTGCTGCGCAACTGTTTGAGCAGCTTCTTCTCCGGGATCGGGCGAACGCGAATCGTCATGGTCGGCGCCGTGACCGCGATGCTGGCCAACGTGGGAATGAACTATATCCTGATCTTCGGCAGGCTGGGCTTTCCCGCTCTGGGCGTTCGCGGGGCGGCCTACGGCACGATCATCGGGGGCGTCTTCGGGCTGGGGGTTCTGTTGACCGCCTATCTGGGCGGCCGGACGCGCCGGACGTACCGCGTGTGGGGCTCACTGCGGTTCGACCGGGACGCCATGGCCAAGCTGCTGCGCTTCGGTTATCCGGCGGGTATCGAGATGTTCCTGAACCTTATGGCGTTCAACGCCATGATCGTGGCGTTCCACGCCCACAGTCCGGCCACCGCCACCGCCGTGACGATCATGTTCAACTGGGACATGGTCTCGTTCGTCCCGCTGATCGGCATCCAGATCGGCGTCATGAGCCTCGTCGGACGCTACATGGGGGCCGGCGAGCCCGACATCGCCCACCGCGCCGCCATGTCGGGGCTCAAGTGCGGGTGGCTCTACTCGCTGATCATCCTCATCTTCTTCGTCTTCTTCCCGCAGCATCTGGTCGCGGTGTTCCGCCCGGAGCAGGTTGATGCGGTCTTCCACGACGCGGCGCCGATCGCGGTGCGGATGATTCGCATCGCCTCGGTCTATGTGATGCTCGAGGCGGTGGTCGTGGTCTTCAGCGGGACGCTTCGCGGTGCGGGCGATACCTTCTGGGCGATGTGCGTCTCGGTGGCGATCCACTGGCTGATGCTGGCGATCCTGATCGTCACGCTCTACATGCTGAAGCTCTCGCCGGAGGCGGCCTGGACAGGCGTTGTGCTGGCGTTCCTGTCGTTCTCCTTCGTGTTCTACGGACGCTACCGCGGCGGGAAATGGCGGACGATTCGCATGGTCCGCACCCAGGCCGAGTTGCTCGCCACCGACCACGACCACGATTTCCACGAACCCCGCGACCTGTAGAGTCACGCGGCAAGCACCAGCTCAAGACTCTACGCCACCCCCTCAGAACTCTGTCTCCGCGGCCTCCCACCACAACCGGGGATAGTCCTGCCCGTAGCGTGGGCATCTTGCCCGCGCGTACCGTGGGCGTCCCGCCCACGACCTCATCGGTCCTCTGCCTCCCAAGAGAGCCGTGGGTAATCCGGGCCCTCTAAAATCCACCAGAAGTCACCGGAGCCGTTGGTGGTCTCGCCCACGAAGTCCCAGCCCGCAACCCGGAATGAAGTGCGCCAGGTCAATGTGCGTCATATTGGGGTCGCACTGCTCAACGTATGGCCATCAGCGCGTGCTGGCCGGTGAGGGCCCAAGCGCACGTGCTGCCTGAATAGCCTGCATCGCGTCGTCGTCGAAGAAACGCGAACCGCAAGAGCGGCACTTGTAGTGCGACAGCCTCTTAACCGTCAAGCCGTCCGCGAGCCGGCAGGTTTCCACAACGCGAACCATCTGAGTCTCGCCGCACTCCGGGCACGGTAGGACGTCAAATGTCGGTGCTCCTTTTCGATGAGATGAGGACATAGAAAACCTCAACTCCCTCTCTCTTCAAAATCTTTCCCTTGGTGTAGACGTCCATGCCGTCAAAGGTCAACCCCTTGATTACGTAAAGCCTCTCACTGGTCCCTGCCTTCGGATTGCGTGACCGCAGCACCTTGAAGATCGCCGGTGCATTGAGGATGGCCTCGTACACCAGTTCCGGCGTCAGCGAATCCCGCACCATCTCGATCTCCGCCTTCTCGGTGAAGAGAACCCGACGGTAGACAACCAAACGCTTTATCCGAACAAGCACATCCATATGATCTCGTAGGACATTCTACTGCATATCGCGTGCCAGTCAAAATCAATGCGCCTTGCGGTCCGGTGATTCGTCTTCCACCTCAAATCATCAATCCTCAATCATCAATTTCAGGGGCCTCCCACCACAGGCGCGGATAGTCCTGGCCTTCGAGAATCCACCAGATGTCGTCCGTGCCGATGTTTGTCTCGCCCACGAAGTCCCAGCCGGCGTCGAAAAATGTCTTGGCCGTCTGCATCTCGGCTGTGGTCTTGCCCGTGCCGCCGCTACTTGTAGATTGGCCCGAGGTCTGGATGTCCCAGAAACAGTCGATCCCCCAGCAACTAGACCCAACCAGGCCACCGACACGCTCAGTGCCACTGACCGAGCCGCTACTGTAGCTCGTAGCGATGCTGCCATAGTTATAGCCTACGAGGCCGCCGACATAGTCGGTTCCGATGACCGAGCCGCCGCTGTAGCTCGTAGCGATGCTGCCCCGCTCGTTGCCGCCCACGAGGCCGCCGACATGGTCGGTTCCGCTGACCGAGCCGCTGCTGTAGCTCGTAGCGATGCTGCCATCGTTGTAACCCACGAGGCCACCGACACTCCACCCTCCCGTGATCTTACCCGTACCGTAACAGTTCGACACGCACCCCTCGTTCAAGCCTGCCAGTGCGCCGACATAGGAGCCCGAACCGACTATGTTCACGTCGACAACACCAAGGTCCTTGATCTCAGCCTCATCTGCCAAGCAGCCGAACAGCCCCAGGCAATCTCGCCCAATGACCGTTAGTCGTGAGATCATGTGACCATTTCCGTCAAGGACACCCATGAAGGGAATCCCAACGAAATGAAGACCGCCGATGTTTATGTTACTGCGCTGCGCCATACCCGACCCAATGACGTTGAAGGCGGGTCTGCCCTCCTCGCCATCGAAGGCGGACATATCGATGTCCGCCATCAACTTGAAGTGTTTGTCCCAGTCGCCCCAGCAAAGTCCAATCAGATTCATGTCCTCCGGTGTATAGATGAGATACGGGTCTTGGGCCGTCCCTGCGCCCCCACCGTACATGGGGCCGATGATCGCTTCGCCGGGCGCGTCTTCCCATGCCAGTCGCGGGTAATCACGACCCTCATCGATTGTCCATGACGCCTCGCACGCACCCCAGGACGCGAATGTGGAGGCCATGAGCATCTGGGCAGTTGTTTGCCCTATTCCGCCAGCGCTGATCGGTTGGTCTGAGGCCTCTCTATCCCAAAAGCAAGCGATTACAGCGCCGTCGTTGCCCCCTACCAACCCGCCGACAGAATCAGTGCCGCTCACAAGACCTATGCTATAGCAGTTTGCCACAATATCCTTGTTGAAACCCACCAACCCACCGACAGACTCGTCACCCCTGACGTATCCCGTGGAGTAACAGGAGGTCGTACTACCATATGCATTGTATCCCACAAGACCGCCCACAGAGGTTTCACCGCTGACACTGGCGGTCGAATAGCTCTCGGCAATCTCGCCAGAGGGTTTCCCGTGGCCCCCCATCGCTGACCATCCGGTGCCGTTCCGTCCCACCAACCCCCCGACACACCAGGTGCCGGCGACGGAGCCGCTGCTATTGCTGGTGACAATTCCGCCATAATTGTAGCCCACGAGGCCACCGACATAGCTACTTCCGTTGACTGTGGCGCTGCTGTGGCAATTGGTGATGCCACCACCAAAGGAATGGCTGCCCACGAGCCCGCCGACACAATCATCGCCGCTGATTGAGCCGTTGCTGTAGCAGTTTGCTATACTGCCGCCCGCATAAGCCGTGAGACCATTCACCGCGACCAACCCAGCCACCCACATGTCGCCCGCCACCTCTACTGCTTCCAGTCGCAGGTTCGAGACGTTCGCTGGAGAACGCAACTGCCCGAACAAACCGAGATAGCTTCCGCCGGTGATGGTCAGTCGCGAGATCGTGTGGTCATTACCGTCAAAGACGCCGGTGAAAGGAGTTCCATCGAATGGGTTTCCAGACTCACCCGCGACGTCGTTCATATCCGACGCAATGATGGCCTTATCGAAGATCTTGCCTCCGGGCAGGTTGGGGTCCAGGTCGATGTCGGCGGTCAGGAGGAAGTGCTTGTCGTAGTCTTCGGGCGTCTCGCCGAGAGCGATCAGGTCGGCGGCCGTGGCGATCTGGTACGGGTCGTTCGGCTCGCCCGTCCCGCCACTGTACTTGGTTGCGGCCGACTCGACGGTCGCATAGGTTCGGAAGAACCAATCGGTACCTGGGCGCTCTTGTGCGAAGACGTATCTGCTGCCTTGTTCATAGGTGTTCGAGCCGTACTTCCAGCCGAAGTGCCCCTTGCCCGTATCGTGCACCTTCAATTCGTGGAGCTGCTCAGGAACGAGCGGCACCGCCTCGGGGAACTCAAAACGCAAGAGGCCGTCGAAGCCGTCCTCGACGGAACGTTCAGCCGACGCGAGAACGACTCCGGCCGCAGCGATCTCGACGGTCAGCACGTCGTCGCCCCGGCCGGGGCTTATGGTCAGAATGTCGATCTCCACCGCCGTCAGATTCGTGCAGGCCGGCGTGAACGTCTGCCACATGGCGGCCTGGCCGTCGCCGGCAGGGTTGACGTGCGTCCAGCCGCCAGCCCATTCGGGCAGGTTGCTCTGGTCAATCTGCTCGGCCGCCGGGGCGGGGCAGACGAGGGCGAGGAACAGGGCAATTGCGGCATACGCTCGGAATGTGGTTGGAGTAGCCATGACATGCCTCCGATGGAATAGAGCGACGGCGAGAATCCCCCGGAATGTGCGTGCGGCGTGCATTCTTCTGCCCTCCCGACAAACGAGCCTGGCATGAACAGCGGCTCGGCGTGAAAACAACCCACGGCAGCCCAAGGGCAGGCAAACCGCCCTCGCACCGTCGACGGTCAGTCCATTATACCCATTTGGCCCGACGCAGTCGTATTGTGGGAACTACGTATTTTCCGGCAGGGAGAGTGCCGAAAAGCCCCGCTTCGTCGTCTCTGCAACGGGCGCTGCCCTGTGGGGGTCAGCGGATTTTGCTGATCTCGTAGACGACGGTGCCGCCGCCGGTGTACTGGCAGACGTCGGGGCACTGGACGTAAGCCTTGGTCTTGTCCTCTTTGCCGTCGAGGCCCCAGGCGGCCGGCTCGGAAACGCGCAGGGCGTTGTACCACGGCATCAGCGACGCCAGCCCGTGCATGCAGACAGGGATCTCACTGACCAGTTGATAGCAGGCTTTCAGTGTGAAGGAATCGCCCACCTTGTGCACGGGGCAGTGTCCCTTGACCTCTTTGACCGTCACCAATAGATCCATGTCAACAGACTCCCTTGCGCAATCTCGTGTTGCAGGTGGCTGCCACACGTCTGCCATTCGAGGATGACATCGGCACGCGCGCCGGTTATCATAGCCCGACCTGGAAAGGAGAACAAGCATATGGCGAAGGAATTGGTCGGCGTGATCGGTGGCACCGGACTGGGTGACGACCTGGCGACGAAGCTGGCGGGTGTGGAGCAGCGCCAAGTGCAGACGCCGTTCGGTGCGCCCAGCGGGCCTATTCTGGTCGGCACGCACGGCGAGAGGCGCGTCGCGTTCATCAACCGGCACGGCCCGGGACACCGGTTCGGGCCCGGCGACGTGCCGTATGCGGCCAATATCTTTGCTCTCAAGCAACTGGGTGTCCACGCCGTGATTGCCAGCGGCGCGGTCGGCTCACTGCGCGAAGAGATCGTGCCGGGTGACCTGGTCGTGGTCGATCAGTTCATCGACAAGACGTTCCGGCGGACGGGCACGTTCTTTACCGGCTATGGCGCCGTGCACTGCGAGATGGCCGACCCGACGTGCGACCGGCTGCGCGAAACGCTGCGGAGCGTTGCCAAGCCGATTGACATCCGATTGCATCGCCGAGGGACGTATGTGTGCATGGAAGGACCCCAGTTCTCGACCCGCGCCGAGTCGACGATGCACCGCAACTGGGGCGGCGATCTGATCGGCATGACCGCCATGCCCGAGGCCAAGCTGGCCCGCGAGGCACAGATGTGCTACGCGCTGGTGGCGCTGGCCAGCGATTACGACTGCTGGCGGCCGCACGATGAGTCCAAGGGCAAACAGACGTTGCTCCAGGAGATTCACTCGAACGTCCGGAGAGCCACCGACAACTGCCTGCGGCTCATCGAGGCGGTGCTGGCGATCGAGACGCCGCTGGTGTGCGAGGACTGTGCGTGCCGCAGGAGTCTGGAGCTGGCGGTCTGGACCGATCCGAAGCAGATCGACAGCGCTCGCAAAGAGGAATTGTCGCCGCTGTTTGAGTAGAGCCGGTGAGAGCCGTGAGAGCGAGGACTGTTGCTGTGAAACCCATAGAACGCAAGATGTTGGTTGTCGCTGCCGTCGTTGGATTGCTGCTGGGATTGGGGTCGGGCTGTCGGCAGGAGGCGACACCCGACACAAAGCAGGCCCGGCTCATTGCCGCGGAGAGCATGCAGCTCAGGAAACAACTGGCCGCTCGTGATGCGGAGATAGAGGAGCTCAAAGTCCGGCACGCCAAAGAGATCGAGCAGCGGCAGGAACAACTGACGGCCTGTCAGAAGCGGGTCGAGGCCCTTGAGAAGGACCTTGAAGCAGGCATCGCCGCGCGGGTCGAAAGCGTCGTGGCCACGATGATGGACGAGAACGCCAGGCTGCGCAAAGAGATCGAATCACTCCGCGCCGAGATCGCGGCGCTCAAGGCGCAGTCGCCGAGTCAGCCTTGACGCGGTCGATCGCGTACGTCCCGACGATCTGGCCGTCGTCGCGCGTCATCGTGACGCCGAGGTGGTCGGCCGTGGCGTCCACCCGGATGACGGTTGCGGCGCCCTTCTGGGGCGCACCTCCGATGATCGTCGCATAGTCGCATTGCCCCTCCACCGGCGGCCGAATCTCATAGTGGTGGGTGTGCCCGGAGATCACCAGGTCGATCTTGCCTTCGTTGTACAGCGGCCGCCATGTCTGGTACATGTCGTCGGGTCCGTGCCATCGCTCGGACGGCTCCGGCGGCATGTGGACCATCACCACGCGGAACGGCGCCTTGCGGAACGCCTCGGACCGAATCTCGGCTTCCAGCCACTTCCGCTGCACGGCCCGGTAGCGGTCGAAATCGACCAGCCCGCTGTATTCCGGGTCGGTGTCGCGCTTGTCCTCGCCGCCGTCCATCACGACGAAGCGGACCGGTCCGTGATCGAACGAGTGGTAGTAGCGACCGTCGGGCAGGGCAATGTAGTCCGGCAGATGGCGTGCGAACTTGCCGCGCGTTTCATGATTGCCTCGCACGTAGACGAAAGGCGTCTCTGCGGCGAACAACTCCATGCAGGGTGCCAGTACGTGGTCGATGATCTGCTGCTCGTCCTCGATGTGACCGAGGATGTCGCCATTGAGGAAGGCGAGGTCGAACGGCTTTGTCTGCGCGAGCTTCGTCACTGTGATGAGGATTTCGTTCTGCTCATGGATGTCGTTCAGGACGATGAAGGAGATGGTATCCTTCCGGTCGTCGAGCGTGGTGAAGGAATGCGTTTCACTCGTGACCGTGTCGCCGTACGTGACCTCGTAGGGCTTGAACGCGACGATCTCCTTGGAGCAAACGCGGTAGCGGTACTTTTCGCCCGGACAGAGCCCTTCGATGGTCACCCTGTGAATCGTCCGGTTGGCCTCGATCAGCCCATGCTCGCTGTGGTGGGCCTTCTGGTCGAGGGATTCGCCCTGGCCGTATTCGACCCAACTGACGCAATTGGCATCGGTGATCCACATCACGGTCATGGCGGTTTCCGAAGGGGCCTGAAGGTAGGGCCCGACGACGATCCGGGCCGCACCCGCCGACCCGTTCAGAATGGCCCATCCCAGGAAAACAATCGCTGCTCTTGCTGTTCTTGTCTGCATTCTGATGCGCTCCTGCTTGACAATCCGTGTGAATTCCATTGCGACAAGTGGATAATACCGCGGATATCGATGGCTGTCACCGCCCCAGTACACTTGCCGGATGAGACCGAGGTCGGTACAATCAGATGGAGAAATCGGCAAACCGGCATCAGGAGGTGGACGCACGGACAAGCTGGTGGAAGTGTACGTTGCCGGCGACATCACGCTGGCCTATCTGATCAAGGCGCATCTGGAGGACGCCGGCATCCCGGTCCACATTGCCAACGAGAACGTCTCGGCCGCCTACAGCATCGACGGCATGGCCCCCCGCGTTCTGGTCCCCGCCTGTCGCGCCGAAGAGGCCCAGGAGATCATCACCGAAATCCAGCAGTCCTCGCAGGACTTCGACGACGATTTCGACGACCTGTCCGATGATCCTTCCGAACTTTGATTCAGGCGCCGTCACTTCATGATGCGCCGTACCCTGGCAAATTTTCCCTGGTAGGGGGGATAGACCAGAGGCAGGTCGAAACGGGTGGCGGCTTTCAGGATGCCCTTCTTGTGCGAGAAGCGTTCGAACCCGCTGAAGCCGTGATAGCTGCCGATGCCGCTCTGGCCGACGCCGCCGAACGGCAGGTTCGGATTGACCAGATGCTGCATGCAATGGTTGATGCAGCCGCCCCCGAACGGAATCCTCCGAATCAGTTCCTGCTGGACGGTCTCGCTCTCGCTGAAGATATAGAATGCCAAGGGGTGCTGAGGCAGCCGGGCGACGGTGTCGCAGACCTCGTCGAGTTCATCATAGGTAAGAACAGGCAACACGGGTCCGAAGATCTCTTCGCTCATAACTTTGTCGTCGAGCGTCACGGCGGACATCACTGTCGGAGCGATGAACCGCTTGTCGATGTCGTACTGTCCGCCGATCACGACCTTGGCCGGATCGATCAGTGACGCGATGCGCCGGCAGTGCTCGGCGCTCACGATCCGCGCGAAGTCACCGCTCGCCGCCGGGTCCGGTCCATACATCTCGACGATGCGCCGTTGGAGACGGTCGATGAACTGCCTCTCTATACGGCGATGGACCATGACGTAATCCGGCGCCACACAAGTCTGTCCGGCGTTGAGGAACTTCGCGAAGGCGATCCGGTTGACGGCGACGCTCATCTTCGCATCGTGATGGATGATGCAAGGGCTCTTGCCGCCCAACTCCAGCGTCACAGGCGTCAGGTGTTGGGCGGCCGCCCTCATGATGATGGCGCCGACGCGCGGGCTGCCGGTGAAGAAGATGTGATCGAACTTCTGGTCCAGCAAGGCAGTGGTCTCCTCCACCCCTCCGGTTACGCACGCGATGTACTGGGGGTCAAAGACCTCTTCGACCAGTTGCCGGGTCGCTTCGCTGCACGCAGGGGTCAGCTCGGATGTCTTGACCACGGCGGTGTTGCCGGCGGCGATGGCGGCGGTCAGCGGAACGACAGCCAGTTGGATCGGGTAATTGAACGGAGAGACAATCAGATTCACGCCGAGAGGGCAGTAGTGAATCCAACTGCGTCCCGGCTGGGCGAGCAGCGGCGTCCTGACCCGCCGGGGCCTCATCCATCTCTTCAAGTGCTTGATTGTGTATCGCAGATCATGGCGGGAGAAGCCGGTCTCGGTCAGGTACGACTCGAATTGCGGCTTGCCCAGGTCCTTCGCGAGAGCCGCATGGAGCCTTTCTTCGTGTTTGACGAGTCCGTCGAGAAGTTGTTGCAGGTGTTCGAGGCGCACTTCATAAGGAAGCGTCGCGCCGGAACGGAAGAACCGGCGCTGCCGGCTGACGATGTCGGCGATCAGCTCCTTCTGTGACACGAGACCCACTCCCATCCATGCCATAGTGTCGTCTGTCTCGGCCGGGCCGGCGACCCGGTCCGCGTTGGAGGCAAACATCATACCCGATGGATGGAAAGGGTCTCAATAGAGTTCCCGGCTCGATCGTTCCGGAACAGAGATCTCACGGCTGCTCGGCCGGTTCCCACCACAGGCGCGGATAGCTGTGCTTCTCGATGATCCACCACAGGTCTTCCGTGCCATTGCGTGTTTCCCCGACGAAATCCCAGCGTGCGGCCAGAAACGTTCGGGCCGTTTGCATTTGCGGTGTCGGCAGTCCGGTGCTCCCCGCATCCACCGTCTGTCCCGAGGTTTGGATGTCCCAGAAGCAGCGGGCCGATACCGCCAGAGGACCGGACCGGCCCACGAGTCCACCGACGTCCCAGCTCCCGACGACAGGGCCGACGCTATAGCAGCAGCTCACGTTGCCGTACTCGTTGTATCCCACCAGTCCACCGACGTCGGCGGTGCCCGCGACCGCAGCGGTATTGTAGCATTGGGATACGACGCCCCAGTTGTAGCCGATCAGTCCGCCAACGCGCCGGTTTCCAGAAAGGCGTCCGTGGCTGTAGCAGCAGGTTACCGAGCCGTAATTCCGGGCGGCGAGCGTCCCGATCTGATCGCCCAAGCCGACGATATTGGTGTCCACGATACCCAGGTTCGCCACGCGGGCCTCCAGCGTCACCTGGCCGAGCAGGCCGAGAACGCCGCCTCCCGTGATTGTCACGTTGGATACGGTCCGACCCTGGCCGTCGAGGGTGCCGCCGAAGCAGGGGATCACCGCCGTCGTCCAGCGGATGCCCGACAGGTCCAGCGAGGCCGCCAGCCGGTAGTGTGCCCGGGGATTGCTGTGCGCCATGGCCCCCAAGTCTGCCGCGTTCCAGATCAGATAAGGCTCTTGTGCGCTGCCTCGCCCCTGCAACGGGCAGCATGGATTCTCGTTGAACGTCGCGAGCACGGGATAGCCGCCGGGCTGCGGCATTTGCCATATCTCGGAGACCCCGTTTTCCGTCTCGCCGACCCAATCCCAGCCCGCATCGAGGTAGGTCCCGGCCTCGTGCATCTGCTCCGTGGTCAATCCGATGCCGGTCGCACTGTTGTACTGACCGGAGGTCTGGATGTCCCAGAAGCACGAGGTCGCCCCCTCGCTGCTTTCGCCGGCCAGCCCGCCGACAGCCGAGGTTCCACGGACGGCTCCGGTGCTGTAGCACTGAACCATCTGGCCGAAACCGTTGCTGCCGGTCAGTCCTCCGACCAGCTCGACGCCGTCCACGGCCGCCAGACTGTAGCACTGGACCAGGACGCCGCTGTTGCTGCCGGCCAGGCCGCCGACGCCCGCGAGACCCTCGACTCGACCGCGCGTGGAACATTGACTCGTGAAGGCCCAGTTGTGCCCGACCAGCCCACCGACCGCCGCATGACCGCGGATCGTTCCATCGCTCGAACAGCGGGTCACATGACCAAAGTTCCATCCTGCAATTGCCCCGACGCAGTCTCCGGTTCCATCGATGGTGACATCGGCCAGGCGCAGATCCATCACCACGGCCGTGGCCTCCAACTGCCCGAACAAACCAAGGTAGTGCTGACCTGTCAGGGTCAGGTGCGAGATCGTGTGGCCGTTTCCATCCAGGACGCCGGTAAAGGGTCTGCCTTCGAATCGCGGCTCTGCGGAGGTGTTCGGAGCGATTTGACGGAACCGCGGTCTGCCGTCACGCCCATCAAAGCCCGACAGGTCGACATCCGCCATCAGAGAAAAGTGCTTGTCCCAGTCGTTCGGCTCGGCCCCGATGGTGTTCATGTGCTCGGCCGTGTAGATCAGGTACGGGCTGTCCGACTGGCCGTTGCCGCCGCCGTATTTCGCGGCAACGCAGGGGACAGACTCTATGATGATGAAGAATATGCCCAGGACCCGGCTGGTGGCAGTGCCCAGACACATACACCGGACCTCCGTTTGGTTTTGACGTTGCGTACCGTATGCCGGGGGATATGACGAAGAAGGAACTCTCCTGCGAATTCCAGCACCCTTCCCGAAAAGCCCGTCACCAGGCCATCGCCCGAAAATCCAAGTCGGGGCGGACACCCACCGACGGTTGCTCCCAACCGGGAGGCTACGATAGGTGCTCCCCGGCCGTTCCGCAATTGTGGAAACTACGTATTCTCCTCGGTCGAAGGTTCCTCTACGCTTCAGCCAGCGCCGCGACCTGTCTGGCGGCTTCGATACAGTCGGGCAGGCTGATCTGGCCATGACGACGTTTCATGGCGGCCGCGACGAGCCCGACAAACATCGGGCTGGGTCTCAGCGGGCGGCTGGTCAGACAGGGATGAGCCTGGGTCCCCATGAAGAAGGGGTGGCCGGGCAGTTCCAGGATTTGCATGATGGGCTGGTCGGGCGCCTTGCCTGAGAAGACCAGGCCGCCGGCCTCGAGGGTCCCGATGTACTTCGGGTCCACCTCGTAGCGGTGGCGGAATCTCATCCGGACCGAGTCCTTGCGGCCGAAGAGGTTCCAGGCCATTGTCTCCGGTTTGATCTCGATGTTGTGTCCGCCCAGACGCATGTTCCCTCCCAGACCCTCGATCTTTTTCTGCTCCGGCAGTATGTCGATCACCGGCTCAGCGCATTTCGGGTCCAGCTCGGTGCTGCCGGCGCCCTTGAGGCCGCAGACATTCCGCGCGAACTCAATCACCGCCATCTGGAACCCGAAACACAGGCCCAGGTATGGCAGGTCGTTCTCCCTGGCGTAGCGGATGCAGGCGATCTTGCCTTCCGAGCCGCGGGTGCCGAACCCGCCGGGCACGATGATCCCGTCCACGGTTGCCAGACGCTCGGCCGCGTTCTTGTCGGTGATGTCCGTCGTGTCGATCCACTCGATGCCCACGTCGCAGCCCAGAGCAATGCCCGCGTGCTCCAGCGCGTTGATGATCGACGCGTAGCTGTCCCGGACGGCCGTGTACTTGCCGGTGATGCCGACCGTGGCCTTGTACTTGGCGGTGCCGATCTTGTCGGTGAAGTCGCACCACTTGGCCCAGGCCTTTCGTTCGTACCGCAGGTTGATGCGGTCCTCGATTTTCAGCAGGCGCAGCACCTCGAAGTCCAGCCCGTGTTCGCGCAGCATTGAAGGGATCATGTAAATGCTGGCCGAATCATGCAGGCTGACCACCCGCTCGACCGGCACGTTGCTGTAGATGCTGATCTTCTGCCGGGCCTTCTCGTTGACCGGGTTTGTTGCCCGGCACGCGATGATGTCCGGCTGGATCCCGAGCTGCATCACCTGCTTGATCCCGAGCTGGGCGGCCTTGGATTTCTGCTCGCCCAACGCCGGCGGCTCCAGCACGTACGTCAGCGCCACGAAGCAACTGCTGTTGGGCCCTTCCTCATAGGCCAGCTCACGCATCGCTTCAAGGTAGTAGGCGTTCTCCAGGTCGCCGACGGTGCCTCCGATCTCGACGAAGACCACGTCGGCCTTGCTCTCGGCGGCGAGCTGCCGCAGCTTGAGCTTCACCTCGCCCGTCACATGGGGGATCATCTGGACATCGCGGCCGAGATAGTCGCCGTGCCGCTCCTTGTTCAGCACGCTGCTGAAGATCTGCCCGCTCGTGGCGAAGTTCGCCCGGCTCAGATCGAGGTCCAGCATCCGCTCGTAGGTGCCCAGGTCCATGTCGGTTTCCATGCCGTCGTCGAGGACGAAAACCTCGCCGTGGCGGAACGGGTTCAGCGTGCCCGAATCGATGTTGAGGTAGCCCTCCAGCTTGATCGGCGCAACCTTCAAGCCCTTGTCCTGGAGCAGCTTGGCCAGGCACGAGGAGAAGATCCCCTTGCCCAGACCGCTCATCACCGTGCCCATGACGAACACGTACTTGGTCTTGCCCTTCTTGTAGCCCGCCGGGATCGGCGAGAAGAACTCGCTCTCCGTCGAGGCGTCACTGAGTTTCGTCAGCAGCTCTTTGCTGTCAGCCATTGGAATCCTGTCCTTGTGATGCCGGGGTCCTGCAAGATGGATCGTTCGCGTTTCTGTTGCGATATCGTTGGACGAAGGCGGCGTATTGCTGGGGGGTGTCGATGCCTTCGCTGGTGTGCTGAACCGTGCCGACGAGGATGGCAAAACCGTTCTCGAGGACACGGAGCTGTTCGAGCTTCTCGAGTTTCTCCAGGGGGCTCTGGGGCAGCGCGGTGATTTGGGCGAGAAACGCCTTGCGGTAGGCGTAGATGCCGATGTGGCGCAGATAGTTGCCCGCCGGACCAATGCCCCCTTTGTCTCGGTCGTACGGGATCGGACTGCGCGAAAAATAGATCGCCCTGCCACGGGTGTCGACGACCGCCTTGACGACGTTGGGGTCGGCGACCTGCTCGACCTGTTGCAGCGGGGTCGCCAGCGTCGCCATGGGAACGTCGGGGTTCTCGACCAGGAGCCGCGCGAGGGTGTCGATGTGATCCGGGTCGATCTCGGGCTCGTCGCCCTGGACGTTGACGACGATATCGACATCCAGACCGGCCACCGCCTCGGCGATGCGGTCGGTGCCGCTCTGGTGATCGGCGCGGGTCAGGATGCATGCGGCCCCGAAGCTCTTGGCCGCCCTGACGACCCGTTCATCGTCGGCCGCAATCAGAACGCTCTCGGGCAGGGAGGCCTTGCAGGCCCGCTCGTAGGTGTGCTGGATGAGGTATTTGCCGGTGTCTTGGGCGAGAACTTTCCCGGGGAATCTGGTCGAATCGTACCGCGCAGGAATACAGACTATGATCTTCACTGTCGCTCGAACTCGTACGCGTACACAGTCATCCGGCTCAAGTGGCTGTACCTATGGGAGAAGAAAAGACCCCGTTGCGGCTACGCGCCCCAACCCAAATAGCCAACGGGACCTTATCATAGACCGGCCGGCATCCGTTGTCAACAAGGGCACCGATTCGACCTCCAGATTATTCGGGATAGTCGCGCCTGGGGATCGCCAAGACCTCCCGAAAGCCTTCTCAATCGATTTCGTCCGGTGCGCGGAAATTCACATCGATGACTTGAAATCCGCCATGACGTTCCTATACTGCCCCGAGAGGTTGTGGGCAGAGGAACGCCGAACCGGGCCGATTGGAGAAAGGAACGACATGCTCAAGAACATCCCGCCGGTGATCTCGCCGGAATTGATGAAGGTCCTCATGGAAATGGGCCACGGCGATGAAATTGTGCTGGCCGACGGCAATTTTCCGGCTGCCAGCGTTGCCCAGCGGTTGCTCCGCTGCGACGGTCATGGCGTGCCTGTGCTCCTGGAGGCCGTCCTGAAGTTCTTCCCTCTGGACATCTATGTTGATCAGCCGGTGGCCTTGATGGCGGTCGTCCCGGGCGACAAGACCAAACCGACAATCTGGGAGCAGTACCGCAAGATTGTGGTCGGCAGCGGTGAGAAGTTCTCGGATTTCGAGTACGTCGAGCGGTTTGCCTTCTACGAGAGGGCCAGGAAGGCCTATGCGGTCGTCGCGACCAGCGAAAAGGCCCTGTATGCGAACGTCATATTGAAAAAAGGCGTTCTATAGCCGCAGCAGCATGCCGACAGGCGTCTTTAGGGTCATGGGAAGCCTGCGTAGATTGCATAGTGCAGAGCAGGTGTTTTGGCGGGGCTTGGGGCAAGACCGGGGCTGTCGGCGCCTGCGAAAGGGACTTTGTCCTATAAATAGCGGCCGTTTTCTTGACATGGTCGCAATCTGGCGGTACAATTGACGTGTTCTGGTGGTATCGTCCTCTCCGTAGCGCGCGGTCAGAAGGGTCTGCGGGGCCTATGTGTCGGGTTCCTGGTGTGTTGCGCGAGGGATTTTGCGTTTGAAGCGGAGGGAACGGAACAGCAAAGGATTCCTGCGCATCCGTGCAGGTGTGTTGCGCAGATACTTGCGCTCTGCGGCGGCGGGTTGTCCCTCGCGAAGCCTGCGATGGTCGGCAGTCGCAAGTGCTGTACTCTGCCGCAGAGGCAAAGGAGAAGGAAGAAGAGGCCATATGGGTAGTAAACGCAAGGGTTTCACGCTGATCGAGCTTCTGGTGGTGATCGCCATCATCGCCATCCTGATGGGTATCCTGATGCCCGCCTTGAGCCGCGTCAGGAAACAGGCGAGGAAAGTCACGTGCTTGGCCAACCTGAAACAGTGGGGTCTGGCGTTTGCTCTCTATTGCGAGGACAACGACGGGAAGTTTTTCACGGGAGAGGTCAACGGCAGCCGCAACAACGTCGGCTCCGGCGAGTTCTGGCGCGAGACGATGCGACCTTACTCAAAAGACGTCAAGATGTGGCTCTGCCCGCAGGCCGTGAAACCCCGTCCCACCGGTGGAATTCCTGCCGGCGGTTGGTCGTATACCGCCTGGGAGGTTGGCGGCGACGTGGGCAGCTACGGTCTGAACGGATGGATTCTGAACCTGAAGGATGCCAAGGGCTCCAAGACCGACGGTTGGGGGCGCGCCGATCTCGATGCACAGGGCAGGTCCCGTCACTGGGGCAGACCACCGAGCAAGAACGCCAACGAGGTGCCGGTATTTACCGGCAGTTGGTGGGTTGATTCCTGGCCTCTCGAGACCGACCAGCCTCCGCAAACGGATGCAGGCCCCGGCGATACGCCCGGCACCAACGAGATGAACCGCGTCTGTGTCGATCGGCACGACGGCTTCGTCAATTCGCTCTTCGCCGACTGGACGGTTCGTCCAGTCGGTCTCAAGGAGCTCTGGACGCTCCGATGGCACAAGACGTACAACGTCAATGGTATGTGGACGAAGGCCGGCGGGGTCGATCCAACCTCGTGGCCTCAGTGGATGCGCAAGTACAAGGACTATTGAGGCGAGCAGAGGACAACGGGTGGCGGGCGGCAGCTACTGCGATGTGGCTGTGACTGTCGGGTCGTATATAGATCAGCGATACTTGTAGGAGCACAGCTATGGATAAGAGAACCAAGGGTTTCACGTTGATCGAGCTTCTGGTGGTGATTGCCATCATCGCGATCTTGATGGCCATTCTGATGCCGACGTTGAATCGTGCCCGGGAGCAGGGTCGCCGTGCCGCGTGTCTGGCCAACCTCAAGCAACTGACGCTGGCGTGGCTGATGTACGCCGATGAGAACAACGGCAAGATCGTCAACGGCACGGCGGGCATTGACAGTTCGCAGGCGACGCAGGGCCCGTATTGGTGCGGCAAGTGCTGGCATGACAGCTATGCGAGCGGGGTGAGTCTGGACGAAGATTTGCAGAGGCAAGGGATCAAGGCTGGCGCTCTGTATTCCTATATCAGAGATACGGGGCCCTATCGTTGCCCGACGGGGACCAAGGGCGAGCTGTTGACATATGCGGCAATGGATTCCGTCAACGGGTTGTACCGGACCGGGACGACGACGACGGTTGGCGGCAAGATGGTGGGGACGCGCGTGGGCAAGACGGTGGTGTGGCTCCGTCGGCTCGATGAGATCGTCAGCCCGGGTCCGGCCTATCGCATGGTCTTCATCGACGAAGGATGGGTGACGCCGGACAGCTACGCGGTGCATTACGTCCAGGAGACCTGGTGGGATGATGCCCCCGTTCGGCACGGTGACGGCGTCAATGTCTCTATGGCCGATGGTCACACCGAGTACTGGAAATGGCGAGGCACCGGCACGATCAAGTGGGGCAAGCTCCAGCAGAAGGCGCATTCAAGCAACAACCGTGCGCCGGAGTCGGAGGCCGACCACGAAGACCTGCACAGGCTGCAAATTGCCACCTGGGGTCGACTTGGTTACTGACCCGACGGTCCGTGGCAGTGCGGGACTTGAAAACTCCCGACGCACAGAAGAGTTCTTATTGCCGGAGTTGAGAGGTTCCCGTCAGGATGACGGGAACCTCTTTCTTTTTTCGGGCGTCGCAGACCGTGCGCCTCAGGATTGCAGGCGTCGGCGGCGGTAGCTCAGCGGGACCACGAGAACGGCGCAGTCGGCCTTGCGGACGACCTTCTCGGTGACGTTGCCGAACAGGGCTTTCTGGAGGGCGCCGCGACCTTGGCGGCCCATGACGATCAGATCGACCTGCCGCTCCCGGGCGAAAGCGAGGATTTCCTGGTAATCCTTACCGATGCGGATCTCGACGTGGAACGCGACGTGCTCCGGCACCCGGGCGCGGTACGTCTCGATCCGCTCATCGACGTCGTGCTTGGCCTTGGTGTCGACGTCGTCCACCTCGTAGATGTAGGTCTTCCAGAACTGGGCCTCGGTTTCCGGGATCACGTGGAGCAGATGGAGCCGGCAGCCCGGACGCCGGCTGGCGGCATCGACGGCAAAGGAAAACGCAAAATCGGCGTTCTCCGAGAAGTCCGTACAGAAGAGGACCTGGGAAAACGTCGTTTCGTCGGATGTGAGGGGGTCCATCGTCCTTGTCTCCTCAGAGCGTTCCTGAAACACGTTTCCACTATCTCATGGCCTCGGGCAGGAACAGGCACAGCCGGGGGAAGAGGATCAGGAGGATCGCCGCAACGATCAGTGCCCCCAAAAACGGCAGGGCCCCCCGAAAGACCGTCTGCAACGGCACATCGCGCTCGATCCCGCTGACTACGTACACGCACACGCCCACCGGAGGGCTGATCACGCCCATCATGGTGACCACTACGATGATCACGCCGAACCAGATCGGGTCGTACCCCAGGCCCACCACGACCGGGTAGAAGATCGGTATCGTCAGCATGATCAGGCCCAAGGCATCGACGAAACAGCCGGCCAGGAGATAAAACAGGATGATCAAGGCCATGATGCTCCAGCCGGGCAGCGGGAGGTTCGCCAGCCATCTGGCCAGTTCGTCGGGGATGCGCGTCACCGCCAGGAAGTGGCCGAAGATGACCGCGCCGGCGACGATGAACATGACCATGCACGAGGTTCGGACCGTCTCCTGGAGAGAGCGAATCACCTTGCGCATCGTCAACTGCCGCTTGAGAAGGGCGATGACCAGGGTGCCGGCGGCGCCGACGGCGGCCGCTTCGGTGGGGGTGAAGAACCCGGCGAACATGCCGCCCATCACCGCGATGAACAGCACCAGCGTCTCGATGACCCCGGTCAACGCCGCGAACTTGGCCGGCCAGCTCGTACGCGGCCCCGGCGGCCCAAGCTGCGGCCGACGTCTGCAACTGACGTAGATCGTCAGGCAGAACAGCAGCGCGATCAGCAAGCCCGGCACGATCCCCGCGATGAACAGCTTGCCCACCGACTGCTCGGTCATGATCCCATAGACGATGAAGACCACGCTCGGCGGGATGAGCATGCCGATCCCCCCGCCGGCGGCGACGGCCCCGCAGCCCAGTTCCATGCTGTACTTGAATCGCTTCATCTCGGGCAGGGCAACCGAAGCCATCGTCGCCGAGGTGGCCGGTCCTGACCCGCAAATGGCGCCGAAAGCGGTGCAGGCGCCCACGGTGGCCATGGCCAGGCCGCCCGGCAGGGCGCCGAGCCAGTGATAGGCGGCGTTGAACAAGCCCCGGCTGATTCCCGCGTGGAAGGCCACCTGCCCCATGAGCACGAACAACGGGATCACCGTCAGGCTGTACGAACTGAACGTGTCATAGAGGTCCATCGTGATCATGCTCATGGCGGCCTCGGGCGAAACCACCACCGCGAACCCGACGAAGCCGACGACGGCCATGGCAAACGCCACCGGCAGGCTGGCCGTCAGCAGGACGATCAGGCAGATGCAACCGACAATGCCAATCTGGACCGGCGTCATGGCTTGATCATCTCCCGATCCGGATGAATGAGGCTGTGCCCGACCACCAGTACGACGACCGCACAACAGAACCCGATGACGTACGGGACCCAGAAGACCGGCAACTGGAGCGTCTGGCTGACCTGCCCGTTTCGGTGGAAATTGAGGCCATAGAGCACACTGCGCCAGGTGAGGAACGTGAACAGGACCATGGTCAGCAGCCGCATCACAGTGTCAACCATGATCCGGCCGCGACGGTGGAGCTTGTGGAAGAAGTACTCGATGGCCACGTGGCCCTTGACCGCCGTGGTGTAGGGCAGCGCCGTGGCCAGGCTCAGTGCCCCGAGGATCTTGACGATGTCGTACGCCCCCACGAACGGGCGGTTGATCCACCTCAGGCGCAGAATCACATCGGCGCACGTGACCAGCATGATCGACAGCACACTGAGCCCGGAGAGGATGGCCAACGCATAGACCAAGGCACGCAGCGCCTTGCCGCCGGCTGTCCAGACGGTCTTCAGGAATGCTATGAACCCTGTCGATTCAGCCATTTATTTGCCGGCGGCCTCAGAGTGTTTCGCGATGGCGGCTCGCAGATCGTCGAGGAATTGCTGGCCGGGCAGGCCCTTTTCGGCCGCCGCCTTGACATATTCATCGAGGACCGGCTGGACGGCCGCCTGCCAGCGCTGCTGCTCGGCGGCGTCCAACGTGATCACCTCGCGCTGGAGCTCCTTGATGAAGGCGGCGCCTTCCTGATCGGCCTGGTCCCACGCCTGACCGTGTTTGGCGACGAACTCGTTGCTTACGTCGGTGAACACCTTCTGCAACTCGGAGCCCAGACCCTCCCAGACTCTTTTGTTGATCACCACGAACATCGCGGTCGTGTAGCCGATGACCGAGGTCTCGGTCACGTGGGTGATAACCTCGCCCTGTTTCCAGCCTTTGAGCGTCTCGATGGGACAGAATGTGGCCTCGACGACGCCTTTCTGGAGGCTCTCGTAGGTCTCGCCCTGGCTCATCGCCAGCGGTGTGCCGCCCAGGCTCTGGACGATCTTGGAGGACAGGCCCGTGGCACGGACCTTCATGCCCGCCAGGTCCTCCAGCCGCCGAACCGGCTTTCGCGTCGCCAGGATGCCGGGACCGTGTGCGTGGACGTACAGCACATGCACATCACCGACTTCCGCCGGCTGGTACTTGCGCACCATCTCCGTCGCCACCTGCGTGGCCACGAGGCCGTTGGGATAGCCCAGGGGCAGGTCCAGCCCTTCGAGCAGGGGGAAGCGCCCTCGCGTGTAGGCAAAGCAGCTCATGCCGATATCGGAGACGCCGCTGACGACGCCTTCGTAGCACTGGTCGGCCTTAGTCAGCGTGCCGCCGGGATAGATGGTGATCTTGACCCTGCCGTTCGTGCATCTGCCGATCTCCTGGGCCCAGGCCTCGGCGGTCTGGCACTGGATGTGCGTCGGCGGGAAGAACACGCTGTACGAAAGTTCTGTTGTCCTCTCCTGGTCCGGCGATTTGCCGCAACCCGAAAGGGTGGTTGCCACGACCGCGACGGCCACGAACGAAACGACGACATTCCACCATTTCATTGCAGGTACCTCCCAGCAGCCCACACCGTTAGTCGGCAGCGGCCTTGGCTTGCGCCAAGTCCCGCATTCACACGCACCAATCACCTGCCATAGTACGGGCAAGACCAGCCGGTGGCAAGGATTCTGTTTTCCGATGGAATTCGGCGGTTTTCGGGCTCGTCTCTATCGGCCTCGCCATTCGCCCAGCATGCGTTTGAGACGGTGGAAGATCCCGTCTCGGGCCAGGTCCGGCGGGACCACGGCACTGGCCCGCAGCTTCTCCAGCGACTGGGCGTTCTCGGCCGCGCGGGCGGCTGCCAGGTCGGAGAGCACGTGCGGGATCTCTTCGCGCAGCGACAGCAGGTGGGCGAAGGCGGCCCGGTCGAATTCGAGCAGTTCGCAGTCGGTGACGGCGGTCATGGTCGCGCTTCGCGGCAAGCCGGTCAGAAGGCTCATCTCGCCAAAGAGCGCCCCCGGGTGCAGTTCAAATTCGATCGGTCGGTCGGTCTCGCTGTTCGCGATGCTGCCCTTGACGGTCCCCTGGACCAAGACGTAGAACGACTCGCCCGGGTCGTTCTGACGCATCACGGTTTCGCCGTGCGTGAAGCGGGTGCGTTTCACGTCCCGTGCCACGCTTCTGAGCTCGTCGCGACTGAGCATGCAGACGCCCTCGGAATCGGCCATCAGCTTTCGCCCGAAGTCGCTGCGGACCAGGTCGTCGACGATGCGGTCGATCTCCGAGGCCAGCGGCTTCTCGAACCGCTGGGCATGGACCGCCTCCATGAAATTGCTGAGCAGCCGGCCGCTCATCGGGAAGGGGATCTCGATCCCGCGGCGCTGGAACTTGTACCAGATCATCCGCATCACGTGGCCTTCGATCGGCGTGCGCTGCTCGTAGTGCTTCGTCCAGAAACGGAGCACGTACTCGATGCAGAAGTCCTTGAAGCCGGTGATGTAAGCCTCGGGCGCCGGGTGCTTCTCGACCGTGGGAATGCTTTGGGCGGCTTCGATGAGAGCCCCGATCACATCGCCGGGCGCGTCGCCATAGCTGGCGGCGACCGGCACCTCGTGACGGCGCAGCGGCGTGGGCGAAGAGAAGTTGCGGATGGTGGTGTCGGCGAGTTTACCATTGGGAATGACTACGACATGGCCGCCGGTGGTGCGCAGCCGTGTCTCCCGCCAGTTGACCACTACGACCTTTCCGATCGTCCCATCGACCTCGATCCAATCGCCCACCGACATCGAACGACTGGCGTGCAGGGACATCCCCGCCAACAGGTTGCCCAACACGCCCTGCATGGCGAAGCCGAGCACGCCGGTGACGATGGCGGTCGAGGTCAGCAGGACGGTGATCTTCAGACCCAGTTGATAGCGGATCAGCAGGAAGGCCACACCGAGCATCAGGGCCAGGCGGAGCAAGCCCCGCGTGAGGCGATTGAGAGGGCAGGCCCGGCCCATCTGGGCAAACAGCTCGACAAACAGGCCCTCCACAAGCCGCACCATCGCATGGATGGTCCAGAACGTCATCCACGCCTGGTGATACGGCGCCCAGATCTCCGCGTGACGGATCCAGTGGATCAGGGGAAAGGAAAGTACCAGCACGAATACGGAAAACGCGACGTAGCTCGCCAGTGCGGCGACGAACTGCCATCTCGTGCGCTGGGGCGATTCGACTCCCTCCGGGGGCAGGTAGCGCCGACGCAGGGGAAGCGCCAGCAGATACGCGACGAGAAGTGCTGCTGTCGCCAGCGTGATGTTCTCAACGTAGTACAGTATCGGCGGTTCGAGCCATTTCGGCATGGCGGCTGCTTTCCTAAATCACGATCCATTGACCGGCCCGCGCCAGCGCGGCGCCGGGGAATACGTGTTTCACTTGCTGTTCCAACGCTCGCAGCGTCGCGTCGTCGGCCCCCGGTGCGTGGTGTCCCAGAAGCACTCGTGGGATTCCTGTCGATGCGGCGATCTCCAGGCCATCTTCCCACGAGGTGTGTCCCCAGCCGGCAAAGGCCTCCTGCTGCTCGCGGCCGAAGTGGGCGTCGATGACCAGCAGGTTCGCCGGCCGGGGCTCGCGGCACAGGGCCTTGAATGCAGCTTCGAAGCTGTCTGTGCGCTTCTGCCACTCAATATCGGTGGCAAACACCAGCGAGGTGCCGCTCACGTCACTTACCCGATAGGAGAAAGACCCGCCGGGATGCGGCACGGGACAGCCTTGCACCTGCAAGCCGCCGACCTGGACTCCCTCGGTCGGGAACTCTGTGAACTCGATCCCCGCGCTCATCTGCTTCCAGGAGATCGGCCAGTACGGCTGGGCCACCAGACCTGTCACGGCGCTGCGAACATCGCCGTCGGCGAATGTCGGACCCACGAACCGGAACGACCAGTCCGGCTTGTACAGCAGCGGGTTCATCGTCAGCCCGATCAAGTGATCCAGGTGGTAATGCGAGAACAGCACGATGACCTTGCCCGGTTCGGTCTGGGCCAGTTGTTCGCAGACAGAGCGCATTCCGGTGCCCGCGTCGAGCACCAGTCGTTCGCCATGCGGGCCCGTCACCAGCAGGGAGGTTGTGTCACCGCCGAACTCGTCGAAGCGGCTCCCGATTGCCGGCTGGCTGCCACGCATTCCGCTGATGAAAAGCCGCATGCTCATTTCTCCGTCAGTCCCCAGACCCCGTCCCATGAAGTCGGAGGATGGGCCGCCAGGTGCGCACATCGCTGTGCGTAGCTCCTCGCGGCAGGGTCGTCGGGCAGTTGCTCGAAGACGGCCTTGGCCTGTGCGAAGTCGCCTTTGCGAAAGAGCGCCAGACCCGTGGCGAAGGTCTCCCAGCCGGCCGGTGCCGGATCGGCTGCGAATCCCGTCAGCTCGTACACCTCCACCGCCGTCTTACGTCCCACCACACGAAGGTCCGCCAGCTTGCGGCCTCGGAATTCGGAGCCCGCCTGCCGCCATGTGCTGCCGGAAACCATGGTTTCGGTGCCGAAGGCCTTGTTCGCGCCTTCCAGGCGGGAGGCGAGATTCGCCGCGTCGCCCAGGATCGTGTAGTTGAATCGCTTGCGCGACCCCATGTTGCCCACGACGACGTCGCCGGTGTTCAGTCCCACCCTCATGCGCAGAATGGCCCCGGTCCGCTGCTGAAAACCGTCGCGAAGCTCGGCCAGGCGGCGCTGGCATCTTATCGCCGCACGACACGCCCGGACCGCGTGGTCCGCCTGCGCCAACGGCGCGTTCCAGAACGCGATGATCGCATCGCCCTCGTACTTGTCGAGCGTGCCGCCTTCTTCCATGATGATGTCCGTCATCTCGGTGAGATAGTCGTTTAGAAGAGTCGTCAGCTCGACCGGCCCCAGCTTCTCGGAGAAGCTGGAGAAGCCGGCCAGATCGGTGAACATGATCGTCAATTCGCGTTTCTCCCCGCCGAGCTGGAGATGCTTGGGGTCGCGAATGATCTTCTCGATCACATCGCCGCTGAGGTAGTGACGGAACGCCTGTTTGATGAACGCCTTCTGCCTGCCTTCCGTCCAGTAGTTGGCGGCCAAGGCCCCGACCATGGCCAGCACGGAAGCACCGGCCTGGGCAACGACCGGCCACCACCATCCTCGAGCGTAGGCGGCGAAGCCGACCAGCATCGGCATCGCCAGCCAAGCCACCGCAAGAGGTCCGGCTTGCCACCAGCGACCGCCGTAGGTCAACGAAAGGGCCGCGCCGACCGCGGTGGCCAGTACGGCCAGCGCCACGACGGGCACACGGGCCTTGGCGATGAAGGAATCGGTGAGGAGGTTGTCGACGAAGGCGGCGTGCAGCACCACGCCAGGGCATTTGGGATTGACCGGGGTCGGTCGCAAATCCAGCAGGGCCGGTGCGCTGCATCCGACGAAAACATACGAGTCCTTGAACGTATCGGGTGACAGCACCGGTGTCTCCTCGTCACGCAAACGCAGTTCCGACTGGATGACCGCGGCGGCGGAAACCGCGTCAGGCAGGCCGTGACGACCTCGGAACCGAAGGATGGCGTCACCTCGCTCGTCGAGAGGAACGACCTTATCGCCGATCCGCAACTGCTGGTTGCCGGTGGTGATGGCTGTCGGCTGTGCGGCCAGATACGTTGCCAGCCCCAGCGCCGGGATCTCGACCCCGTCGAAGCGACAGAACGGCGAAACCCGCCGGAACACGCCATCGGCGTCCGGCACGCCCGCGACGTGTCCAAAGGCCGCAGCGCCTGCCGCCACTTCCGGAACCGGAAACAGCAGATGGTTTGGCTCGGCCATTGTCAGCGTATGAGTCGACGCGTCCGGACGCGGCATGTAATCGGGCCAAGTCTCCACGCTTCCACCCGGCATCAGCGCCAGGACCGCCGGCGTGCCGGCCTTCAGAGCCTGGCCCATCGCCTCGTCATCCGAAACGCCATACACGGAGGACTCGGTGAACAGCAGGTCCAGCGCCAGTGCCCGGGCGCCGCCCCGCTGGCAGAACGCGGAGATCGCGCCATAGAACTCGCGCGGCCAGGGCCAGCCGAAACTGTTCTCTCGCTGCATCCAGTCCAGGCTGTCCTGATCGATGAGAATCAGCTTGACGTCGGGTGAAAGAGCCTCGCGCGTCGAGAAGAAGCGGGCGCGCCACGTCCACGTCGGGGCCTCCCACGATTCGAGGGCCCCCCAGCACCACAGCAGCAACGCCGCGACGGCGGCGACCAGGCCGATCGCCGCTCCGCGCAGGCATTTCGCACTATGCTTGGACATGGCATCCACATTCAATCAATGAGCGCGGCCAACGATCATTCGCCTCAGGTACGGGCGAATGACTATTCGCCCCTACTTGCCCGCCAATACGGATTGCATGGCCGCCGCAAACCTCTGCTGGCGGACGGCGTCGATGCCCGCCCCTGAGCCGGCAATGCCTGGGCGAAGCGCACTGGCCCGACTGGCGGCGGAGGGATGTGTCTTGGCGAAGCCCAGTCCGCCCGAGTTGCTCAGCCGCTCATCCATCCGCTGGAGCATGGTGAGGATCGCGGTTTCCGGGTAGCCGGCGCGCTGCAGGATCTTCACCGCGCCGCCATCCGCAAGGGTCTCCTGCTTGCGCGAGTAGCCACTGGTGGTGAGGGTCATGACCACGTCACTCACGGATCCCTCGAATTCTTCCGTCAGCGCGGCCAGCTCTTCGCTGCCCAATTGCTTGGCCGACTCGGCGGCGATGATTGTGAACGCTTCGGTCAGGCGGCCCTGCTTGATCGCGCTGAGTCCGTGTTTCATCGAGACGTGGCAGATCTCATGCGCCAGCACGGCCGCCAGTTCGTCCTCATTCTGACAGCATTGCACCATCCCTCGTGTCACGAGAATCAGCCCGCCCGGCGCCGCGAAGGCGTTGATCTCATCGGAGTCCAGCAGCAGGAAGTGATAGCCCCCGAAGGTCTCGGGACGGTCGGAGAAGATTACCAGCGACTGACCCAGCAGATTCAGGTAGGCGTTTGCTTCCGGCTGGTCCAGCGGCGGATAGCTCTGGAAGACCTGCGCCGCGACCGCCCTTCCGATGTAGTATTCCTGTTCCGGCGTCAGGTCCTGCCAGCTTTTTTCGACGGCGGCCGCACCGCGCTTGACCGATTCGGCCTCGGAGTCCGTCAGTACGCCCGTGGCCCGGCCGATTTCGGCGCCTACCTCGCCCACTTCTCCACACCCGCAGAACAACACCGGAGCCAACAGGCTTACCGCCAGGATCGCGGCAAGAAGAGATTTCTTGTTCATTGGGCACCTCCCGGCAGATTCCCCTGGGCTCGGAACGACGCGATCTGATCGGCTGTCACCTGGAATTGGGACATCTTGTCCACCCAGGTGTAGTCCAGTTTCCCGTCCGCCCTCATCTTGGCTTCGACCTGCTCGTTAAAGCCCTTTCCCGCCAGGGCGACCTCATCGGATGAAACGCCGGTAGCGGCATCGGAAGTTCCCGCGCTCATGGCGATCCGCTTCTTGGTGAGGGCCGACTCGTGCAGCCAGCCTGTCGTCCCGTCCGGCATGGTCACCGGGCACCAGCCGTTCTGCGCCGCTCCGGCCTCGACGACAGCGCCATAGTCCACTGTGGCCACGGCCTTGCCCAGTTGCGAAGGTGTCGCACGTACCTTGGCGTTACGCACCTGGACGCTCATCGGCCCGGCGAGTGCCACACCGGCCGTGATTGCCAGCAGCACCGCAAGAACCCTGATCTTCATAAATTCTTTCTCCTGTGAAAGCATGCCTGGTTGTTGCCGTCTCGAACCAAAACGCACGTCAGACAGCACAGGCTACCATGATATCGATGACCCTTCCAAAAGCAAGCCAGCCGCATGCGGCGATGGAGGTGTCCACCGTCATCGGCGAAAAATCCGCACGAAAGAACACATTGTCCTCAATCCGGATGGCCTGGGCGTACGATAAACCGGTCAGAATTCGAACCGAAGCAGTCTCCGTGCCGCTGCTTCTTTCTATTTGAGTTGAGGGCGCCTATGCAGAAATCGAATCGTACCCGTCTGATCCTCGTTGGCGTTGGCATCCTGTTGGTTCTTTTCGGACTTCGCGGCGTGGCCCTGGGCCTGGTCGGCAGGACGGCGCAGGCCAGCGTCACCGAGGTCAAGGAGGCCGTCAGCCAGCAGGACAACCCCATGGACCACAACTATCTGATCTCCTACCGTTTCAGCGTCAACGGCAGGGACTACACCGGCACTTTCACGCGCAAGAAGGTGTACAACACCGCGACGCTGCCGTCTGTGGGCGGTGTGGTTCCCATCCGTTATCTCGCGGCGGCTCCCGCCATCAACGGCGGACCGGATGCCGGGCCGGTGGGTGGTCTGATCTTCGGCGGCTTGGGACTGCTGCTGCTGTTCCTGGGTATCAGGCCCGCCCGCCTCGCCGCATCGTCCGCAACCGCAGAGGATGCCAATGCTGACTCCCGGAGCTGAGCGAGTCCTCCCGCCAGGAGTGTGAAAGGCACGGATTGGGACATAGAACAAGCCGTGTGCGGCGGTGAACCGAGATGGGCTGACGTAAGACGAAATGTGTTAAGGTATTGCAAAGCGCCAATGGGCCGGGTTGGATTCGAACCAACGTAGGCTTGCGCCAACGGGTTTACAGCCCGTTCCCTTTATCCACTCGGGCACCGACCCAAACGGTCATCAACCGTCCAAACCCTCAAAACTACCATTAAACGAGATGAAGACAATTCTGTCAACCGCCTCGTCTGTTTTTCTTTTGTTCCTTCACAGGGCCATGAGCAGGTCGCAGGCCTGGTACGCAAAGGGCGCCGCCCGTCTGGCCCACGGCAATCCGGAGGCGCCTGCTCAGCCCAATTCCATGGGGAAGTAGTCCCGGGCGTTGTTGTAGCAGATATCCTCGACCATCTTTCCGAGCAGGCTCATGTCGTCGGGCAGCAGGCCGGCCTCGACGTCGCTGCCGAGCAGGTTGCACAGGGTTCGCCGGAAGTACTCGTGCCGCGGGTAGGACAAGAAGCTGCGCGAATCGGTCAGCATGCCGATGAAGCGGCTCAGCAGGCCCATGTTGGCCAGCGTCCGCATCTGGTTCTCCATCCCGTCCTTCTGGTCGAGGAACCACCAGCCGGAACCCCACTGCATCTTGCCCGGCGTCGATCCGTCCTGGAAGTTGCCGATCATTGTTGCCAGCAGGGCGTTGTCGCGTGGGTTGAGGTTGTAAAGAATCGTCTTGGGCAGCCTGCCCCGGCTGTCCAAACGGTCCAGAAATCTGGCGAGCGGCCTGGCGATTTCGAAATCCCCGATCGAGTCGCATCCGATGTCCGGCCCGAGTCTCCTGTACAGGCGTGTGCAGTTGTTTCGCAATGCGCCGAGATGAAGCTGTTGGACCCAGCCGCGTTCGGCGTCCATCGAGGCGAATTCGAGCATCATCGCCGACTTGAACTGGAGCTTTTCGTGCGGGGTCAATTCTTCGCCCGCACGAATCTTCCCGAAGATGGCACGCACCTCGCGCTCGGTGTAGTCCTCGGCATATGCGGTCTCCAGGCCGTGATCGGAAAGCCGACAGCCGTGCTCGTGAAAATACGTGTGTCGCTCCGACAGTGCATCGAGATAGCCGTCGAAGCTGGTAATGTCCATATCGCATAGCGAGCCCAGCTTGTCGATAAAGACGTTCAGCATCTCGAGATCTTCCACCGCCATCGCCGAATCGGGCCGCCATGCGGTGTGCACCTGGATCTCGAAGCCGTCTTCGCGGATCTTGCGGTGGTGTTCGAGAGAATCGAGCGGCCCTTCCGTGGTGCAGACCAGCTTGACGTTCATCTTGCGCAGGATGTTGCGGACGCTGAATTCGGGGCTGCGCAGCATCTCGCTGCACTCGTGGTAAATGTCCCTGGCGGTTTGCGGGTTCAGCAGTCGCCCGGTGATGCCGAACGGTCGGCGCAGCTCCAGGTGGGTCCAGTGATAGAGCGGATTGCCCAGGCAAAAGGGTACGGTGGCGGCCCATTTTTCGAACTTCTCGTAATCGCCGGCGTTGCCGGTGACGTACTTCTCCGCGACACCGTTGGTCCGCATGGCCCGCCATTTGTAGTGGTCCCCGTAGAGCCAGGCTTGGGTCAGATTCTCGAACCGGTGGTCGGCCGCGATTTGATGGGCCGGAAGATGACAGTGGTAATCGTAGATCGGCATTTTGGCGGCGTGGTCATGGTACAGACGCCGGGCCGTCTTGGTCTGAAGCAGAAAGTCCTCGGTCAAGAAGTGGCTGGTCATGGCGCCTTCCAAACGAGACGGGGAGTCATTCAGCGTCTATGTGTCGTCCTTTTGGTCGCCTCGGGCCTGCCGCTTGGCGACGGGCTTCTTGAAGGCGGCCATCTGCCTGGCCCAGTCGGACACCTCGCTCTGCGTCTTCTTGAGCCGCTCAGAGCGTGGCTTCGGCAGCTTCTTCTCCTCTTGGCGCATCTTGTACTCGTGGATGCCGTAGACGATCCACCCGCCCGCCACGACGATGACTCCCACGGTCATGATGATCTTGAACCACATGGCGTCTTTCCTTCCTACGCCCCGACCTTCGCGATTGCCACGCCGACGGATCCCAACGCGCCTCGGGAGGATCGAATACGGCGCCTGACCTTGTCTGAATTGTACCCGAATCCAGCGGCGCGGTCAACCTGCGCGGGTTTGGATCATTTCAATCGGTGCGTCCAGGCGACCAGCGCCGTCAGAAGATGCGCAATCTTCTGACGGGTCTTCTCGTCAGTGAGGCGGCCGGCTGAATCGATCTTGTCCGCCGCCGCGGCGACCAGGACCTCCGGCTGGTTCAACGGGTGCATATTCAGAAACACGCACGACTGACGCAGGTGGTATTGGGCCCGCGCGGTGCCCAGTGTCCCGACGGACGCGCCCATGATGGCGACGGGCTTGTCGGCGAAGGAATTGTCGCCATAGGGTCGCGAGGCCCAGTCGATGGCGTTCTTGAGCACGCCGGGCATCGAGAAGTTGTATTCCGGCGTGGCGATCAGCAGGGCATCGGCCGCCTTGATTTCGGTCTTGAAATCCTTGACCTTCGCCGGCGGGTTACTCTCCAGGTCCTCGTTGAAAAGGGGGATCCCTTCGAGATCGAAGAGCCGTATCTCTGCTCCCTTGGGTGCCAGTTCGCCGGCGGCGCGCAACAGCGCTTTGTTATACGAACCCTTTCGCAGGCTGCCTGCGAACCCAAGAATCCTGACGGTCTGTGCCATGTCGGTTGCTCCCTGCCATGCGTTGTGTGATGTGGCCGCACCCACGCGCGTCCATCCTCGTGCACTACGATGTCCGACCGGTCGAGGTTCCAATCGAGCAGCCGGCGGCGTCGACGTTGCATGCGTTCGTACTGGTCCGCCGCGGCGGGTCGCTTTCGAGCCTGTGTATGCCCCTTCGGCACGCTCAGGGCAAGCTCTTACGGGCACATGACGGACGTCAACAGAAAAGGGTGAGCCGCCGGGGCTCACCCTCTCGTACTGTCAGTAGGGTGACTCGGGACGAAAGCGCCTACAGGCCCCTGGCGAGCATGTAGTATATCTCGTTCCAGCGGAGCTCCTTCTTGAAGTCGTAGATCTTCGTGCCGGCATCGATCTGGACATACTCGATGCCGGCCATGTCGGTGAAATCCTGCATGTGCTCGCTGGTCAGCGCCATGGTGAAGCCGGTGTGGTGGGCGCCCCCGGCGAGAATCCAGGCGGCGGCGCCGATCTTGAGGTTGGGCCTCGGGACCCAGACCACTCGCGCCACGGGCAGCTTGGGCAGGGCGGCGTCCGGCGGGACTACATCCACCTCGTTGACGATCATGCGGAAGCGGTTGCCCATATCGACCAGTGAGGCGTTCAGGCCCGGGCCGGTCGGGACGTTGAAGACCAGTCGGCACGGATCGTCCTTACCGCCGATGCCGAGCGGGTGCACCTCCAGCGAGGGTGTGCCGTCGGCGATGGACGCGCAGACTTCGAGCATGTGCGCGCCGAGAACCTTCGGGCCGGCCGGGTCCAGATGGTAGGTGTAGTCTTCCATGAAGCTGGTTCCGCCGGGCAGACCGGCGGCCATGACCTTCATCGCGCGGACCAGAGCAGCGGTCTTCCAGTCGCCCTCGGCGCCGAAGCCGTAGCCGTCGGCCATCAGGCGCTGAACCGCCAGACCCGGCAGTTGCTTCAGACCGTGCAGGTCTTCGAAGTTGGTCGTGAAGGCCTTGAAATTCCCTTCCTCCAGGAAGCCGCGCAAGCCGATCTCGATACGGGCCGCCTCGCGCAGCGCGTCGCGCTTCTTGCCGTCTTTGCTGATCGCCTGGGCCAGCTTGTAGGTCGCCTCGTATTCGGCGGTGAGCTTGTCGATCTCCTTTTCCGTGACCTTGTTCACGCGGGCGACGAGGTCGCCGACGCCGTAACCGTACACGGAATACCCGAGCTGCTTCTGGGCCTCGACCTTGTCGCCCTCGGTGACGGCGACCTCTCGCATGTTGTCGCCGAATCGCACCACCTTGGCCCCCTGCATGTCGTGCCAGGCGCACGCGGCGCGGGCCCACACGCCCAGTTCCGCTTGGACCTCTTTCTCCTGCCAGTGGCCGACGATGACCTTGCGGTTGCGGCGCATCCGCGAGCAGATGAACCCGAACTCACGGCCGCCGTGCGCGCTCTGGTTGAGGTTCATGAAGTCCATGTCGATTTCGGACCAGGGGATGTCCCGGTTGAACTGCGTGTGCAGATGGACAAACGGTTTGCTCAGGGCCTTGAGACCGGCGATCCACATCTTCGCCGGCGAAAAGGTGTGCATCCACGTGATCAGGCCGATGCAGTTGGGTGTGGTGTTGGCCTTCATGCAGAGATCGTAGATCGCTTCCGGCGTCGTCAGGACCGGCTTGAACACCACTTTCACCGGCACCAGCTGGGAGCGGGAGAGGGCTTGGGCGATCTCCCGGGAGTCTTTGGCGACCTGTTCGAGGGTCTCGGGGCCGTAGAGATGCTGGCTCCCGGTGACAAACCAGGCTTCCAATTTCTTGCTATCCTCAATCATAGGGTTCTCCATCCAAATACCTGTTGTTCGGCCTGTCGTGAAATCCGGATTAGCTTACCACCGGGCCGGTCCGGATGTCCATCGGGAACTGAGGTTTTGCACGCGGGCACGCCGGGACGCTCACGGCGTTGTCAGGAAGTGGTGAATGTCTCTGCCGGGCGCAGCGGTTTTTCCGCTGCCTAGTCTGCTGTGAGACGCAAAGTGGCGATTCACCCTTCGGAATCTGTTTTCCGTCTCAAGCGTCAGACGACGTAAGTCGAGGCGGAGGTTTCGCCGCCGCGGCCGGTCCAGTTCGTGTGGAAGAACTGGCCTCGCGGCTTGTCCACACGCTCGTAGGTGTGCGCGCCGAAGTAGTCACGCTGGGCCTGGAGCAGGTTGGCCGGCAGGCGGGCGTGACGGTATCCGTCAAAGTAGGCCAGGGCGGTGCTGATGGCCGGGATGGGAATGCCCAGTTCGACCGCTGTCATCACCACGCGACGCCACGAGGCCTGGGCCTTCTGCACCGCCTTCTTGAAGAACGGATCGAGCAGCAGGTTCGTCAGGTTGGGATTGTTGTCGAAGGCTTCCTTGATCTTACCGAGGAAGACCGAACGGATGATGCAGCCGCCGCGCCACATCAGGGCGATGCCGCCGTAGTTGAGGTTCCAGTGGTGCTCCGCCGCCGCCGCCCGCATCAGTTGGTAGCCCTGGGCGTAGCTGACGATCTTGGCGGCGTAGAGCGCGTGACGCAGGTCGGTGAGGAACGCCTTCTTGTCGCCTTGGAATTTCGTCTTCGGGCCGGAGAGGACCTTCGAGGCTGCGACCCGCTCGTCCTTCAGCGCTGACAGGCACCGGGCGAACACCGCCTCGGCGATCAGCGTCAGTGGTTGACCCAGGTCCAGCGCCTCGACGGCGGTCCATTTGCCCGTGCCTTTCTGGCCGGCGGTGTCGAGGATCAGGTCGATCACCTCGTTACCGTCCTCGTCCTTGTAGGCCAGGATGTCACGCGTGATCTCGATCAGGTAGGAGTTCAGCTCGCCCTTGTACCAGGCGGCGAACGCCTTGTGCATTTCCTGGTTCGTCATGCCGAGACCTTCCTTCATCATCTGATAGGTCTCGCAGATCATCTGCATGTCGCCGTACTCGATGCCGTTATGGACCATCTTGACGAAGTGGCCGGCGCCGTTCTCGCCGACCCAGTCGCAGCACGGTTCGCCGTCGTCGGTCTTGGCGCAGATCGATTGGAAGATGGGTTTGACCTCTGGCCAGGCCTTGGGCGAGCCGCCGGGCATCATGGACGGGCCGAGCAGGGCGCCTTCCTCGCCGCCGGAGACGCCGGTGCCGATGTAAAGCATACCCTTGCTTTCAACGTAAGCGGTCCGACGGATGGTGTCGGGGAAGTGGCTGTTGCCGCCGTCGATGATGATGTCGCCGGTCTCCAGGTGTGGCAGCACGTGTTCGATGAACTCGTCGACCGGCGCACCGGCCTTGACCATCAGCATCACCTTGCGCGGCTTCTGGAGGTTGGCGACCAGTTCCTCGATCGAGTGACACCCGATGATCTTCTTGCCCTTGGCCCGACCGTTGACAAAATCGTCCACCTTCGAGACGGTCCGGTTGAAGCAGGCGACCGTGAAGCCCTTGCTCTCCATGTTCAGGATCAGATTCTCGCCCATGACCGCCAGGCCGATCACGCCAATATCCGCTTTCGCCATGATGCCGCGCTCCTTTCTCGTATCTCGTCGCTCCCCTCGACTTCGCTCGGGGCAGGCTATGCCTTGTCGCTCGAATTCCAAACCCGCGCCTCCCGACGCCAACCACATCGGCAGACCCGGGCAACGGGCGAAGCCATTGTCGCGATTTCCCCCGCCCACGCAAGCCAAATCTCACCTGAGGGCGGCTCCGGGGTGCACTGCGTGTTTGTAGGTAGGTTCCTGCGGAGGCCAGGAAAGGGGGCTGTCATCTCGAAGCGCGTGGCGGATGTCATTTCGACGAAGGGCGAAGCCCGCACGGAGAAATCTGGCCGGGGATAAGGCAATAGCCCGTTCGCAGCCGGATTCCTCCACTCCGCTACGCTCCGGTCGGAATGACAAAGTCGACTGCAACCCCGCGTGACGGTCTACCTACAAACATCAAGTGCCCCCGCGGCTCCGGGCAGCAGCCAGAGACGAAGCTCAGAGCCTGCCCGAAAAGTGGCGATGTAATGATCGGAGCGGCATCACAGCCGCAGAGCGTTCGGCTTGGCATACATCATTGAAAGCGGGCTTTGGTGGACCAGAGGCCGAGGGCGGGGTTGGAGATGTAGAAGATGGTTTCGCCATCGACGGTGTTGAAGCCGTCTTTGAGCTTCTTGGGGTCGTATTTGGCCATCATCCGGCCGAGGTCGGCGTAGCGGAAGTTGACGCTCTCGATCTGCTCGCGGGTCAGGTGGCCCGGGCAGTAGGTGACGCGGAAGCGGCCCTCCGTCGAGCCGTGGATCAGGTGGGCGGCGGCGCTGAGGTTGGCCCGCAGGTCCTCGTTCTCCGCGACCAGTTGCAGGACGCGGTCGGTGCCGACGTAGCCGTACTTGCGGATCAGCCGATCGATCTCTTTGTCCTCGCCGAACTCGCGCAGCCCCGGCGCCAAAACAATCAGTTCGCCCCCGTCGGCCATCGCCATACGCGTGCGGTAGATGCTCTTGTTGCCCAGCCAGGTGCTCTTGAACTCCTGGGGCTCCAGGTAGACGACCGCCTTCTGCAGGGGCTCGTCGAGCATCTGGAAGTTGACCTTCAGCGATAGCTCGGCGGCGCAGTTGAAACACTCGATGTCGTCGCCGATGAACAAGCCTCGCGCGACTTGGCCGCTCTCGGTCGCGGCGACCACGGTCAGCACATACACGATCGGCATGTCTTTGGCGAAATAGTCGGATGCGTAGTTCAACACGCGACGGACGGGCGTGTCGGCCCGGCCCATCATCCGCTCCATTCCGTATACGGCGCCGAGGTAATGACTCTTGTTGATCGCCTCGACTCCGCCGGTGCCGACGAACACGTTTTTGTTGTAGTTAGCCATGCCGACCACTTCGTGCGGCACGACCTGGCCGATCGACAGGATCAGGTCGAATCCGCCTTCGACCAGCAGCTTGTCCACCTGCGCGGGCCAGGAAAAGTCCAGCTTGCCCTCGCTGACCTCCTTGACGAATTCGCCGGGCACCTCGCCCAGCGTCACCAACCCGCCGCGCCAGTCGTGCTCGCGGAAGAGGTCGAGCGGGACCTCACCGAACATCTTTCGGATCTGGGCCACGGTCATCGGAGAATGCGTACCCACCGCCAGCAGGATGTCCGTGAGGGCCTTGCCGTAGTACTGCCATGCATAGCGAGTCAGCTCGCCCGCGCGGGAGTGGAATCGGGTGATGTCCGGCGGCAGGGCCAGGACCTTGCGCCGCCGGCCCAGCTTGTCGAGCGCCTCAAACAAACCCTGCCGCAGGTCCTCGGCGCTCAGATGGTCACTTTCTCTGCCACGACGGTAATAGAGCATGATGTCTTCCTATCTCTGCCACGGAGGCGAATCGAAGAAGAAGCGGTCGAATTCGGCGATCCACCGGGCCTCGTATGCGCCCGCGTACCTGCCCTTGATGAATCTGTCGAATGCTTCGTCGTGGAATCGCTTCCAGGATTCGATCTCATGACCCGGATGGATCGGGTAGAACAGAACCTCGTTCGCCCTCGCCGCCTGCATGTCGCCGGGGGTATCGCCTATCATCAGGACGTGGGTCTTCTCGTACTTGCCTTCGGTGGCATGCCGGAGCTGATCGGTCTTGCTGCCCATTTCCTGACCCGCGATAACCGTTACGTGTTGGGCGATTTGGTGTTCGGTCCATTCCCATTCCAGCGCCTCCTGCGACGCCGACGAAATGACAGCGACGTCGGCCTGTGCCGCGATCTTCTCCAGGCTCGTGTGCACGCCGGGGAAGGGGGGGATATCCCGGATCATGTCGTCGATGGCCCGGTCGGCTCGCCGGCTCCATTGGAGGGCCGTCTCGAATTCCTTTCTGGCCGCCGGATCGGTGGCCCGATCAAGCGCCTCCAGCAGACCGGCGTTGCTCAGGACGCTGTTCGGATCATCCACCCACTGGAAATAATGCGGGAAGTGGGGGACCTTGAAGCCGGACCGTTTGACCATCGGATGGGCCGGTAGCAGCTCCGCGATGACTCTCCTGGCCGTCTGGTGGCGGTTGGCGCCGCGCGTTCGCGAGTAAAGCGCCGCGAAGTCCATACACTCGCGCACCGCCTGGGCGACCGGCTGCAGACCGAATGAGACGGTCATCTCCGGACAGAAACAGCTCTGCTGCTTGGCCGCCATCGTTTCAAACGCGCAACCGTCTGAGTCGATGCCCACGAAGAATCTGTGTCGAGGCTGGTAGTCCTTCAACGGCTGGGCCGGATCGGTCTTCGTCATTCGTCTCCACTCTGAGTTTCAGGGCACGGTCCAATCGACGGACCCCGTTAAGGTAAGAGACCGGCCCCGGCAAAGACAATCAAAAAGAGGCGGACCCGACCCGATTTGGCATAGATTGCGGGTGGCGCCGACGCTATTCTATGCGGAGGTTTCCGAACCCTTTGGATGGGCCTGTGTATGAATGAGTTGCTCTTAAGAGTCGAGACCCTGTGCGCCGAGGTCGATTCGACGATCCTGCTTGGGGCGGGCGCAGGCATGGCAGTGGTCGGGCTGTTCCTCTGGCTGGGTGGAGCCCGCTACGGCACGATTGTGATCGCCCTGCTGGGCGCCGCCGTCGGGGCGATGATCGGATTGCTCGTCAGCCAGAAGGCCGGTCTGGGCCCGTTCCTGTGCATGGCGGTTGGTGCGGTGATCCTGAGTATCCTCTCGATTGCGGCGCGGAACGGCCTGGTGATCGTGCTGGCGACGGTAATCTTCGCCCTGCTGACGGCGACGGTGTACACCAGCTACGTTCTGGACCGCCAACCCGCCGAAGAAGCGACGCCCCGCGCCGCGGCACCCGGAAGCAGCTTCGCGGCGTCGGGCGAGTCGCAATTCGTCTATCAGTCGTTCAGCAGCATGGACCCGAACAGCCGGCAGGCCTACATCGACAGTCTGGGCGGCTCGAAGGACGACTTCCAGAGTCGTCTGAAAGTGGTCCTCGCCGACTTGTGGAGGGCCCTCGGGCCGTACCGGTGGTACCTGCTCGGCGCCATTCTCATCGGCGGCGTCGGCGGCTTCCTCTTGATCTGGTTCATCAAGAATGTGGTTCTTCCCCTGTGCTACAGCGTCGTCGGTACCACCGCGGCGCTGCTCGGCGTCCAGGTGCTCCTGCTGGGTCTGGGTGCTCGTGTGGTGTCCGATCTGTCGCCTCGTCCGTGGATTGTCCCGACGGCGTTCGGCTCGATGACCCTGATCGGATGGGTGCGTCAACTTCTGGCCGGGCACAAGCGTCAAGCCAGGGCCGAGTCCGCCGCAGGCGGACCGAAGGAAGCCAAGCATGAGTAGGGACCAGGCTCCCCTCGCCCCCATCCCGGCGCGCCGGGGTTCGAGCGGATAGGAGGTTGGCGTGCCGCCGGAACGACAGCGACACATTCAGTATATCAACGTGCTGCGGATTCTGGCCATCTACGCGGTGGTCACGGCCCACGTGGCGATCTGGCTGACGATGGCGACGCGGCCGTTCGTCTTCCACTGGTGGCTGGGGTGCTGGCTGTTCTACGTCGGCCACTTCTCGATTCCCGTCTTCGTGATGATCAGCGGTGCGCTGCTGCTCGATGACGCGCGTCAGGAGTCGGCCGGGCAGTTCTACCGGCGTCGCATGTTCCGCGTGGGCATCCCGATGGTGGTCTGGACCGTCGTGTATCTGCTGGTCCGGCGTTTCGTCGATCACGAGCTGCTTTCGGCCGGCTCCATCGTCCAGTTGATCCTCGCGGGCGATCCGTATTACCACCTGTGGTTCCTCTACATGATCTTCGGCCTGTACCTTATCACGCCGGCTCTGCGGACATTCGTTCGCTGCGCCGGCCCGGGGCAGCGGTGGTTCGTGATCGCGCTCGGTCTGGTGCTGGCCAACGCCTACTTCCAGACCGACGTGCTGTTCTGGAACAACCAGCGGTCGATCTTCACGATGTTCGTTCCCTTCATTGCGTTCTACCTGTGCGGCCATGAGATTCGCCTGATTGACCCGAAGAAGGTTCGGACGCGATACCTCGTCCTGGCGGTGGTCCTCTCGGCGCTGTACCTGGCCGCGTTCTCGGGCGTCTTCCTCGAGCGAGCCGGCGGCGTGGGCGTGCGCTACCTGTTCGATTTCTTCAGCCTGCCGATGGTTTTTCTTTCGATCGGCATTTTCTGGGCCGCCTATCTTTGGGACGCCGAGCACCCACCTGTTCAGGGCATCCGCCGGACGGCCCTGGAGTGGGTCGCATCCACCGTCATGGGTATCTACGTGCTGCATCCGCTTGTGCTGGCCGTCCTGCGAACCAGGCTCGGCGAGCACGCCGGCGCGAGGGGCGATCTCAATTCGCCTGCGACCTTTCTGTTGGGCGTAACGGTCGTTCCCTTGGTGACTTTCGTTGTGTGCTATCTGGTGACCTCGCTGCTGATGAATATCCCCATAGTGAAACGAGCAGTCTGCTGATCTTGACGTAGGGGCCAATTTTGATGCGCCCGCGCCCATGGGCGTCGGCGTCACCACAAAGTGAGGTGGACCATGTCGAGCGAACTGGATCGTCGGAGCTTTCTGAAGACGTCGATAGTCGGGGCCGGCGCGTTGGTACTGAGCTTCGAGGAACGAGCCCTGCTGGCCGCAGGGGCCGATCTCGATTCGCCCGTGCCCGCGGTGGGTTCGCCGTCGCCCGGCAGGATGCCGACGGGGCGGATCGGCAAGGTGACGATCAGCCGGATGTTCACCGGCGGCAACCTGATCAGCGGCTTCGCCCACAGCCGCGACCTGCTCTACGTCTCGGCGCTGCTGAAGACCTACTTCACCGACGACAAGGTGATGGAGACGCTTGCCCTGTGCGAGGAGATGGGCATCAACACCGCCATCCTGCGGCTCGATGACCACTGCAAGAGAATCCTGCGTCGCTACTGGGACGAGCGGGGCGGCACGATCCAGTGGATCGCCCAGATCAAGGTCGGCCCGGACGACTTCGGCCAGATCGACGAGGCGATCGACCACGGCGCCGTCGGCGCGTTCGTACACGGCGGCGTCAGTGACGTTTGCGTCGAGCAGGGACGTGTGGCCGTGCTGGCCGAGGCCGTCAAGCGGATCCAGACGCGGGGCGTCATCGCCGGCATCGCCGGCCACAAGATCGAGGTCCCGATGGCGTGCGTCGAGGCGGGCATCGAGCCGGACTTCTACATGAAGACCCTGCACAGCCACGCCTATTGGTCCGCCGACGGCCGGCCGGAGAACGACAACATCTGGTCCAAGACACCCGAGAAGACCATCGAGTTCATGCGGACCGTCAAGACGCCCTGGATCGCCTACAAGGTGATGGCCGCGGGAGCGATCCACCCAAGGACGGCCTTCCGGTACGCCTACGAAAACGGAGCCGACTTCATCTGTGCCGGCATGTTCGACTTCCAGGTCCGCGAAGACGTCATCCTCGCCAACCAGATCCTCGCCGGCCCGCTCGCCCGCCAGCGCCCCTGGTGCGCGTAGGGGCGAATCTACCCATCAATAGTCAATTATCAATTCCTCTGCTTCCCACTACAGCCTCGGATAGTCTCGCCCCTCGTCGATCCACCAGAGATCCTCGATCCCGTTGGCCGTCTCGCCGACGAAGTCCCATCCCGCGTCCAGATACGTCGCCGCCGTCTGCATCTCGGCCGTGGTCTTGGGTGTGCCACCGTTCGAGGTCTTCACGGTGATCTGCGCGTCCCAGAAAGAGGACTCGACGACACCCTGGTTAAAGCCCACCAGACCGCCGACGTCAGCGCTGCCGGATACCCTGCCTGCGGAATAGCATCTGCGTATGGCGTTTGACGAAGGCTTCAGGGCACGGCCGAGCAAGCCACTACCGACCAGACCGCCCACATCTCGCCCGCCTGTCACCACTCCTGACGCATAACAGTCGGCGATCTCCACCGTGCCGGAGTTCATACCCACCAATCCCCCGACAGTGCCTAACTCTCCGGTGACGATGCTGGTACTGAAGCATTGGTCGAGCCGGGCATTGATATTCATTCCCACGAGCCCTCCGATGATGGAGATCCCGGTCACTGTCGCGGCGCTGGAGCACTGGAGGATGTCACTCTTGTAGTTGTACCCCACGAGTCCGCCGACATAGCGTTCGCCGCGGACCGCGCCCGTACTATGACAGTTCATCACGCTGCCGGAGATGCAGGAGCCCACCACGGCGCCAATGTAGTTCCACGTCCCTGTGACGTTGACATCCGCGATTTCCACATCTCTGACCGTCCCCCCATTCATCACGACGCCGACGAATCCCACATCCGCCCGGCCCGAGATGGTCAGGTGAGAGATCGTGTAATTGTTGCCGTCAAACAGGCCTTCGAACGGGTACCAATAGTCACCGATGGTGAAGAACGGCATACCCTCTGCGTCGATGTCGTTCAGCAGCCTGAAATGGGCTGTCATCAATCTTGGATTGCGGCCGATACGGTTCAGCTGCTCGGCCGTCGCGATGAGATAGGGATCGTTGGGTTCGCCGCTTCCACCGGCAAAGGGCAATTCTGGCAGGACTGGAAGCTGCCACCAGAGAATCGGATATCCGCCTCCCTCAGGTTCGGCCCAGAAGTCGTCGGGGCCGTCGGCCTGTCCGATGAAGTCCCAGCCGGCGTCCCTGAACGTGCCAGGGGTCTGCATCTGGGCGGTGGTCCTGCCCATTCCTCCGGCACTGACGTCTGTTTCACTGGTTTCCACGTCCCAGAAGCTGTCCAGGACCTCCGCCCAATCGCTGCCAACGCCCACGAGGCCGCCAACGTTCTCGTTTCCACCGATGAGGCCGGTCGCGTAGCACTGCTCCACCGTGCCCACTTCATTGAATCCGACCAGTCCACCGACCCTCGCGCTGCCCCGAACGGCACCGGTTGAATAAGAGTGATCAATCTGCCCTGAGTAATACCACGTTTCCACGCCGCTTGACCGCCGGCCGTTCCATCCAACGAGTCCGCCGACGGCTTCATTCCCGAAAACCTCGCCTGTCGAATAGCACATGGAGATGTTGCCGCCTCCGTTGCATCCTGCCAGCCCGCCAGCGGAGTTCCCGTCAACGCGGCACGAAGTGGAGCAGTTCACGATCCTGCCGCTGCTGTACCCGACTAGTCCACCGACCGTCACTCCGCCTGTGACGTTGCCACCCTGAACGGAACAGGCGGACATTGTGCCATTCGTGTTCCGTCCGACCAGGACACCGACATCCGATGAGGGCTGTGCCTGGACGTTGGGATCGACCAGGTGCAAGTTCCTGATGGTGCCGTTCAGGACGCGCCCAAAGAGCCCCGCGAAGCACCCATCCCGTGATTCGTGCGTGAAATTCGCGATCGTATGACCCTTACCGTCAAAGCTCCCCTTGAAAAAATGCTCGTAATCGGGCGCGATGATGTTGAATGCGGGTCTGCCTTCTTTGCCGTCGAATGGGGACAGGTCAATATCGGCAGTGAGCTGGAAGTGCTTGTCCCAGTCTTCAGGGCAGGTGCCGATGGCGTTCATCTGCTCGGCAGTTGCGATCAGGTAGGGGGTGTTGGGGTCGCCGGTGCCGCCGGCGTATTTGCGGGTGGCGACGGCGTCGATGGCGAAGAGGAAGAAGTCGGCGCTGTTGGGAGGCGGTGTGGTCCCGCCAGTCAGATACGCGGCGTCATCTTCGAAGGTCAACGTCAGATGGACGCTGCTGCCATCGGCGGTCTGACCGGTGAACTCGATGGCGTCGTCCACCACCTTACCGGCCAAGCCCGTCAAGTTGAAGACCGCGTTCGGATCGAGCGTCCGCATTGGCTGGCTCACATCCACGGCATCGGCGTCGACCTGCTCAAAGCGCGCGCTGCCCGCGTTGGGATCGACGGTCAGGCAGAACTGCCCCTCGACCGAGTATGTCCAGTGGACGCCGGCGAAGCCGCCCGTCTGCACGATCGTGCTCCGCTCGGGCGAGAACACATACCGATCCGCCCGGATGCCCGCCGCGTTGGCGCAGATTGGCACAGCCAAGAGCAGCATTGCGCACAGGATGAACGCCCACGTGAGATTCTGTCGCTTCCGCGCTTCCATGAGATATCGACCTCCTCTCGGCCCACCCCTGGGCCAAGCCCACAATCGGCCGGCTCGCTCGCACGCCTCCAGCCTCTCACCATAGTATAGCAGGAGAGGCCCTCCGTTTCAATCCCGGCGCCGGGACTGAAATACGAAGCACGAAACCCGAAATCCGAGAACAAATCGCTCAGAAGATCAAAAGGCAAAGTGCAAGACTGAGGAAGTCATCCGCCCAAGGCGGATTCCACACTTTTGATCTTTGCTATTTGATCTTTGCTTTCACCGTCGATAATCGGATTTCGGATCTGGCGCAAGCGGATCCGTTGCGGGATGCGTAGGGGCGAAGGATCATTCGCCCATGCTCTTGATGTAGGCGAGGGACTCCTTGGCGGTGCGGTCGAGGTTCTCGATGTCGCCGCCGCCGTCGAGGACTTCGCACATCTCGTAGGCGATGTAGCCCTGGTAGCCGATCTCCTTGAGGGCGCCGAAGAAGGTTTTGTAGTCGATGATCCCTTCGCCGAGCGGGACGGCCCGCAGCACGGCGTCCTGTTCGAGGAAGTTGGTCAGGTTGCTGCTGTAGAGGTATCGCGCCTGCCGGACGTAATCGGCGGCGGTCGTGTGGATCATGTACGGCGCCATCTTGCGGACCGAGGCCCGCAGCTCCTCGGCACTAAGGCCCTGGAGCGTGGGCGTCCACGGATCGTAGGCGGCCTTGACGTTGGGCAGGTTCACCTCGTTGAGCAGCCAGAACATGGTGTCGTGGTGCGCGCCGATGTCGTGGTGGTTCTGCACCGCCAGGGTGACGCCGTACTTGGCGGCTTCCTTGCCTGCCAGCCGCAGACCCTCGACGACCGTCGCATACTGCCTGTCGTACGGGATGTCGGGCCGCTCGTAGCCGGTGAAGACGCGGACCACGTCGGTGCCGAGATCGCGAGCGAGCCTGGCCAGTTCGCCGACATACGCGGCCTGGATCTCGACGTTCGGGATGCTCAGTTTGTCGCTGCCGGCGGTGAAGTCGGTGTAGCCGGCCAGGCAGACCAGCTCGAGGCCCAGCTCTTCGATCCGCCGTCGCAACGCCCGGCGCGCCGCCTCGTCGTAATCCAGCGGCGAAACGTGCGGACGCTTGGCCATCAGCATCACCCCGTCGTAGCCCAACTCCTTGGCCTTCACGAGAAACTCATCGACCGTCAGCTTCGCCTGCCCGCGCCACACGCCGGCGTAGCTGACCGAATGCAGGCAGGTCTTGATCTTGAAGTCACTTGGATTGCCCGTCGGCGTCTTCTGGGCGAATGAGGTTCCGATACACAGCAGACACGCGATCGATGCGGCAATGATTCGCTTCTGCATGGCGGCGCTCCTTCCCATTTTTCATGGGGCTGGCTTCAGCCCCTGTGATCGATCAGACAGCAAAAAGCAGAAATCAATCCGCGTTCGGCGGAGCGGAATCCCGATGTCCATGACGCCAAATCCGAAATCCGAATGCCGAAATCTGAGACAAGCCCGAAAGCCCAAACCTTCAAATCCGAATCCGCCGCAGGCGGACGGCCGGAAGTTTGGGACATTCGAATTTGCGTCATTCGAATTTGTCTCGGATTTCGTGTTTCGTGCTTCGCATTTCCTCCCTCGGCGGGATAGGTACGGGCGAATCACGATTCGCCCCTACGGTTTGACGATGTCTTTGAGGCCCTCGGTGATTCCGCGTCCGATCTGCTCGGCGCTATTCTTGCCGTTTCCGAAGATGATCCGTCCGATGTCGATGGCCTTGTCCAGCACGTTGCTCAGGCCGGAGATCATATCCTTGGGCAGCACGTCGCCCCCTTGCTCGGCGATGCCCATCGCCACTGCCAGCAGGACCTTGGTGGCGAGCATCGCCACGTCCATCCGCTCGTTGCGGCCGAGGTCGGTCATCTCGATCGTGCCGAGCTTGAACGTCACGGTGTCGGCCTGCCCCGGGATCGGCAGCAGCTTGACAAGCACCATGATGTTCGTGATCTCCAGGTGGTCGATCAAGAGTTTCTTGCCGGAGGGCTGCCGGTCGCGCTCCAATGCGCTGATGACCTCGTGCAGGTTGTTGTCGAGGCCCTTTTGCTCGACGAACACCTTCATGCCGTCGAGCCGGATGTCTTTGATGAGCACCTCGTCGCTCAGCAGCGACCTCGTGTCGACCTCGACAGCGCCCCGGCTCAGGTCGAGCAGCGTCGTCTGACTGTAACCGGGCGGGTTGCCCACCGTGAGGTCTTGCAGGCCCAGAGCCCCTGCGAAGATCGACAGGTTGGCCTTCTCGACGTCCACCGGGACCTTCAACGCCCTGGTGCCGGCCTTGTCGATTGCCACCCGCACGGCGCTGTCGGCGAAGAAGTTGACGCCGAGCGCCCCGCCGACGATAACCACCCCGCCGATCACGACGATGGACTTGATGGACCGAAATCGCTTACGCATGGCAATTCTCTCGTGCAATGCGGCCGGTAGAGACGAAGGATCATTCGCCCCTACGGAGCCGGCGCGTCCTCTCGGTAGATCCGCGCACCAAGCGGATTGAGCCGCTCTTCGATACGCTCATAGCCCCGGTCGATATGGTAGACACGATTGACGATAGTCGTCCCCTCCGCGGCCAGGCCCGCCAGGACCAGGGCCGCCGAGGCCCGCAGGTCGGACGCCATCACGGGCGCGGCGACCAGATTCTTGACGCCCGCGACAATGACCGCCGGACCTTCCTTGCGTAGGTCTGCGGCCATGCGGTTCAACTCCGCCACGTGCATGAAGCGGTCGGGGAAGATCTTCTCGATGACGACGCTGTTGCCCTCCGCCAGCGCCAACAGGGCCATGAGTTGCGCTTGCAGGTCCGTCGGAAAACCGGGGTACGGCTGTGTCGTCACGTCGGTGGGACGCAGGTGGTCCGTGCCGGCCACCACGCAGCCGTCGGCCGTCGGCTCCACCGTGACGCCCACGTTGCGCAGTTTGTCCACGACCGCCATCATGTCGTCGAGCCGGCAGTTGACGAGTTTCAGTTCCCCTCGCGTGATGGCGGCCGCCACCATGAATGTCCCTGCCTCGATGCGGTCGGGGATGACCTCGTACTGCACAGGGTGCAGCTCGGACACGCCCTCAATCACCAGTCGCGGCGAGCCGATTCCGCTGATCCGCGCGCCCATCGCATTAAGGCAATTGGCCAGGTCGGTGATCTCCGGCTCGCAGGCGGCCGATTCGATGACGGTGCGGCCTTTGGCCAGCGTCGCCGCCATCATGACGTTGGCGGTCCCCAGAACGGTCGAGCCGAATGAGCCGCCCAGAAAGATGCTCGCGCCGCGCAGGCCCTTGGGGGCTTCGGCGATCACGTAGCCGTTCTTGAGGTGGATCTCGGCGCCCAGCTCGCGCAGTCCCCGTACATGGAGGTTGATCGGGCGATCCCCGATGGCGCAGCCCCCGGGCATGGAGACCTCGGCCCGGCCGCACCGCGCCAGCAGCGGGCCCAGAATGCAGATGCTGGCGCGCATCTTGCGAACGATTTCGTAGTCACCCACCGGGTTGCTGATGACGCGGGCGTCGATGCGCAGGGGCCCATCGCCGTCGCGCTCGACCCGGCAGCCCAGCGTTTGCAGCAGGTCTCCGAACAGCCGCACATCCGACAGCCGGGGAACACCTGCCAGCGCGGATTGCCCCTCCGCCAGAATGGCCGCCGCCATGATCGGCAACGCCGCGTTCTTCGAGCCGTTGACGGTGACCTGACCGGAAAGACGGACCGGTCCTTCAATCCGAAATATGTCCATGGTCTATTTTCCTTGCTAAGGCGGGGTGGCTCTGCCATACTTGGCCGGACCCGATCCCGTCGGCGTAGTGTAGTGCAACCGCGTGCCGTTTTCAACCCTCTTGGGGTTTGCGCCCGGGGTGTTCGGCGAAAACGGAGGTCCATGACGGCTCTCGATGCGTTTCAACAACTGACCGAATCGTTCACGATCGACCACGCCTTCACTCTGATCGGCATCGGCCTGTTCTCCACGTGGCTGGTTCGGACGTCGTTGGGACGGCGATCGCTGGTGCACGCGCTGCCGCGCCGCAACGACCTGCCGCCCCACGTGCCGTTCATTCCCTTTCTTCTCTGGCTGGCGGGCGTCGTGGTGGTTCAGTCGCTGATCGACTCATTCGTCCGTCCGGTCGAGGGGCGGCAGAAAGCCTTTCAGGACGCGGTCGTGTTGTGTGTCGTCGCCCTGGTGATTGCGTTCGGCGTGGTTCTTCCTCTGGCGTCGCGTCACTTCGCACGGGGACTGAAGGGGTTCGGCCTGAGGCTTCGCACGGTCCCGCGGGACTTGGGGGCAGCCTTTATCCATTTGCTGGCGGTCTGGCCACTGGTGCTGGCGGCGATTGTGGCGACCGAACAGATCGGCCAGTGGATCAGCCAGTGGTCTTCGGGCCGGGACTTCGAGATGCCCCGGCACGAGGCCCTCCGGCAGATGACCGAGTATGGGAGCGTAACCCTGTCGGTGCTGTTGGCTTTTCTGGCGGTGGTGGTGGCTCCTCTGGTGGAGGAGATGATCTTTCGGGGCCTGTTCCAGACGGTGCTCCGCTCGTACCTGGCCAAACCCTGGCCGGCCATCGTACTGACGAGCGTGCTCTTCTGCGTCGTGCATGCGGATGCGCTGCACTGGCCGGCGCTGTTCGTGCTGTCGATCGGGCTCGGTTACGCCTACGAGAGGAATGGATCGCTGTTCCAACCCATCTTCATGCATGCGATGTTCAACGGGGTCGCTATTCTCGGGGCCCTGGCGCAGTCGAAACCGGGGTAAGGAAGAAGCCGGAGGGCTCGTGAGTTTCTGCGTTTTTTTGTCGCGAAGGCGGTCGGCGACCACTACAATGCAGCCTCATATTGTCGCGAGGAGCGTGCACGATTTCGTCCGCTCCCGGAGAACGGAGAATCATGGCAGAGGCATTCATGGAATTCAAAGAACCGAAGATCAAAGTCGAATACGGGACGGAGGTGAGCATCGTCACCTTCGCGGACGAGAACATTCTCGACGAACAGCAGATCAAGAAGCTTGAACAGGCTCTGCGTCCGGTCATCAAGGAGAATCTGAACAGGAAACTCGTCCTGAATTTCGAGAACGTGCGGTTTATGTCGTCAGCTTTCCTTGGGCTGCTGGTGAAGGTGCACAAGCGGGTGATCGACCACGGAGGTCACCTGCAGTTGTTCAACCTCGATCCGAAGATCCTGAAGGTCTTCGAAATCACGCAACTGACGAAGGTATTCGACATCGCGTAGCAGGTGGCGTTCAAGGAAGGACGCTTCGGGGAACGAAGAACGTGCCGCCGGCGGAGCCGTCCGGATAGGGGGGAACCCCTTCGGGCGTCGTCGAGATCTTCATGGAAACCACCTCAGAGGCGGAATAGGTCTCGACATGTCCGTCGGTGAAAGCGGCGCGGAGTTTCACTTCGGGCACGGCGTCCTCCGGATCGCCCTCAACGGCCCAGTACGAGGACAGCAACTGGGTCTCCTCGACGACGGTGGCCCCCGGGAGTCTCTCGCAACTGCCGAACGCCCCGGGGCTGCGCCAGTGATCGTAGCCGAAGTAGTCGGTGACCAGCAGTTGATTGTAGCGTCCCATGCTGGCCGGACCGGTGGGACCTCGGAACAAGGTCTGCGACTCGGAGAGGTAGCCGACATAGTTCCAGTAGAAGCAGTAGGTTCCCCCCAAAGGATCGGTCCGGGGCGCGGTGTCTGGATTGTCCCAGTCGTCGCCCGCATCCCACGCCTCTTGGAGGTACTTGTACCGTTGGGGAGCATTCGGGCAGAACATCGTCTTGGCGTCGGGGATGTAGTCCGCCAGATAAGCGCTCATCGCGCGGTGGACCTGCGGACTACGCTCCTTGATACCGATCATTTTCGTCGGGTCGGACCAGCTCCAATCCTCGCCGGTCCCGACGGTGGCAACCGATGGCGGATAGCGATCCTTGTTGTCCATGGCGTAGAGGTTCAGCGCGTTGCTGATCTCTCGCTGGTTACGCATTCCCAGCAGCGCGCGGGCCTGTTGCCTTGCGAGGTTTGCCGCCGGGACGAGAATGGCCATGAGCGCCGAAATGATCGAAATGACAACAATCATTTCCACCAGCGTATATGCCTTGGCGCCGCCGGCTCCTGCGGAGATGTTATGGCATCTCGTGTCGATCTCACGACCCTCCGGATTTTAGGCAGTTTACCCATCCTGCCTGCCTATACGATTACCTATTGTAAGAACCCGTGCTGCCATTGACAAGCACAATCCCAGTTGTACGCAGCCATTTCGAAAAAAGTGCGACAGATTCTGTGTTGGCTACATGTTGGGGCTCTCAGAGCAGCGGATCGCTATATGTAGTACCTCCCGATATTTGTCGATCTACGCGGTGCAGCAAAAACCGCATTCGCCGCCCGGCAAAGTCCTGCTGCGGCGTCGTGGGCACCCCTCTGGTGCCTACCAGGGAGCTCACCTGCTCAGACTGGCATAGGGCGTTCCGCCGTAGGCTCCCATGTTGATTCGCTCGCCGTTGGGCGTTCGTTCGGCACGTGGATACTCGGCCGGGTCGCCGGCATCGATGCAGGGACTTGTCACCGAATCGGTGACCCAGTCGTCCAGTCCAGGGACGTACCGACCATACTTGGATTTCAGGTGAAAATCGCCGTTGTCCGGATCGGCGAATAACGGATCCTTGTTGATATTACCTGCCTTCTTGTCCACGGTGCCCTGCTGGATGCAACTGTATCGCGCGTTGCACTGGAACAGGTCCCCCGTGGCATTTTCCCAGAGGATGCAGTTGATGATGTCCGGGTCGGCGCCGCCGTAGGCCCTGACGCCGAAGTCGTTGCGGACGATGGTCAGGTTCTTCAACGTGGGTGAGGCTCCTTCCTCGCAGAGGATCGCAGCTTCGCCGCAGCCGGTAATCACGAAATTAGCCACTACGCAGGACGAGGTCTGGGCACCTACAAAGGTAAGAGCATACCCTTTCGTTGCTGTGATGACGGCGGCATCGGCGGCGCTCTGCATGAGGATTGCCTTGCTGCTGAACATCACTTCTTCGCTGGGACTGAGAGCGTAAACACCCGGCCAAACGAGGACGGTGTCGCCGTTCTTTGCCAGATCGACGGCTCTCTTTATGCTTCGCAAGGCATAGGCCCGGCTGGACCCGCTGTTTCCGTCGCTGCCGCTGGTCCCGTCAACGTGATAGACGAAGTGCTCGCGTCCCTTGCTTGCCTGTCGGGTCCCGCCATAGGCGCCCATGTTGATTCGATCACCGTTCGGCAAAGGCTCCTCGCCGTACGGCAGGGACGGGTCGCCCGTATCGATGCACGGGCTGTGCCGGCTGTCGGTGACCCAGATGCCGTTGCCCGTGTCATAATGCCCGTACCGGGATTGCAGGTGGTAATCTTCGCTCCAGTCGTTGAAGAAGAGCGGGTCTTCGTTGATATTGCCGTTGCCCGAGTAGCCCCCGTCAATGTCGCAGTAAGAAACGGGGTCCCGAAGGACAGGATCGACGATCGTCAGGTCCGCGCCCTCGTTATTCCAGAGGATGGACGAATTGACCAGGATATCGACGCCGCTGGACTGAAGACCGCCGGTGGGCGAACCCACCGCGGCCGAAAGCCGATTCTGAGCGATGGTGCAGTTGGCGACCGTGACGCGTGTGCGACGTGACGCCGAGCCGAACGACGACTTCCACTCGGCGAAGAGGGCGGCCCCGGCGCTGGCCGCATTGGTGGAGAAAACACAGTTGCGGAAGGTGACATCCGCGTCCCGTCCGGCACAGTAGGCTCCCCCGCCGGTCAGATTGCCGGGCGCGAGATTGCCGGTGATGCGGGTTCCCGCGACGGTGGCGATGCTTTCCCAGCAGTAGAGGCCGCCGCCGAGGCTCTCGTAGTACGCCGCATTGTCTCGTATCGTGCAATTGGCAATGACGGCATCCGAGGTGCCGATCAGACCGATGGCGCCGCCACGACCGCCCGTGGTGGTGCTGCCGAACCCTCCGGCGACGCAATCGCGAATCGTGCAGTTTGAAATCACAGGGGCCCCGCCGACACAGCCGATGCCTCCACCGACTTCGGCGCCGCAATCGGTGACGACACAATCGACGATCATGGGACTGCTGAACTCGCAGTAAATGCCTCCACCGATCGGATGGGCGGCGCTGCGGCTCCAGCCGGAGGTGCTCGACGGGACTTGCGTTCCGAAGATTCGTCCGCCTCGGATGGTGAAGCCCGACAGTACACTGTCAGGTCCTTCCCCGGAGTGGAAGTAGAATCCCCGGTGGCCGTCCTGGCTTGCCGCCGAGGTTGGCCCGCAGTCGATGATCGTGCCGGATGACCCCGTGATGCTGCGAACCGTGATGGCTTTGCCTCGGAAATCGATGTCCCGATTGCCCTCGCCCGAGTAGGTTCCCGGCGAGACCTCAATGATGTCGCCGGTCGCGGCCGCGTTGATGGCGGCCTGGATCGTGGCGAAGTTGGCCGGAACGCGTATCGTTGCCGCGAGCGAGTAGAGCGAGACCGTCAGGTTGTCGATCACCGCTCGCGTGCCCGAGAACGTGATGTAGCATGTCCCTTCCACGGAAGACAGAGGCAGACTGCGATGTCCGGCGCCCAACGACACGGGCTCGGACCACGTCGTTCCGTTGCTGGAGGTCCTGTACGACAGATGGCCCGGCACCCCCTGGGAGATGGTTGCGGTGGTCGGGAAGGAGACGTCGATCTCCAGCGTTCCTCTCAAGGCCCGTTGCCCCTGGGACGGCTCGATCGGAAAGCGGTAGCCCAGCTCGGCGGGCTGATCCTTGTAGTCGACGAAGGCCAGAGCCCTGCCCTGACTGCCTTGGAGGTAATACACATAGGGCCCAGGAAGTGGGGTTGCCCCCTCCAGTCCGAAGACCGAGTGGAGACAACTGTCCAACTGAGCCTTGTCGGTCTCGAAGTCATCCGCGTACATGTAGGGCCAATCCGCACGGGCGGCGCCTGTGGCGAAAGCCACCACGAGTATACAGAGTATCCCGTACTGGGCGAATCCAATCGATCTCATAAGAGTCGTTGATTCCAGCATCTGCTCCGGGTCTACCAAAGGACTCCGGGGGCAGCGCAAGCGCCGGCCCCGGAGCCTTGTGGGCTATCGTGCGTTCCGTCATCACCCGTGGCGACGGACAGGCCGGGGACTCCCTCAGCAGAACTCCGAGCCATGCCGCCGGATGTGTCCTCGTTCTCGAAGACATCCCCCCAGCATCCACCGGTACTGTCGTCGGGTGCATCCGTGCCACGCGGACATCCTGGACGTGGCTGTCGTCTTCCCGGCGACCCACACGCACGATTAGACCATGCATCCCTCTTTGCCGGATGCAGTATAAGGAACTCGCGTGTTCCAGTCGGCCGCCATGCCGGTCCCGTCACACGCGAGCGTGGTTCGGTCGCCCCAATCCGTGGATGGATATCCGAGCTGTCCAAGAATGAGGCGATACAGAGATAAGCCCTCGGCGAAGCCACTGCAGAATGCGGAACGGAAACGGGCCGATCCGAGTGGATGCTCTCGGCGGGCGCCTGCCAGCTCCGCGCGTTCCATCCGTCGGCGATCCACCATCGATGCCCGGTGGCAGTCGATGTTATCGGCCGTTTCCTCGACATGATCCCTCCCCTTATCATTCGACTCATTCCATTCCGACAGAAGCGTTCGCAATGAGCTTCGATCTGCTTCTATCGGAAGGAAACGCGTGCATCGTTAGCCTGACCCCGGCGATTCTGCCCTAATTGCTGAATGCCCCGTTGGCCAGTTGAACCAGCCAGAGGATACCTTGGCTCTGTCTCAGAGAAGTCCGTTCGCTGTTGGCGGCGGGCGCCTCAAACTCGCTGAGGTCGGAACCGAGATCCTGGAGATACTCGAACTCCAGGTATCCCGTGGGTTTCTCGGCCCGGACGAACTCGATCCTGCGGATCAGGTCCGCCTCCAGATCGATCGTGTACACCAGCTTGCTGTTGTCCCGAACGACCGTAACCTGGACGTCGCGGCCGTTGTCCAGCAGGTCCGTCCGGAAGGAGACCTGTTGCTCGGCGGCGTCCCGGCGGACGGTGTCCATCACGTGCAGGCCCATCCATGGGCGGTTCATGCCCCTCAGGAAGCTGCCTTGCGGATACCGGGCCTTGGTGGACCCGTTGGGGTTCTGGACGATCGCACCGGCCGGGCCGTCGATCAGGGTTGTTCCGTCGGCGGTAGTCAGCCTGAGCCACGGGCTGTGTTTGCGACTGGTTGCGTAAACGAACGGGATCCGGCCGGCGCCGGTAATGTCCTGGTCTCCGATCCGGCCGCGAATCCGCATATACGTCCATCCGCGAGTGTGCATCGCATCGCGATTGTCCTGGGGCTCGACGCCGGCCGACCAGTCGCTCTGGAAGTAGTCTTCCGCCAAGGCGTTGCTGTGTCGGACTGTTACCGGGCGCGTCGTCCGGACCTGCCCATCCTGCTCCTGACGCTCCACAATCACGAGCAGGTCTCGGCCCCGGGCGGTAACCGGTTGCATGCCATCCGATTTGCCGTCCGCCCGGGACAGGGCATTCACCATCGCGCGGCTGTCTGTCGGCAGTCTCATCACGCTCAGGTCGTTCAACCACATGCGGTGATTATTGATGGAGACCGTGCCGTCCTGATAGCAGTAGTTGGCTTGGCTGTCCTGTAACCTCTGCTGCGACGATCCGTCGGTCTGGCTGCGGAGTTCGGCCCGAAGCATCACCGGTCCCTCAGGGCCCTCGGGGAAGTAGTACCAGAGCTTCTCTTGGGCGGCGTTCGGCGCGCCCAGAGGGGCGGCCACGCGAATACCTGCCTCGGGCGGTGCCGCCGGCAGCTCCGGTTTGCTGGCGATGTAAGACGTTGTGGTCACCGTTCCGACGGCCAGGGCCCCCACCGCTGCAGCGGTGACGAGGGCTGTCTTGGTGGTCGCCAGCCCCGCGATGCCCGCCAGGACGCCCGCCTGGGTCATCGCGGCCGGGACCGTAAGCTGAGCCGCCGCCGCCTCGCTGGGTGCCGTCATCTTACCGAAAACGACCAGAGCCGCCAACAGAGAGCCCTTGCCGAAACCGTTGCGGGAAAGCTCCTTCTGCAGCGCCTTCTTGGCTCGAACGAAGAGCATCCGGGTGCTGAACTCACTACAACCCATAGAATCAGCAATCTCGGCATAAGACATACAGTCGTAACACCGCATGACCAGCACGGCTTTGTGGCGGGTCCGCAGCTTCTGCATGGCCTTGGAGACGATCTGCTTGAGCTCCAGGCTGACCAGAGTTTCGAGCCCTCCCTGTCGTTCCCGCATGGGTCCGCGACGCCGTTCTTCTGATGCGGCAGCCTTCTTCAAAGCCTTTTCCGTGCGATGGTGACGGTGCAGCTTGTTGGTGGCGATGCCGTACAGCCAGGACCAGAAGCGATCTGTCTGCTTGAGTTTGCCCAGTACTCTGCACATTTCTAACAAACTCTCCTGCACAATTTCTTGCGTTAGGTCCTCTTTAAGGGTCAAGCGGTAGACGTACGTGCGCAGGCGCTCCCTTGCCAGCGCCGCCAGTTGATTGAGGCTCTGTTTGTCGCCTCCGCGGGCCTTTTCGACCAGTTCGATGTAGTCTGCCTGCATCTCCATGCGGGGTACCCAACCCTGTCCGGTTCGTTTACCAATATCCAGTGCCATTATATCAATCTTGCGTAACGTTTTTTTTTCATCGGCGGTCGGCTTTCCTTGCATCTGGGTGCCGGTCCGGATCGACGGGGGCCTTCCTTGCCATACGGGGCACAGGCGGCGGGGTTTTCGGCCGGCAAAGGCTTGCGCCGCCTCGTTCGGCACCGCTGTATGGGGCCCCCGCGGCGCACCACCCGGGCTGTCGGGGCTAAAGTGCCTCATTTGCCGGGCCGATACCTACTCCAACGGGGGACAGGAACGTGGAACACAGTGAACACGGACTGACCTTACTAAGGGCCAACAATGCTCGAATCTGGCGAACGTCCGGCCGGGATTGTCACTATCGGCCGCCATGAGAACATCAAGCAGGCTGCCGCCAAGATGCGCACCCATAAGGTGGGCTGCCTGATCGTCAATGATGAAAACGGCCATTTTATCGGCCTGGTGACCGAGCGCGATATCGCCCACTTCATTGCCGAGTCCGCCGCCTCCACCGAGCCGGCAACCGTTGACCAGATCATGACCCACGAAATCATCTCCTGTGCCCCGGGCACGCCCACCGGCCGGGTCCGCGAGATCATGGCCCGGCACCGTATTCGACACGTTCCGATCGTCGACGACGGAGTTGTCGTGGGCATCCTTTCCGCCAGGGATGTCATGGGGCGGCAGATTCTCGAGGACCGGGCGGCAGCCGAGGAAGTGGCTATGCTGTCGAACTGCCTCAAGAGCATCGATCTGAGTGAGGCGGTCGAGATCGCGGCGGCGGAGGTCCCGAAGCTGTTCGGGGCCTTCAACTGTATCCTCTGCCTTTACCCGAGCGGTCAGGAGGGGCAGACGCCGGAACTGCTCAGCTCCAATCGGTGCCCCTGTCTGGGTGGGCATATGGACGAGGCGGTGACGATCCTCCAGCAGTCTTCCGAAGGCGGGTACTGCACCGACGAGATCTCGCCCGAGTGCGAGAGCTGTGGCGGCAAGCCCCCGCGAGTGGTCATCCCGTTGGAGATCATCGGACTTAAGGAGGCCGGCATCGGCAAGGAGAAGCGTCTGTCCGGCTACCTATGCATGTGCGGTCTGGACCCGGCCATCGCGTCGAATCGGGAACTCATATCCTATAAGGCCAAGCTCACCCGGGAGATTCTGACTGCTCACCTGACCAACGCGACGCGATACCAGCAGGCGCGGCTCAGCTCGCTGACCGATGCGCTGACCGGAGTGGGCTCCCGCAAGCTGCTCGAAGACAAGTTGCAGGCCGAATGTGCCCGTGCCCAGCGGTACAAACGTCCATTCTCCGTGGCCATCATCGATTTCGACCATTTCAAGATGATCAACGATGTTCTGGGCCACGCCACGGGCGACGAGGCGATCCGCCGGCTGGCATCCTGCATGAAGGCAGAGAAACGCGTTCCGGATGTCCTGGCTCGCTACGGTGGCGATGAGTTCGTCATTCTCATGCCCGAGACAAGGGCGGTGGATGCCAAGGTTCTGCTGGAGCGGATTCGCGCCAAGGCTCAGGCGATCCGTCTTCCCCAGGACACCTCTGTGTCGATCAGTTGTGGGGTGGCCGAGAGCGACCTCGAACACAACGATCCGCGGGATGTGATGCGGCGGGCGGACCTGGCGTTGTACGATGCCAAGAATTCCGGCCGAAATTGTGTTCGCATTTGGGATGCGAATATGGCGCAGCTCCTGAACACCAACGACATCGAAATCGACCGAATCAAGACACTTCAGCGACGCGTCGCAGGGCTTTCAGAGAAGGCCGAGAAGATGTTCATGGAGAGCATCTGGGGGCTGGTCCAGGCCCTGGAGGCCAAGGACGCCTATGCCAAGAAGCACACCGAGAACGTGATGCACTACTCGGTGGGCATTGCCCAGACGATGAATCTGGGGCCCAAGCATGTGGACCTGATTCGACGGGCCGCGATGATTCATGACATCGGCAAGATCGGTATTCCGGACGCGATTCTGTGCAAGCCGGACGAGCTGAACGCCCATGAGCGGGCGATGGTGGAGCAGCATCCGATAATCGCTGTCCGCATCCTGGAGAAAATGAGTTTCCTGGAGCGGGAAGTTCAGATCGTCCGTCACCACCATGAGAAATGGAATGGCCAGGGCTACCCCGATGGCCTGGCCAAGACCGCCATTCCGCTGGGCGCGCGGATCATCAGTGCGGCGGACATGTTTGACGCTCTGACCGCTGCGCGCGCTTATCACCAGACCCGCAGCGTCTGGGAGGCCTTGCGGATTCTGAAGGACTCCGCAGGATACGAACTGGACCCCGATGTGGTTGCGGCAGCGGTGACCTGGTTTGAGAACATCGCCCGGCATTGCCATAAACCACTGACCAAGCTTGTCTTGGGAGATCTTCTCCAGTGGCCGTGCAGCCCTGAGAAGGTGCGAGCGTGCACCGACCTGTCGTCCGACGGCAGCCAGGATTCTCCTGCCGGGCCGCCACGACAGCCCGTTATGGTCTCCATCGGCCATGGCGATCCGGACCACGACTGCGGATCTCCCGGCCGGTCCTCCTGAGTCCCCGCATTGCCTCAGGCATGGCAGCGGGCCAGGATGCCCTCCTCCCGGCGCCTTTCAGCGTCACCTCTCGCAGCCCGGCGGCGCGATGCTGTTGGGCCCAGGTCTGCCAACGCCACATTAGCGATTGCATCATCCGACATGACACGATACGCTGATTTCTCCATCTGTTGTGCGGGCACGGAGGACCGCCGTGATGTCCTGTGAGACATGCCGCCGGGGCCGGCCGGGTGCGCACGGGTCGGTCGAGGTTGCGCGGGCACCGCGGCGCGGTCCTGCCGGTCGTCTGGTCTTCGCCTGGCGATCGCCTGTGTTCAATGATGGATGGCATTGACCGAAACGTGAAATATCCCCCTTGCGGTTGGCGTTCTTTGTCGTGCAGGAGCAGGAAGGGCGGGTCCGGGCCCTCGAAAGCGACGGTTCCGTGTAACCGAACGCCTCCGCCGAACCACTGACCCGACGGAATGTCAGACGCAACGCGTTTGCGCTCCGGCTCTTTGGAACAAGACAAGGGAGAATCAGGCACAAAGGGGCGACGGGGCATGTGACCGCCGGGAAGATATACCCACTATGATGGCGGCGGAAGGGCTTCCGTCGAGCCCGCCGGAATGTCTCAACAACGGGTGAGGCGAAACAGAACCATTGAAAGGAGAACAAACATGGCAAGAAAGACGATCAGTGCTGGTATCTTCGGCTGCCTCGTCGCGCTCGTCGCGGCAGGTCTGTGCATGGCTCAGCCCCAGGGCCGTGGCGGGCAAGGCCAAGGTCCTGACGGCCAACGGGGTCCGAGAGATTTTGATCCGCAACGCATGCAACAGATGATGCAGCAGCGCATGCAGGAGCAACTGGGCGCGACTGATGAGGAGTGGAAGGTCCTTGGCCCGCGCGTGATGAAGGTCATGAACCTGAACCGGCAGGTCAACACCGGGGCCGGCGGCATGTTCCGCATGGGCATGGGCGGCCGGCGTGGTGGGGCCCAGGGCGGTCCCGGCGGTCCGGAAGGTCCCGGCGGTCCTCGCGGTCCCTTCGCTCAGGGCGAGCCCACGGAAGTAGACAAAGCCTCCGAGGCACTTCAGACGACGCTGGAGAACACCGCGGCTACTCCGGACGAGATCAAGACCAAACTCACCGCGCTGCGGGCAGCCAGAGAGAAGGCTAAGGCCGAACTGGCCACGGCGCAGCAGGAGCTCAAGCAGGTACTGACGCTGCGACAGGAAGCCCAACTGGTGTTGATGGGCATGTTGAACTAAAGACCACTGGTAAGCCCCATGAATGCATTGCTGGAAAAGATGGTCCAACAGGGGCTGATCGACGAATCCGCGGCCCGGGGAATCCAGGGGTTGCTCGCTGCCGGCGAGCCGCCCACCCGGGCCTTCGCGGCTTGTGGGTTGGCGGAGGAGACGCTGCTGCGCTTCTGGAGCAGTCAGTTCGGCTGCCCCTACATCGAGATGGACAAATGTGCCTTCTCCAAGGAGTTCCTTGCGCGGTTTCCGGCGCGGGTTCTTCTGGACAAGCACGTGATGCCCCTCGAGAACGGCGACGGCCGGATGCTCGTGGTCACGAGCAATCCGTTTGATACCTCCGCGATCGATGAGCTGCGGCTGGCCACCGGCCAGGATTTCCAGGTCGCGTTGGCGCCGCTGGCGGATATCGACCGCTGCATCAAGCAGCATTTGGGCGTGGGGGCCGACACCGTGCAGTCGATGCTCTCGGAGGCCGGCGAGAACGGTCTGCAGGTGATCGAGACCGATTCCGACGACGATATGGATCTGACGGATGCGGCGGAAGGCGCCTCGATCGTTCGCTTCGTCAATCAGATCCTCAGCGAAGCGATTGAGCTGCGCGCCACCGACGTGCACATCGAGCCCTTCGAAGAGACCTTGCGTGTGCGGTATCGCATCGACGGCGTGCTCCAGGAGGCCTCGGTGGCCCCGGAGATCAAGCAGTTCCAGGCGGCCATCGTCTCGCGTCTGAAGATTCTCAGCAAACTCGACATCGCCGAGAAGCGCGTCCCGCAGGACGGGCGCATCAAGATTCGCATCGCCGACCACGAGATCGACGTGCGTGTCTCGGTGATTCCGATGTTGTACGGAGAGGCCGTGGTGCTCCGGCTTCTGGACCGTTCCTCGGTGCTGCTTGGGCTCGACAAGCTCGGGATGTCCGATCGCGATCTGAAGGTCACGCGGATGATTCTCGAACGGCCGCATGGAATCATCCTGGTGACGGGTCCGACCGGCAGCGGCAAGACGACCACGCTGTATGCCGGGCTTTCGCAGATCAACGACATTCAGCGCAAGATCATCACGATCGAGGACCCGATCGAGTATCAGCTTCACGGCATCAATCAGATTCAGGTCTCGCGCAAAGCGGGCTTGACCTTTGCCAGCGGCCTGCGGTCCATCCTGCGGCACGACCCCGACGTGGTACTCGTCGGTGAGATTCGCGACGTGGAGACCGCCGAGATTGCCATTCAGGCGTCGCTGACCGGCCACCTGGTGTTCTCGACGCTGCACACCAACGATGCGCCGACCGCGTTGACGCGCCTGGTGGACATGGGAATCGAGCCCTACCTCGTTGCGTCGTCCCTGGAGGCGGTGATTGCCCAGCGCCTCGTGCGGACGATCTGCCCGGCGTGCAAGCAGGAGTTGTCCGAGCAGGAGGTGGCACCGCTTCGCCGGCGGTTCGGCGATCGGCTGCCGGCGGTCCTCTACCGGGGACGCGGCTGTCGGAATTGCCAGGGCACCGGGTATCGGGGTCGGATAGGCATTTTTGAGATGATGGTGGTCACGGATGATATTCGGTCCTTGATCCTCGACAACGCTTCGCCGCGGGATCTCCGTAAGGCGTCGGCCCGGCAGGGGATGACCAGCTTGCGCGACGATGGATTCCGCCATCTGCGCGCGGGGCGGACCACGATCGAGGAAATCCTGAGGGTCACCAAGGACGATGTGTTCGAGCCCCTGGATGTGGCCGACGCGTCGCAGGAGCGGCACGAGTAAACCATGGCGACGTTCACGTACAAAGCGATCGATTCAGCCGGACGGGAGACGGTCGACAAGCTCATTGCGGCCGATCGGGCCAGCGCTATCGAGCAGATCTACAGCCGCAAGCTCTGCCCCGTCTCGGTGGAGAAGGCCGAAGAGGTCCTGTCGCAGGGATGGCTCTCGCGGGTCGGAGGGGTTTCCAGACGGGAGATCGATGCCTTTACCCGGCAACTGGCCAATCTCCTGGCAGCCGGCGTGCCCATGAGCCGGGCGCTGGGCATCCTCAGTCGCGAGGCCTCCCGCACGGCCTCCAAGAGACTCTGGGCGACTGTGCATGACCAGGTCTCCGGGGGAATGGCGCTGGCCGATGCGCTGAGCCTGCATCCCAGCGCGTTCTCACCGATCTACGTGGCCATGGTGCGGGCCGGCGAAACCGGCGGCTTCCTTGACATCGTGCTCGAGCAGATCGCCACGTTCCGGGCCCGCGAGGCCGATCTCAAAGGCCGCGTCAAAGGCGCCCTGGTCTACCCGATCATCCTGGCGGTGCTTTCGGCCGGGATCATGGTCTTTCTGCTGACGTTTTTCATCCCGCGGTTCTCACAGATGTTTGAGGAATTCGGCGGTTCGCTTCCGGCCCTGACGCGGTATATCGTGGCCGCCAGCGACCTTCTGGCGACGTACTGGTTCGTTCTGGTGATCGGCATCATTGTGATCCTTTTCGGCGTGCAGCGCATGCTGACGAAAGACGAGGGCCGCCGTACGATGGAAGGCCTCCTGCTTCGGGTCCCGTTGTTCGGCACGGGCGTGGCGCGGTTCGCGCTGGTGCGGTTCTGTCGCATGTTGGGCACGCTTGTCGGTGCCGGCGTGCCCCTGATCGCCTCGCTGCGGGTCGCCAAGGAGGCGATTGGAAATCAGGTGCTCGCCGACACGGTGAGCGTCGCCACGGAGAACGTACAGAAGGGCCAGCCGTTGGCGCGCAGCCTGGAGGGCTGTCGCGTGCTGTTTCCGCCGGCGGTGATCGAGATGATCTCTGTCGCGGAAGAGAGCGGGCGCCTCGATCAGGAGCTGGTCCGCCTGGCCGGCGCCTATGAAGCGGACCTGGACCGCTACCTGAAAATGATGGTCACCCTGATTGAACCGGCGCTGCTGTTCCTCATGGCGGTTCTGGTCGGAACGGTGGTGATCGGAATGCTCCTGCCGATTTTCAACCTCCAGGAGCTGATTCGCTGACGTCGGCGTCAGGAGCGCAAGTCGGAAGAAATCGGATGCCCCTGGTACTCTCCGGGCAGGCATCGCAAAGTCGCAGACTGTTGGGTTGGGAATGGACATGAAATCACAGTTTCGCAAGACGAATGGACATGCCTCTCGTCGGCAGCGGGTTACCGGCCTTCGCGGGTTCACGTTGATTGAGCTGATGCTGGTGTTGGTCATCCTGGCCACGCTGGCGGCCGTTGTGCTGCCCAAGCTGACCGGGCGTTCCAAGCAGGCCAAGATCACCGCCGCGGGGACACAAATTGCGCAGCTCGAGGTGGCCCTCGATGCCTTTGAGATCGATCTGGGCCGCTATCCCACGACGAGCGAAGGACTGCGGGCACTGACCGAGAAACCGGCCTCGGATTCCGAGGGGTGGCAGCAGCCCTATCTCAAGCGCGACGTCCCCAAGGATCCGTGGGGCAGCGAGTACCAATATCGTTGTCCGGGTACCTACAACGTGGACGGCTATGATCTTTACAGCCTGGGGCCGGACCGCAAGCTGGGCGGCGACGACGACATCACCAACTGGTCGAAGGAGAGACGGTAACCGAACGGGGAAACCGCATGAGTGCGAGCCGGATACAATCTGTGAGAACCCGGGGCTTCACCCTCCTGGAGCTGATCCTGGTGATGCTCATTCTCTCGACCGTCCTGGCGATGGCGGCGCCGTCGCTGCGCGGGTTCTTCGGTTCGCGCCAGGGGCAGGATACGGCCGCGCAGATTCTCGCACTGACCCAGTTCGCCCGCTCGCAGGCCATCAGTGAAGGGGTTGTCTACCGGCTCAATTTCGACACGAAAGATCGCGTCTACTGGCTGACCGCATGGAAGTCCGGGGCGTTCGAAGAGCTCGAGACGGAGTTCGGGCAGATCTTCACGCTTCCGAAGGACATGGCCATGGAGCTGGAAGACGTGGACGAGGAAAAGGGCAAGGTATTCGTGGAATTCACGCCTCAGGGTACGGTCACTGCGGCGACCATTCGGTTGATCGATCGCAAGGGACGGGCCCTGGAGGTGACGTGTCCTACTGTCACGGAGTCGTTCTCGATCGTCGAGAGCGAAGAAACCTATGAGCAATACGCGGCGAGAAGATAGAGTCCGAGGCGCCGGGCAGGGCGGCTTCACGTTTGTCGAACTGCTGGCGACGGTGGTGCTGATCGGCATCATCATGCCGGTGGCGATGCGGACCATTTCTCTCTGCACGGCTCTGGCGGGCCGGTCCCGGCGGGAGATCGAAGCGGTCTCGCTGGCGAGCACCAAGCTGGCCGAACTGGTTGCTTCCAAGGATTGGGAGACCGGTGGCAAGGCCGGCGACTTCGGGACGGACTGGCCCGGCTATCAATGGAACGCCGAGGTCTCCAACTGGACGGAATCGACGGTCCGTCAGCTTGACGTGCAAGTGCTCTGGACGTCGCAGGGCCGGCAGCGCCAGGTCATGCTCAGCACGCTGGTCTACCCGGAGGAGAAGTAAGATGGTACGCGTCCGGATCCAGATCGGTGGCTTCACGCTCCTGGAACTGCTCGTGGCGATGACGCTGATGGTGGTCACGGCGTCCTGTCTCTATACGGCCCTCTACACGGGTTTCCACGCGCAGCGAAGCGCGCGAGCGGCGGTCGAGCCCACGTCGCAGGCGCTCAACGCCATCGAGTTGCTCAAGCAGGACATTTACGGCGTCCTGCCTCCGAAGGGGACCCTGGCCGGTGCGTTCATCGGCACCAATTCCCGAAGCAGCAGCGGGGTCGATGCAGACTATCTGGAGTTCCACACCACCCAAACCTATGCGGATACCGGCCGGCCGAGGGGGGGAATCGGAAAAATCGAGCTGGCCCTGGAGGCCGATGACGACGACCACGCCGCCCGGGACAGTTACCGTCTGGTCCGTAAGGTGACCACGAATCTGCTGTCTCCCAAAGAGGTCGAACCCGAAGAGCACGTGTTGTGCCGCAACGTGATGTCTCTGAACCTGCGGTATTTCGACGGCGACAGTTGGCTGGACGAATGGGACTCCACCGAAGATGCGAACAGCCTTCCCAAGGCGGTGGAGGTCAACATCGAGATTGCCAACCGCCTTCGAAGTTCGAGCGAGGAGATGGAACGGCGCCGGCTTCTTCAAAGCTTCACGATTCCCTGCGGCATTTCCGCTGTGGCGGCGGAAGAACAAACCGGATCGACGGGGACGTCGTCGGGCGGCGCCGGCGGGACGCCCACCGGAGGCCAGGGCGGACTATGAGAACGACGCGCAGACAATTCGCGGGTTGGCATCGGTCCGGCGGGACGATTCTGATCGTGACGATCTGGGTTGTGCTGGTCCTGGCGGGCCTGGCGCTGGTCTTTGCGCGGTCGATGCGGGTGGCTGCTATCGTCTCGGCGAATCAGGTTGCCTCGGTCGAAGCCGAGTGTATCGCCAGCGGCGCCTGCCAGTACATCACCTCGCAGCTCGTCGCCAACGCCGGCGACTCGGATGCCCTGGAGCAGGACGTGCCGTGGCAGTCCTTGCAGGTCGGCAAGGGCTACTTCTGGGTGTTGCGTTCGAACCTGGAGGACGACAGCGAGTTCGATTTCGGCCTGACCGATGAGGCCGGCAAGATCAACCTCAACTCCGCCTCGTTGGAGATGCTGCTGAAACTGCCGGGAATGACCGCCGAGTTGGCCGCCTCGATCATCGACTGGCGCGACGCGGACAGCGATGTCTCGACCGGCGGGGCCGAAGACGAATACTACCTATTGCTGTCGGAGCCTTACAACTGCAAGAATTCCGCATTCGAGACGGTTGACGAGGTCCTCCTGGTCAAGGGCGCTTCCGAGGAGTTGCTCTACGGCGAGGACACCAATCTCAACGGGCTCCTCGACGACAACGAAAACGACGGGGACAACAGCGAGCCGGCTGACAATCGCAACGGACGGCTCGACGGCGGCTTCTACGAGTACGTCACCGTTTACAGTGTCGAGGCCAACACCGACAGTGAGGGCAACCAGCGCGTCTATCTCAATGATGCGAGTGCCCGTGCGACGCTGCAGACGGCGCTTCAGGAAGTCGTCAAAGAAGAGCGGGCACTCGAGATCATGAACAATGTGCCGATCAACCCATCCTACGGGAGTGTGATGGACTTCTACTTCCGGTCGGGCCTGACGATCGAGGAGTTCGAGCAACTCGCCGACCGGCTGACCACGAGCCAGGAAGAGACGTTGCCCGGACTGGTCAACGTCAACACGGCGTCGAAGGAGGTGCTGTTGTGTCTGCCCGGCCTCGAAGAGACGGATGTTGACGCGCTGCTGTCATACCGGGAATCTCACGACGATCTCGATTCAATCGCCTGGGTGGCGAATGTTCTGGATCGGGAGAAGGCGACCGCCGTCGGCAACTACATTACCGTCCGTTCGTTCCAGTACTCGGCGGATATCATCTGCCTGGCCGGCAACGGGCGGGCGTACAAGCGCTACAAGGCGGTCTTCGATACGCAGGGGGGCACGCCGCAGATTGTGTACTGGAAGTCGCTGACGCAGTTCGGCTGGCCTCTGGAATACGAAATCGTGGAGGCCCTGAGAAAGGGCGAATCCATCACTGACGTGATGATTGGTATGAGATGATTGGACGAGCATAATGTTGGGGACTCGGACCATACTGGGACTGGCGGTGGATGAGTTCGGCGTCGTGGTCGCCGAGGTCGGCGTTCGAGCGGGGCGCCCGGAGGTGCGGCGGGTCGGCCAGCATCTCTTCGAGGAGAAGCTCGGCCCCGACAACGGCCGGACGCTGGGCCCGGCCCTGCGGCATTTCCTTCGGACGAACCACTTCGCGCCGAAGGACGCTGTGGTGGGCATCCCGACGAAGTGGGTGGTTGCCAGGGAGATCACGGCTCCGCCGGCCAACGCGGATGCGATCGCCGGCATGCTCGGCATCCAGGCCGAACGGACGTTCTCTCTCAATTCCGGCGAGCTGATCTTCGACTTCTGCGGTCGCACGAGCACCACGGCGAGCAGCAGGGTCATGCTGCTGGCGGCCCGGCGTCAGATGGTCGATCAGGTCAGGGAGTTGGCGGCGGCCGCCGGTCTGCATGTGCAGGCTGTTACCGTCTCGGCGCTGGCGCTGGGCAAGGCGGCGTCGGGTGATCCGCAGAAGCAGCGATACGGCGTCTACGCCCGACCGAGCTACTGCGAGCTCTGGAGCCAACTGGACGGGACTCCCCGGTCCATCAAGCACCTTGCGATGCCGTCGGTGAACGGCACGCCGGACGCACGGGTGCAATCGCTGGCGGCGGCAATTCAGCAGGAGATCCTGATCTCGTCGTCGCAGGATCAGAGGCCCCCTTATGAGGTGACCGTTTACGACGGGTCCAGCCTGGGCGAGGGGACGATCGCCCGTCTCAGCGAGCAGCTCGGTTCCCAGGCTGCCGTGACCGACGGCAACGCGGCCCTGGCATCGGCCGGCCTGCGCCGGGCCGAACGCCTCGATCCCTCTTCGTCGATTGCGGCCGCCGCGGTGGCCATGACGGCCGTCGGGACCGAAAAGCCCTGCGTTGACTTTCTCCGTCCACGCATCGGACGCCCGAAGGCATCGCCGCGAAAACGCGTCGTAACTTGGGCGGTCATCGCCGGTGTCATCCTTCTGGGCCTGATCGGTGTCGTGATCACCGCCTGGCAGAGCAAACGGGCGGACATCGCCTTGTACACCGAGCAACTGGAGCTGATGGCGGATGACATCACCGTCGCGCGGCAGCTGAAGGAGCGTCTCTCGTATGCCAGCAGCTGGACCAGCCAGGCCCCACGATTCCTCGAATGCTTGCGTCAGTTGACGCTGGCCTTTCCCGAATCGCCGCGTGTCTGGGCCACGAGCCTGGCGCTTGGCGAGACGTCCGAAGGCTCGTTGATCGGACGGGCCCTGGATGAGCAGAGCTTCTATGAGGTGCTGAACAACATCAAAGCGAATGCGGCCTTCTCCGATGTCAAGATGATGTACCTGCGGGACGCGGGGGGTAGTTCCCGTGAAAAGGCATTTGCCGTAACGTTCAAATTCCGGGGCGTGAAGTAGCATGGTTCTGACCAAACGAGAACGGATCATCCTCTTCGTCACACTGGTATGTGTAGGCCTGCTGATCGTCAGCAAGTTCGTCGTCGATCCGGTGCAGGCCGAACTCGACGCGATGGAAGCCCGGCGCCAGCAGCTTCAGACCGACCTCGAGGAGGCGCAGATGCTGCTGGGCAATCGCGGCGCGATGCAGCGGAAATGGAACGCCCTGGTCGCCGACGGCCTGCGCGGCGACGCCGAGGCCGAGAGCAGGGTGCTCAGTGCTCTGGGCGCATGGGCCGACGAAGCGGGTATGATGCTCAGTTCCATCAAGCCGGACCGCGTGGCCAGCGACAAGGGGTTGCAGGAGATGATCTTCACCGTAGCCGGCAAAGGAACGATCGAGGCGGTCTCGCGGTTTCTCTGGCGGATCGAGACGGCGGCGCTGCCTGCCAAGATCCGCGATATGCAGTTGGGTTCGGGCAGCGAGTCTGAAAATGCCATGTCGCTGCAACTTCATTTGTCGGTGCTCTACGTGGGCACGCCACAGAAGCAGGCCGAGTCGGAGCAGCCGGAGGTCAACCATGACGAAGACATATAACCATCCGCGTGTTCCTGCTGTGCTGATGGCGAGCCTCTGGCTCGTTGGCCTTTGGCCGACCGCCGCCGTCACGCAGGAGCCGACCGAGAAGCCCGATACCTGGACTGCCTACAAGGTCATTGTCGATCGCAACATGTTTTCTCGTCAGCGCGGATCCGCCGAGCGCCGTCGGCGCGATGCCGACAGAGAGGTGGTGACCGCCCCTGATCCGGAGTCGTACTACCGGCTCCGGGGGATTGCCCAGGAGAACGGCACGTTTATCGCGTTTGTCGAAGACACGCGGCGCAGCGAAACGCTCAAGCTGCGCCAGGGAGACGCCGTCGCGCGTGGATCGATCGAGTCTCTCGACCTCGATTCGATCGTGTTCCGTCTGGAGGATCGCACGATCACCGTGGCCATCGGGCAGGATCTGCTCGGAGGGCAGGGGGCCGTGACGATGAGCGAGCTGATGCAGTGGACCCCCACGCCGTCGACCGCGACGGGCGGCCCGCCTGCGACACCGGCCGCTCCGAGCGGTGCGGAAGCGGAGATTCTCCGGCAGCTGATGGAGCGACGAAAGCAGGAACTCGGCAATTAGAACCTCGACCAGGAACTCGATGCACAACGTGTCGGAAGGCATCCGAATCCGAAGGAGACCATCGCCATGCAAATCGTTCGAATGATTCTCGTTGGCGCAGTGTTGGCTGGCGTTTTGTTGTTGACTCCCGGCCCCGGCGGGGCCCAGCCGCCCTCCGAGGCCTCCGGGGCGACCGAACCGGTCGAAGTCGTGCCCAGCAATGGTGACGTGAAGATCAAGCTCAACTTCCAGGACACGCCGCTTCAGGCGGTCCTGGAGTACCTCTCGGAAAAAGCGGGTCTGACGGTGATTTCCGAAGAGCCCATTTCCAACGGCCGGATGACGGTGATCAGCCGCCAGCCGATCTCGCTGGATCACGCTCTGTCCTTGATCAACTCGATCCTCAAGGAAAGAGACTTGACCACCATACTGGTCGGCAAGACGCTCAAAGTGGTTTCGTTGACCAACGCCAAACAGGAGACCGTCCCGGTGCGAACCGGACGCGATCCCAACGCCGTGATGCCCAGCGACAACGTCATCACCTATGTGATTCCGGTCAGCCACGTGACCGCCACGGCGCTGAAAGAGAACCTCACGCCTCTGGTGCCGTCCTACGCCAGCATCGAAGCCAATGAAGACGGCAATGCGCTGATCGTTACCGACACCGCCGCCAACATCCGGCGGCTGATGGAGATCATCCAGGCGCTGGATACCCATATGTCGACGGTGGCGGAGATACGCGTGTTCCGTCTGGTCAACGCGGACGCCACCAGTACCGCCACCCTGATCAACACGATGTTCCAGCAGCAGAGCAGCAGCTCCAGTCGGTCCGGGGCCCGCAATCCCTTCGAAATGATGATGCAGATGCGCGGCGGTCCCGGCGGCTTCGGTGGTCGTGGTGGCCGCGGTGGAGACGCCGGCGGTGGCGGCGGCAACGCGCAGCAGGCGGGTGGTGGCGCTACGGTGAACGTGCAGGTGGTCGCGGCCGCGGACGAGCGGACCAACGCCGTGGTGGTTCGAGGACCGGCCGAAATCCTGGAACTCGTGGACGGCGTCATCACTTCCCTGGACGATCGAACGGCCAAGGTGGCCAGTGTGCGGGTGTTTCAGTTGCGTTATGCCGATGCGATGAACACGGCCGACGTGATCAACAAGCTTTTTGGCGGGGACCAGAGTTCATCGCAGTCCGGCCAGGGCGGTCCCATGATGTTTCGCGGACCATTCGGACGAGGCGGCGGCCCGGAGATGCAGCAGGACACCACCGGCGGCACGGTCTCGCAGGTGGTCGCGGCGGCCGACAGCCAGACCAACACCGTGGTCGTGACCGGTCCGGACGATCTTCTCGAAGTCGTGGCCGACGTGGTCAAGAACCTCGATGCCTTGGTCCCCAACGTGGCGGATGTGAAGGTGTTCCACCTGGAATACGCCGACGCACAGGATACGGCCGAGCTGATCAATGAAGTCTTCGGCGAGAGCGGCACCTCGTCGCGGCGGACCAGTTCGCGCAACCAGCAGAACCAGCAGGTTCAGTTCCAGCGGGGCGGTCCCGGCGGCTTTCCGGGCATGCAACAGCAGACGACGAGTCGTGGTAGCACCGTCTCCGACGTGACGGTGATCGCCGCGGCGGATTCGCGGACCAACTCCGTGGTGGTCAGCGGACCGCCGGAAACCTTGGCGACGATCGCCCAGATTATCAAGGACCTGGACGAGAACCCCGAGCAGGAACGCCGCATCTTCGTCTATCCGCTTAAGAACGCCACTGCGTCGAATCTGATGGAGGTTTTGAACAACCTCTTCGCCGAAATTCAGGCCCTGAACCAGGCCAGCACCAGCGGCACCGGGCAGCAGTTCCAGGGCGGCGGCCGGCAGACGGCCGCGCCCCAGGCCGCCTCGGCGAGCAGCACCAGCAGCAACAGCAATGATCTCTCCGAGGACACCTATTTCGAGGCCGAGACGGAGACCAATTCGCTGCTGATTCTGACCTCGACGAAGAACTACGAGAAGATCAAACCGATCATCGAAGAGCTGGACAAACCGGTCGGGCAGGTGCTGATCAAGTGCCTGTTTGCCGAGATCACCTACAGCAACAACGTGGACTTCGGCACGGAGTTCTCCATGCTGAATCTCCGCAGCGACGGCGGCAGCACCCAGACGAGCACGGTCTTCGGAGAACCGTTGCAGGGATTGTTCGTGAACAACATCTCCGGCGATCTGGATGTCACGCTGCATGCGTTGCAGGAATCCGGCAAGCTGAACATTCTGTCCCGACCGTACATTCTCACGAGCAACAATCAGGCGGCCACGATCACCGTCGGTTCCCAGGTGCCGTTCGCCACGGGCGAGACCACGAGCAATGTGGGAACACAGACCACCACCGAATACCGCGACATCGGTATCATTCTGGAGGTCACGCCCTCGATCAATCCCGACGGACTGGTCAATATGACGGTGCGTCCGGAGATCTCGTCGCAGAGCGGGGATACCGTTCAGATCTCCGAGAAGCTCGACCTGCCGGTCTTCACGACGCGTTCGTCCGAGACCAAGGTGGCGGTCCGCGACGGCCAGACCATCGTCATCGGCGGCCTCATTCAGGACGAGATTCGCGACACGATCAAGAAGGTCCCGCTGCTGGGCGATGTGCCGGTCTTGGGACACCTGTTCAAGCGGACCGAGAAGGAGAAGGCCAAGACCGAACTGCTGATCTTCCTGACGCCGCACGTGGCGCCGGATGCGCTGGCGCTGACGCCGATCTCGGATGCCGTGCGGGCGCGCAGCAATCTGAAGAACGACCAGCGGACGGCCGAGCTGTTCCGACAGCACATGGAGGCCATGGAGGAGACGCCCTCTGATCCGAACCGGCCGTAAACGACCGAGAACCGCGACGCGTCGCACGAAATGTGAAATGCTGTACAGCCGGCAAACGTGGCGCGGCGCGCCCGGGGCCCGCGGTGTCAACGCAACCGACCGGCGTCTGCGCGTGCTAAACGCCAGTCTGTTTCCGATGTGCGGACGAGTGTGAATGGGCCGCTCAGGATTGCGCCTTCAAGGTGAAAGGCCAGCCAATCGTCTCGCCATTCGTCGAGTTGCCAGGAGCCGCGTTCGACAATGTGGACGCGGCCTGTTCCCTTCTGCACGGGGCCCTCGTACCCGAGGAATCGCGGCGGGTGGTCGAAGATCCTCTCGGCTCGGACGGGGTGCCCAAGGGCCTGCTCGGGCGGCTCTTCCAGCCGGAACGTCGTCAGGAACCCGCCGGAGGCGGACTCCAGCATGAGGTCCCAGTGGACGCCCTCGGCTGTCTCGTGCTCCTGGACCACAAATCGCCTGTTCTTCATACACCAACCTCTTGCCAACCGCGGCGAACCATGCTACCATACCGTCAGTATTCAGACAAAGCCAGGGGAGCCTGTGAATCTCGATCGCGGTCGGGATCGGCAGGCTGAGATATCGCCGTTGCGGCGATGACCCTTGGAACCTGATCAGGTTAGAACCTGCGAAGGGAGGCTTATGGCAGCACAGAAGCACTTCCTTTGTGGGAGTGCTTTTTTGTTGGGGCGCAGCAGATGAAGTCATTGACGATCAACGGGGTCCGGCGGCCGTTCGCCCCGGAGGCGATGCCGGCCACGCTGGCCGAGCTGCTCGACGAGCTGGGTGTGGCGGCCGCGACGGTCGTGGCCGAGGTCGACGGCGCGATCGTCGGACCCGAGCGATTCGGGGCCACACCGCTGGCGGATGGGCAGAGCATCGAGCTGATCAAGTTCATGGGAGGCGGTTGAGATCATGGACAGACTCACGATTGCCGGCAGGCAGTTCGACTCGCGTCTGCTGGTGGGAACGGGCAAGTTCGCCTCGCCGCAGGTCATGGCCCAGGCGCTGGACGCCTCGGGCGCCGAGATCGTGACGGTGGCGCTGCGTCGCGTGGACATCGACAACCCGAACGACGACACGCTGCGCCAGATCGACCGCGACCGCTATCAGCTTTTGCCCAACACGTCCGGGGCCAGGACGGCCGAAGAGGCGATCCGCCTGTCGCGCCTGGCGCGGGCGGCCACCGGCATCAACTGGGTCAAACTGGAGGTGACGCCCGATCCGTACTATTTGCTGCCGGACCCGATCGAGACGCTTCGGGCTGCCGAGACGCTGGTGGCCGAAGGCTTCGTCGTGCTTCCGTACATCAACGCCGATCCGATTCTCGCCCGACGGCTGGAGGACTGTGGTACGGCGACGGTCATGCCCCTGGGCAGTCCCATCGGATCGAATCAGGGGATCAAGACGCGGGCGGCATTGGAGATCATCATCGAGCAGTGCAACGTGCCGGTGGTGGTGGACGCCGGATTGGGGCTGCCCTCGCATGCCGCCGAGGCGATGGAGATGGGCGCCGACGCGGTGCTGGTCAATACCGCCATCGCCACCGCGGAGGACCCGTTGGAGATGGCGGCGGCCTTCAAGTTGGCGGTCGAGGCCGGACACAAGGCCTATCTTGCCGGACCGCGCGCTGCCGCCCGGTTCGCGCAGGCCTCAAGTCCCTTGACCGGCTTCTTGCGCGATTAGCTTGCGATTCGCAAGGGCCAGGCTCCACTCGCTCCGACAATCCATGCGGCGGATTTATGGTTCAGATACACACAGACAACTCGATCGGCGACATCCTCGCCCGACTGCATCTCGATACGGACCGCGACCGGTGGCGACGGCGCCTATGCGACGTCACCTCGAGCGACGTGGAGGCGGCCCTGGCGACACGTCCCGGCTCCTACCGGCTGGACAAACTGCTCGCGCTGGTTTCTCCCGCGGCCGAGGCCTACCTCGAAGAGATGGCGCGGCAATCGCAGGTGCTGACGCGACAGCGTTTCGGGCGGACGATCCGACTCTACGCGCCGCTGTACCTGTCGAGCTTCTGCGTGAACCGCTGTCGGTACTGCGGGTTCAACGCGGCCAACCGCTTCGAACGGACCCGCCTGACGATCGAGGAGGCCCTGGCGGATGCGGAAACGCTGGCCCGTGAAGGGTTTCGTGACATCCTGCTGGTCAGCAGCGAAGACCGGACGTTTATCACGGTCGAGTATCTCGCCGAGCTGGCGGCGAAGCTGCGCGAGCGATTCAGCTTCATCGGGGTCGAGATCTACCAGATGTCGAGTGACCAGTACCGTCAGCTCTTCGATGCGGGCATCGAAGGCGTCACGCTGTACCAGGAGACCTATGACCGCGACGAATACACTCGCCAGCATCCCGGCGGGCCGAAGGCGGACTACGATGTCCGGCTGCGCGGGCCCGACGATATGGCGCGGGCGGGTATGCGCGAGATTGGGCTGGGCGTGCTGCTAGGGCTGGCCGACTGGCGGATCGAAACGCTGGCGCTGGGCGAGCATGCCTCGTATTTGATGCGGCGTTACTGGCGGTCGCATGTGTCGTTCTCGTTTCCACGGCTGCGCCCGGCCTGTGGCGTGACGCGAGAGGAGTTCCCCCATTTGCTGAGCGACAGGAACCTCGTCCAGATGATGCTGGCTCTGCGCCTGTGTTTTGCCGACGCCGGTCTGGTGCTTTCGACGCGCGAAGAAGCAGGATTTCGCGATCACGTGATTGCGCTGGGCCCGACGCGGATGAGTGCCGGCAGCCGGACCAATCCCGGAGGCTACACGCAATCCGATCGCGGCGAGGGCCAGTTCGAGGTCTGCGACCATCGTAGTCCGCAGGAGGTGGCGGCGATGCTCGCCCGTCACGGACTCGAACCGGTCTGGAAGGACTGGGATGGTGCCTTCCTCGGGCAACGCACGGGCGAATGATGATTCGCCCCCACAGGGGACCTCCATGCCGCTGACCCAACAGCAGCTCGCCAGATATGCTCGGAACATCCTGCTCGAACCGATCGGGCAGGCCGGTCAGGAGAAGCTTCTGGCTTCGAGCGTGCTGATCGTGGGAGTGGGGGGGCTCGGCTCTCCGGCGGCACTGTACCTGGCGGCTGCCGGCGTCGGCACCATCGGCCTTCTCGACGGCGACCGGGTCGACCTGAGCAATCTCCAGAGGCAGATTGCCCATGGGACCGCCGACGTGGGCAAGCGAAAGGTTGCCTCGGCAAAGGAAGCGATCAAGTCGACCAATCCGGACGTGAGCGTGCGGACATACGATCAGTGGGCGACGGCGGACGGCCTTCCGGAGATCGTGGCAGAATACGATTTTGTGATCGACGCCGTCGACAACTTCGCGACGAAGTTCCTGATCAACGACGCCTGCTGTCACCAGGGGATTCCGTTTTCTCATGCGGGCATCCTCGAATTCGAAGGGCAACTGATGACGGTCCTGCCGGGACGGACCGCCTGCTGCCGCTGCGTCTTCGGCGGGCCGCCTTGCGCAAGGGCAAATCATCATTCGCCCGCACAGACGGGCGTGCTGGGCGTCGTGCCCGGCGTCATCGGAACGCTCCAGGCCACCGAGGCGATCAAAACCATCCTCGGAATTGGTGACCTGCTGACCAACGCCCTGCTTACCTACGAGGCCCTGACCATGCGGTTCCGCAAAGTCCCCGTCCCGCGCAGTCCCCATTGCCCCGCCTGCGCCGGCCGTAGGGGCGAATGACCATTCGCCCCTACCAACAAGAAAGGGTGGAGCGTTGGGCTCCACCCTGGGGTGTCTGCGGAAACGGTTTGCGGTCTCGGCGATTCGATCAGCCGTCGAGGGTCCAGCCTTCGCGGTACTGGCGGCGGAGCAGGTCGTTGGCCTGCGCGTCGTTGGTGATGCGTCCGGCAGACGCATCGTATTCGAGCTTCTTGCCCGCGCGGTACGCCACCAGGCCGAGCAGCATCGTCTCGATGAGTCGGCCGCTGTAGTCGAAATCGCACGAGGTCTTCAGATCGCCCTTGCATGCGTTGGTCCACTGCTTCTGGAAGTGCCCCAGGTCAGGGATCATCTTGTCCTTGTCCCGGCGGTTGTAGTAGCTCAGATCGGCGTTGTCGCCGAACGGAAGGACCACCCGCGTGTCGAAGTCGGCGATGACGTAGCCCTTTGTGCCCCGGAACATGGCGCCGTGGTCGATCTTGTTCAGATCGATGTACCTGCTGGGCGAGCGCGGCATGACGCCGCCCTGGTACCAGGCCAGGCGGATCGCGGGGCGCCAGTCGTTGGCCGGCATGTCGAAGTGCATCTCCAGCTCGACCGGAGTGACCTCGGGGTTGTACGGCTCGCCCTTCGCCTCGATGGTGGTCGGGCGGTCGGCGTCGATCGCGTTCCAGGCGAGGTCCATCGTGTGGCTGCCCATGTCGCCGACCTGGCCGGTGCCGAAGTCCCAGTACATGTTCCAACTCAGGCAGTTCATGCCGGGCTCGCGGGAGAAGTACTCGGGGTTGTAGGGATGCCACGGTGAGGGCCCGAGCCAGAGGTCCCAGTGCAGGTGCTCGGGCGGGTCGCCGGCGGCCTTCGGGTAGCCGGCACGGCGGATCTGACGGTTGCCCCAGGTATAGACGCTCTCCAGTGTGCCGATGGCGCCATCGGTGATCAGCTCGCGCACACGATTGAAGTTCGGCTTCTCGTGGCGCTGCGTACCGACCTGCGTGGCCAGCTTGTTCTTCTTCTTGAGGTAGTGGGCGCGCAGCAGACGGGCTTCTTCGACACTGATGCCCAGGGGTTTTTCCATGTAGCAGTGGAGGTCGCGGTTCAGCGCCCAGTTGCCGATGAAGGCGTGCGTGTGGTCCGGCGTGCAACAGAGCACGGCGTCCAGGCCCTTGTGATCGAGGCACTTGCGCCAGTCGATGTACGTCTGGGCCTTGGGGAACCGCTCGGCGCCGTGTGCGAGATGTTTCTCGTCCACGTCGCAGAGGGCCACGACGTTCTCGCTGGAGATGGCGTCGAAATGGGCATCGGCCCGGCCCCAGGTGCCGATCAGGGCGACGTTGAGCTTGTTGCTGGGTGCGTTGGCTCCGGAGAGCACGCCGCTGGGCAGGATAGTCAATCCGGCCCCGAGGGCGGCGCTGCCTTTGAGGAATTGACGTCGTTGCATGATGACATTCTCCTTTCGCCCGGTACGGGCCGATCTTTCGCCCCTGCAGTTTGATGGTGCCTGCAAAACGATGGAGCCATCATAGCCCAGCCGAGCCCGCCGTTCAACCTCAAGCAGGACGAGTTTGAAGCCCATCCTGCCGTGCAAATCCGAAACCCGCATGTCGAAATCCGAAACAAGCACGAAATGTGAAACTCGAAGCACAAAACCCGAAATCCGAAACAAATTCGAATGACGCAAACTCGAATGTCCCAAACTCCGCGGCCGAAGGCCATTTTCAGATTTGAGGCTTTGGGCCCTCGAGCTCGTTTCGGGTTTCGTGCTTCGGATTTCGAGTTTTGGAGCGGGTGCTGGGTCCGGCAGCTGACCTACCGGTCCTTCAGCCAGACCGAGGAACTGAGTGGCCGCCGTCGCCGGTTGCCCCGGCCGGTGTTGCTCTCGTCGGCACTGCCCTCGGCCGCTCCCGTGCCGCGATTGTCCCGTGCGTAGTAGGGGATGGCGGTCAGGGCAGAGCCGTCGGCCCAGGTGCCTTTGATGACCGTCACACCGTGAAGGAGGTCGTCCTTCCACTCGGTGTGCAGCGCCGCCGCCGGGTCCAGGACCTTGTTGAGGTCCTGATCGACGCTCTCGACGCAATAGATCAGCGGGCCGTAACGCAGCGCCACGCGGCCTCGTGTCGCCTCGATCTTGTCGCTGGCTTTCACCCGCTGGACCTTTATCGGCAGCGTCAGCCTGATCTCGTCGCCGGCCTTCCACGTGCGGCGGATGACCGCGTAACCCTTCTCGATTACCGGCGTGACGGCCGTCCCATTAACGGAGATGGACGCGATGCCGTCGGCATTCGGGGTGGGTTTATACAGTTCGCTGACGCCGCGATTCGGCACACGAACCATGACACTGAATTCCTTCGCCGTCGCCGGATTGACGGTGATGACGACCTCATCCTTCCACGGATAATCGGTCGTCTGCATCATTTCCACGTCCGTGCCCGCGACGTCCTCGACGGTCACCGTGCCGCCGATGAAGAGATTCACGTAGATGCCTTCGTCGCTCTTGACATAGGTCCAGGTGGGCAGCATCAGCAGGACGCGCGGAATGTTGCCCACGCAGCAGGGGCAGGCGTGCCAGTCGTAGCGCGGGCCGTACGAATCGAGCGGGTTCTGGTAGTAGAAATTCCTGCCGGCCATGTCAATCGAGCCCAGCAGAGCGTTGTAGAGCGTCTCTTCGTAAAGGTCGGCAAACCGCGCATCGTGATACGTCATGTTGAGCTTGTGCTGGAAGTAGATCAAGCCGCAGCTCGAGCAGGACTCGCAGTAGGCGTCGTGGCGAAGCGAATAGTCCGGGCCGAACCCTTCGGAGGTCTCGCCGCTGCCAATCCCGCCCGTGACGTAATACTTGCGATTGACGATGTTGTCCCACAGGCTCAGGACGGCGCTGTGGTAATCGATATCACCCGTTTCCATCGCGACGTCGGCCATGCCTGCGTAGGAGTAGGATGCGCGTACGGCGTGGCCGACCGCTTCATACTGCCGGACAACCGGCACGTGGCTTTGATCGTATTCCGAGCCGTCCTTGCGGCAGTCCAGCAGGAACTTGGCCAGTTGGATGTACTTGTCGCCTTTGCCGGCTCCCTCGGTGTCGTTGACGAAACGCCCGAACCGGACCAGGGCGATCTCCATGGCCTGGTGGCCGTCGTACCACTCCTTCTTGGGGGCCGGGCCGATGTTGGCTTCCCAGCAGTCGGCGAGCTTCCTGGCCGCATTGTAGAGACGCAGGTCCTGGCCCTTGGTGAGGTTGTGGTGAGCCACTGCGGCCTCGAGGAAGTAGCCGGCGACGTACCCTTCGTGATCGCCGCGATGTCTCGGCGACCAGTGCTCGCGGTCGCTCAACGTGAAAGCCGTCTGCAGGTAGCCGTCCGGCTCCTGCGCCGCCAGGATCTTTGGAATCCAGTCTTCCAGCGTCGCCTTCATGGCCTGCTGGGCCTGGATGATTTCCTGGTCACCCTGCGGATCGACCATCAGGGCCACGCAGATCGACTCGATGGTGTTGTAGACCCAGGCGTTCGAGAACACATAGCCTCGGTGCCGGCCGTGCGGTCGGCCCGCCAACTTGTTGGCGGCGTCAATGAAGTTGTTGATCCCGCCTTCCTTCAGGTTTGGATCGGAGATCTTTGCGATGCAGTGCGGAATCCAGTTGACGATCAGGGCCTTGGCCCGATCGTTCCACAGACGGCTGTTGATCTTGTACGCCTTGGTGTCGACAGGGTGGAGATTCTCCGCCGGCGGAGGCGTCACCACCGTGACGTTCACGGTCGATGAACCACTCAGCGGGCCTCGGGCTGCGGTCAGCTTGAGCACGTAATCGCCGACGGTGGAAAACGTCGCGCTGGTTGTCGCGGCGCCGGTGTCCTCGAATTCAACCGATCCCGGTCCGGATTCCTTGCTCCAGGTCAGTTTCGTCGGTGCGGCGTCCTTCTTCGCCAGCGTCTTCGTGGTGCCGGCCAGGTAGGTCTTGCCGCCGAGCACGACCACGCGATCGACGCCCGCATCCACCCGAGGCGGAAAATCGGGTGACCGGCCCGAATCGTAGACCTTCCACTCCAGGATGCCGGTGGAGAAGGTGTCGTTGGAGTCGATATCCAGCCGGAGCTTCGACGTCGTTACCTCGTCGAAGGTCGTGGTGTTGTATCGATCCCCTTTCACTCCCAGCCCTGAAGGATTGTTCACCGTTGCAAAGGCGCCGTCCTTCCAGTACAGCAGGCGGCAGGCCTTGGGCAGACGGACACCCCGGCGGTCGTCCCACCAGTACACGTCGATCTTGCGGGTACTGATCGGCTGGCTCCATTCGTATTGAACCCACTGTGTACCGCGTGTCGGCCAGTTGCCGTATGAGCCCCGGCGGTTGTCGCGCGAGCTTCGCGGATCGTACTCGTCGTGGAGTGCGGCATTGGAGGTGTCGCCGGATACGTAGGAGCTCGACGGCTCGGCGACGACAGCCAGGTTCGCGCCGGACGACGAACCTGTCGGGTCCGGCTGCGCCCCGGCGGTGCGAAAGAACGTACCGGCGGCGACGGCCAGCAGCGCGAGCGGTAGACAGGAAGCACATCTCGTCTTCATTACCAATCTCCATTTATTCATCAGTGTCTTGATGCAGGGGCGAATCATCGGTCACCCGTACTATCGTTCCGCGTCCGCCCGGATCATGCGGATGCCGAACACGCCCGCGACGGCATGGCCTTCGGTGGCCTGAAAGCGAACCGTGACTTTCTCTTTTTCCCGAACCAGATCGGCCGGGATCGAGTACTCGACATCGTAGAAACGAGCCGGTTCACTGCGATCCACTTCCTGTTCGGCCACACGTTGCCCGTCCACGAGGATCTCGAACCGTGCCGGCCCTCGACGCCATTCGGCGCTGTAGTACGTCACGATCAACGCCATGGGATGGTCCGCGTCCACCGGCAGGTCGAAGGAGAACCAGCTCTGGCTCTGTCGTCCCGCGCGGCCTTCGACGCGGATGGCTCGGCTGTCGTCGCCGGCCTGGTAGTTGTAGTCGCGTTCCGGCTGCATCTCGCCCGGCTGGGCATAACCCACGGTAGCCTGTTCGAGCTTGCGCTGCCGTTCCTTCTCGGCGGCGTATTCGGCCTGTTTCTGCTGCCATTCCGGCTGCGTAAAGAAGTCCCAGTAGATGCCATAGGTGCGCCGGTGCAGGCGATAGAAGGGGACGAACTCCACGTCGGCGACGCGGTCCACCGAATCGGGGATGCGCCCGACGCCGTCCGTGCGGAACCGGCCCCGCTCGCCGGCTACCGGCTTGAGCCATTCGGCGACAGGTCTCTCGGCCGCCACGAGCACCGGGGCTTGCGTCGGCTCCGAGCGGTCGCCTCTGCCGCGCCGGCCGTCCCGCTCGAGTCCTAGGTCGCCGGCCAGCACCAGCGGCCCCCACAGGATGGCCGCGACGCGCGGGTTGTCCGCCAGTGGCTCCAGATACAGCGATTTGGGCAGCGTCACCTCCACGGTGTCACCGCTCTGCCACGTCCGTTTCAGCTCGACGTAGGAACTCGGTCCCTGTATGCCGCTCTGGCGATCGCGCCTCGGCCGACCCGATTCCGGGACGCCGCGATACGGATCGATCACATCCTCGGAGACCGCTTGGCCGTTGACCTTGACGGCGAAGCGGTCGCCGGCCCACCAGGGCTTTCGCAGAGCCAGTGTGAATTCCGTCGGCGACGGGGCCGTCAGCTTTATCGTGGCCCATTCGCCCTCGGGAAAATCGGTTTCGACGGCGAGCTTGACGCCTGCGCTGGCCCACTCCGCAGTGGACGGCGCGTAGAGGTTCACCCAGAGCGTGTCACCCGACTCGTAGTAGATGCCGTCGGCGTGCAGCGCGTGGCTTTCCATGCTCGTTCCGGTGCAGCAGGTGAAGCCGCCGTCGCGCATGTTGCGTTCGTATTCGTGCTGCACGGCCCGGCCGACCGGGACCATGTAGCAGGCCCAGCCATCGTTCGGGTCCTGCGAGGCCAGGATGTGGTTGAACAACGCCCGCTCGTGAAAGTCGGCGTAGTGAGCATCGGGCCGCAAGGCGAACAGCCGCCGGGTCAGCTTGAGCATGTTGTAGACGTTGCACGTCTCGCACGTGCGGCCGTCCACGACAGTGCTGAGTTTGTCGGGATCGTGGAAGTACTCGTCCTTGCCGTGCCCGCCGGTGGCGAAGCTGTGATGTTGCACCACCCGATCCCAGAAGAACCCCGCCGCCAGCAGGTCACCCGCAGTCCCGGTGCAGGCGAAGCGGTCGGCTGAGCCGATCAGCTTGGGTATCTGGGTGTTGCCGTGCTTGCCCGCCAGGTTGTCCTGGTGACGCATGAGCGGATCGATGAAGGACCGGTGCTCGAATTTGTACGACAGGTTCAGCCAGCGTACGTCGCCTGTGTCCGCGTAGAGATCGACAAAGATCTCGTTCATCCCGCCGAACTCGGTGTTCAGCATGCGCTGCACTTGGGCTTCGGAGAGCCTGGAGACGATCCCTTCCGCCCAGGCGGCGAACTTGATCTCCAGCTCCAGCGCGGTCTTGTTGCCTGTGTAGCGATAGGCGTCGCGCAGGCCCGCGTAGGTCTTGTGCAGGGTGTACCAGGGCGACCACATGCCGTTGAGGTCGAAGCCGCCCGAGCGGATGTCACCGGCGGCGACCCGCTCGAAGATCGCGGCGCCGTCGGTGCCTTCGTTGTCGGTGATCGCGCCGAGATAGCCGTTGCCACGCTTATCCTGGACGATCTTCATCTCGCTGACGAGGTAATCCGCCCGTTCCTTGAAACGCGGATCGCCGGTGGCTGCATACATCAGACTGACCGCGGACAGATAGTGGCCGGCGATGTGTCCGGTCAGTTGCTTGCCGGTGACGGAGTCCCAGCCCCCGTAGCCTTCGGCCTTGGGCTCCAGTCCGGCGCGGAGGCGATAGCCGGCCATCATGCGGTCCGGCTCCAGATCGAGCAGGTACTTCGCGTCGAGGTCCTGGGAATGCTGGAGCGGTCCGCCCGTCAGCCGCACGCTCTCCAGAGGCAGCGGCCGTGCCCGAACGATCTTCGCTTCAAAAGCGCTGACGGCGGGGTCTTGTCCCTGGGCGAGAACCACACTGTGGACGGTCAGAGTCACTGATAAGGCGATGAACATCGTTTTCCTCATGGCGGTCTCCTGTCGGTCGTGCGGCCCCGCACGACACCCCGTGATTGTCCGACGATGCTGCTGGGTGAATCTTAGGTCAATTCCGCCCGCCAATTCAAGGCTGTCTTTTAACCACTTCCCGCACGCCGCCTCGTCGAACGGGATGGTGTCTCTTGTGGGCGGTCTTGGATTACCGCAGAAAGTGTGGCAGCCTCAAGCGCAGCTTGGAGATGGCTGACACGATCGCGGCTTGTGTGCCCAAAGGCGATCCCGGGGTCTGCCATCCCCATCCGCCTGCGGCGGATGAGGCTGCCACACGTAGTTGTTCTCACGCCGTGCGTGGTCTCAGATTTCGGTCCACTGGCCGGGGATGGGAACGGGGAACCAGCCGTCCTCATCAGCCTTGACGGGAGGCGGGCTGTCGTAGTCGATGTCGTCGAGATAGTCGCAGAACTGGAAGCGCGACTTCATCATGTCGTCCCACGTGATCGTCTGGCCGGTGTGGCAGGCGGCGCGGCCCATGCACGAGGTGAGGTCCGAGTACACGGCGCGCTTGACCTCGTTGTGCGGCCGGTCGTTCCGGATGCTGTCGATGAAGACGTTCCATTCGTATTGCCACGGGCTGTAGCGGTCCTTGGTAGGCGTCCAGGCGATGTTGCTGTTGGCAATCCGCTGGTCCTTGAACATGTGGACGGTTGCGGCGTGGACGTCGCCGGAGAACTGCGCGGCGCACTTGGTCCCGTGAATGAACGTGGCAAACTCGTTGCGGCAGTTGTTCATCCGACGGAACCCGCAGAACGCCTTGGTCCCGTCGGCGAAGGTGTACTCTATCGAATAGACGTCGATGTTCTGTCCGTGGTCCTGGCTGCGCGGCACGCGCCCGCCCAGACCCACGGCCTGCACGGGCCAGGCGTCCTTGATCCAGCAGCATTCGTCGATCTGGTGGATCAGGTTGTCAACCATGTGGCCCGATCCGACCCAGTACAACTCGGCTCGGCCGAATTCGAGCTGGCTCATCAGCTTGTTGGCGTTGGCGCCCTGATTGCCCAGCCAGCCGGTGCCGCCCAGGCGGTTGGCGCGGATCAGCGGGATCTCGCCCATCTCGCCGTTGCGGATCTTCTCGATCAGCGCCTGCCTGGCCGGCGAGTGGCGGCACTGCACGCCCGCCAGCACCTTGACGCCTTTCCGCTCGGCTTCTTCGCCGGCGCGGAGCAGGCGATGCAGGCCGCCCGGATCGGAGGCAAAGGGCTTTTCCATGAACACGTTGATGCCCTTCTTGATCGCGTACTCGACGTGGATCGGCCGGATGTAAGAGCGCGTGGTGCACATCGCCACATCGCCCGGTCGCAGCAGGTCGATGGCCTTCTGGTAACCCTTGAAGCCGATGAACCGACGGTCTTCCGGCACGTCGATCTTGTCGCCGAACCGTTCCTGAAGCGACTTGTGCGCATCGGTCATGCGGCTTTCCACGACGTCGGCCATCGCGTAGAGCTTGATCGGCCCGCCGTTGGGAACCGATAGGGCGTCGCCGACGGCGCCGGTGCCGCGCCCGCCGCAGCCCAGCAGTGCCAGGCGGATCGTATGGTCCTGGCCTGCGAACGCTCGCGGGGAAAGACTCCCCATCATGGCAGCGCCTGCCGCCAGCGAGCCGGTGGCCTGAAGAAACTGACGACGGTTGACGTTGAGATGGTCGATGGGTCGAGTCATGGCTGTCTCCTCGATAAGAAATAGAACAGGCAGGGATTCCGGCGCTCGGAACGTGCAAAACAGCGATGCGTTGGAAGATGGGAAGGCCGGCCGAGCATCGGATGAATCGTGTCGATCATGGTGACCGCCAGTGTAGCCGCACCGACGGGACTGTGCAAGCGAAGAATCTCCCTCGCATCGCGATGGATGCCGTATACTCAACCCCTGATGGGCAGCGGGTTGTCCGGCCCGACCACAGCGCGTATAATGCGTTCTTTGCCGGAGACGGGTCCGAAGTCTCCGTGAGGTCCATTGCGTCATGATCAACATCAGCAAGCTCTATTGCGGCCAGATTACCCCGGGGGACTGGCTACGCTATGGCAAGAAGGACTCCGGCCGGCGGCAGAGCGAGGCGGTCCCGGCCAAGGCCTCGGAGCGACACCCCATCGTGGTCTGGAACATCACCCGCCGGTGTAACCTCAGGTGCGTCCACTGCTACAACGACAGCGGGGCCGACAAGGCCTGCGATGAGCTGTCGACCGACCAGGCCAAGGGTGTTATTGATGATCTGGCCGGGTTCGGAGTGCCGTCGGTGCTGTTCTCCGGCGGCGAACCGCTCCTGCGTCCGGATCTGTTCGAATTGATCGAGCACACCGTCGCGCAGGGGTTACGAGCCGTTATCTCCACGAACGGCACATTGATTACCGCCGAGGTGGCGCGGACGATGCAGCAGCTCGGCGTTTCGTACGTCGGGATCAGTCTCGACGGTATCGGGCCGGTGAACGATAAATTCCGCGGCGTCGCGGGAGCGTTTGACCGCGCGGTCAGCGGTATCCGGCGGTGCATGGAGGCAGGTGTGAGGGTGGGCCTGCGTCTGACGCTGACCCGCCGAAACGTGCAGGACCTGGAGGGACTGTTCGATTTCTTCGAGGCCGAGGGCATCGAACGCGCGTGTTTCTATCATCTGGTGCCCAGCGGGCGCGGGGCCGTGATGATCGGAGACGACCTGTCGCACGCCGAATGTCGCGCCGCCATCGACCGCATCCTTGCCAAGGCCCGGTCTTTTGAGGAGGCTGGCCGCAAAACGGACATCCTGACCGTGGACAACCACGTCGATGGGGTCTACCTCTACTTGAGACTGCTGGCCGAAGGGGACAACCGGGCCGAGGAGGTCTGGAGACTGCTCACCTGGAACGGCGGCGGTCTGTACAGCAGCGGGGTCGGCATCGGCTGCATCGACTACGCAGGCCACGTCCATCCGGACCAATTCTGGTGGCGGTACGACCTGGGCAGCGTTCGTGAGCGGCCGTTCAGTGCGATCTGGATGGACCCGGACGAGCCGTTGCTCAAGGGACTGCGGGACCGCGGGTCGCATATCAAGGGTCGGTGCCGGCTGTGCAGATTCTTCGACGCCTGCGGCGGGAGCCTGCGGGTGCGTGCGGACGCCTATTTCGGCGACCCGTGGGCGCCCGACCCGGCGTGCTATCTGAGCGACGACGAAATCGGTCTGGGCCACGCGGGTCGTCAGGAACTGATCGAAACGGGCGAGGACTTCAGGATGCCTTCATAGGGGCGAGTGATCGCTCGCTCCTGCTTCGTGACAAGAGGTATGACGCATGCGTATGGAAAGGTGTTGCCCGTGAGGTTGACAGCGCGCGTTCTGATGGCGGTGGGTGTCCTGGCGGTGAGCGTTTGTGTGCACGGCCGGCCGAGCGAAGGGGCGGAGATTCCGGCGGTCACGGCGCCGCCGGAGTCGTTCTTCGAGAGGATCGCAGCGGGCCGGTCCGGCGGGCGCCGAGGCGGCCCCGTGGATGTGACGGTTTATCGCGATTTCTACAAGAAGTACATCGACGTCCAGGGTATGCCCGTGCTGGCTTCGGAAGAAGTGGCGGATCGGGCCTTGCAGCGGACCTGCGAGATCGTCACGCACATGCTCGCCGGTCGACCCGATATCCTCCGGGCCATGGTCGAACAGGGCATGTACCTGATCGTGATCGGCAAGGACCAGGTCTACACCGACATGCCGGAGAACCGCAACGCGCCCAACCCGGACTACCTGAACGAACGCGTTCGCGGCACCGGCGGCTATCCGACCAGCTTCGGGGAGGAGAACCTCCTGAGCCTGCCGATCGATCGCTACGACGACGAGAGCATCGCGGTCCACGAGTTCTGTCACACCATCGACTGGACATTGCGCCGGGTCGAGCCTGACTGGGATGGCCGCCGCATGGCCGCTTATCGCAACGCCGTAGACAAGGGTCTCTACAAAGACACCTATGCCATCAGCAACCCCGCCGAGTATTGGGCCGAGATCGCCCAAGCCTATTTCGAGTGCAACCGCGTCAACAACTGGAATCATGGTCCCATCGGCAAGCGCGAGCAGCTCAAAATCTACGACCCCCAAGGCTATGAGCTGGTCCGCAGCACATTCAACCTCAGTCCCGAGCAGGATTGGCGCTACACGTGGCTGCAACCTTTGCCCAACGTGATCGCGCCGCCGGCCAAGTTCCGCATCAATCCGTACTATACGAAGTTCACCTGGGCCCGCGAGTTCATCGTGCTCGGACGCGAGGCCTGCGACGAAGCCTTGCTCAAGGCCAACGACACGATTCGCAAGATGTTTGCCTACCGTCACGACATCCTCAAGGCTCTGATCGCCCAGGACCTGAGGCTGGTGGTGCTCGGCCCATCGGAGAGTCTGGCCGACCTGCCTGAATTCCCGCGGATGGCCGAACAGGGCGCCGATTACACCGGACGCTATCTGGAGTACACGCCCGGCGTCAACGTCCTTGTCGTGGATCAGACCAACGTGCTCGGCGACCTGGCTCGTGATCCCTACGCAACAGAGTGTCAGGTGATCCGCGTCTTTGCCAAGGCGCTCTACCACGTCACCGGCACCCGCCCGGTGGACCCCAACTGGGAAAACCGGGGGCGTGACGTCCAGCAGTACGAATTGCGGGTGCAGCGGATGGACGTCCGGTTTGACGAGCGGCTGAACGCCCTCTACGACGATGCCATTCGCCGCGGCCTGTGGAAGGGCACGGTGGCTGTTCACAATCGCGTCGAGTACTGGACCGAGGGCGTGCTGGCCTACTTCGACGCGGTCGGTTCAGGGGTCTGCCCCAACGATGCGCCTGCTCCGATCACCACGCGCGAGGCCCTGAAGGCCTACGACCCGGGCCTGTTCGATCTCGTCGAGACAACCATGGCCTATAAGGGCAAGGTCGACTGGCGATATCTGCCGTGACAGGCCTTCGTTGAAACCCCGTGTTTACGCATTCAGATGAATGACACCTGGAGCAGAGGATGACCATGAGAAATCGCCGTGAATACGCCCGATCCGTAGCCCTGTCTTTTGTGCTTGGCCTGTTGGTCGCGAGCACGCTGGTTTCGGCCGAGGAGTCGCCGCAGGACCGGATGCGCGGGCCGCGTCGCGTGGAAGGGTACTATAAGGGTCGGATCACGCCGCACTGGTTCGCGGAGAACGCGTGTTTCTGGTATCGCAACGACCTGGCCGGTGACAAGCGTCAGTTCATTCTGGTCAACGCGGAGGAGGGCATCCGGCGGGAGGCGTTCGACCATGCCAGGCTGGCTGCGGCGTTGTCGGAAGCGGCCGGCGCCGAGTACAAGGCCGAGCAGTTGCCTTTCGACAGCATCGAATTCACCGACGGCGTCACGTCCGTTCGGTTCCAGGTGAATGAGACGTCGTGGGTATGTGACCTGTCCTCATATACCTGCTCCAAGACGGATGTTGCTCCCTCTGATGATGCGGACGATGAGCAGGAATCGCGGTCCGGGCGGCCCAGAGGGCCGGGCCGACGCCGGAGTCCGTCGCCCGAGTCACCCGACGGTCGGTGGACGGCCTTGGTCAAGGATCACAACGTGTTCGTGCGGGCCAGGGACACCGACGAGGAGATCCAGCTCAGCACCGACGGCGCCGAGGGCAACGCGTATGACCTGCTCTTGTGGGCGCCCGACTCGCAGACGCTGGTGGCCTTTCGGGTCGAGCCGGGGGACAACAAGGAGGTCTACCGGATCGAGTCGTCGCCTGCCGGCGGCGGACGGGCGAGGCTCCACACCCGGCCCTACGCGCTGCCGGGGGACAAATTCGCCACATACGAATTGAACCTCTTCGACATCGAGAGCCGCACGCAGATCAAGCCGGAAGTTAACAAGCTCGAACTCGACTGGCAACGACCCGAACTGCACTGGAAGAAGGACGGGCGTCACTTCGCCTACGAGAAGGTTGACCGGGGCCACCAGCGGTTTCGCGTCGTCGAGGTCGATTCGCATACCGGCCGGTCTCGCCACCTGATCGACGAGAAGTCCGAGACCTTCATCTGGACCGCGCACACCGAGAACCTGAACCTCAACCGCGTCAACTGGCTGGAGGAGAGCGACGAGATCGTCTATGCCTCCGAGCGGGACGGCTGGCGCCACCTCTATCTCGTGGACGCGAAGGAAGGCCGAATCGTCAACCCGATCACGCAGGGCGAATGGGTGGTGCGCGGCATCGAGCGGATCGACGAGCAGGCCCGCCAGATCTGGTTCGAGGCGAGCGGGCAAAACCCCGACCAGGACCCGTACTTCGTCCATTACTATCGCGTCAACTTCGACGGCTCCGGCTTGGTAGCCCTGACGGAGGGCAATGGAAACCATTCGGTCCAGTTCTCTCCCGACCGCCGGTTCCTGATCGATACGTACAGCCGCGTGGATATGGCCCCGGTGCACACGCTGCGCCGTGCCTCGGACGGTTCGCTGGTTTGTGAACTGGAGAAGGCGGACATCAGCGAACTGGTCGCCGGCGGCTGGACCGCGCCGGAGGTCTTCGTCGCCAAAGGCCGCGACGGCACCACCGACATCTGGGGGATCATCTGCCGGCCAAAGGATGTCGATCCGAGCAAGAAGTATCCCGTCATCGAGCAGATCTACGCCGGGCCGCAGAGCGCCTACGTGCCCAAGAGCTTCAGCCCCTTCAATCGGTTCAGCTCTTTGACGGACCTCGGTTTTATCGTCGTGCAGATGGACGGTATGGGCACCGCGCACCGCTCCAAGGCCTTTCATGACGTCTGCTGGAAGAACCTCAAGGACGCCGGCTTTCCCGACCGCATTCTGTGGCACCAGGCTGTCGCCAGAAAGTATCCGTACTACGACATCCGCCGCGTCGGAGTCTATGGCACATCCGCCGGAGGGCAGAACGCCGCCGGCGCGGTGCTGTTCCATCCGGAGTTCTATAAGGTCGCCGTCGCTTCCTGCGGATGTCACGACAACCGCATGGACAAGGCCTCGTGGAATGAACAGTGGATGGGCTATCCCGTCGGGCCACAGTACGCCGAGTGTTCGAATATCGAGAACGCCCATCGTCTGCGGGGCAAGCTCATGTTGATCGTCGGTGAGATGGACGACAACGTCCCGCCGGAATCCACGATGCGTTTCGTCGACGCCCTGATCAAAGCGGACAAGGATTTCGATCTCGTCGTGGTGCCCGGCGCCGGCCACGGCAACGGCGGCGCCTATGGCAGCCGCCGACGCGACGATTTCTTCGTGCGTCACCTTCTGGGCATCGAGCCGCCCGACCGCAACGCCAGGCCGTAGGCTGGTGGAAGGCGGGCGAGGAATTGACGCCATGCGCCTTGAAATGGCGACAGGGCGGGGTACACTGTGGGAACGGATGGTGCGGTGGCAAAATGGACGTGGAGTATTGGCAGACCTGTTGGGCAAAGGAGCAGCCATCATGACAGAGCGAACGCGACGACAATTCCTGCGGGACTCGATGTTTACCACGGCGGCGATGATCTCGGCCGCTCCTGTGATCGGCGCGGCCCGGGCAAAGAACGTCGGCGCCAACGACAAGTTCCTCTGTGCCGTCGTCGGCTGCAAAGGGCGCGGCGGCAGCCACATCAGCGCCTTCTCCGGCCGCGAAGATTGCGAGATCGCCTATATCGTTGACGTGGACGAGAAGGTCGGCCAGGATTGCTGCAATTCCATCGAGAAGAAGACCGGCAAGCGTCCGAAGTGGGTCAGGGACATGCGCGAGGCGTTCGACGACAAATCGCTCGATATCGTCTCGACCGCGACGCCGAACCACTGGCATGCGCTGTGCGGGGTCTGGGCGATGCAGGCGGGCAAGGATGTCTTCATCGAGAAGCCGATCAGCCACGACATCCCGGAGGGGGCCGCGCTGGTGGCCGCCGCCAAGAAGTACAAGCGGATGTGCCAGGTGGGCACGCAATGCCGTTCGAACCCCGCCATCCGGGACGCGATGGAATTCCTCGCCAAAGGAGGTATCGGCGAGGTCAACTTCGCCCGGGGGCTGTGCTACAAACGCCGCAAATCGATCGGCGCGTTGGGCGACTACCCGATTCCCGCGGAGGTGGACTTCAATCTCTGGAGTGGGCCGGCCCCGTATAGCTCGCCGAAACTGACCCGCCCCCAGTTCCACTACGATTGGCACTGGCAGCGCCTGTACGGCAACGGCGACTCCGGCAACCAGGGCCCGCACCAGACCGACATCGCGCGGTGGGGGCTCGGCGTCAATCGGCATCCCAACAGCGTGATCGCATACGGCGGGCGCCTCGGCTATCAGGCCGAACGCAACGACCCCGGCTATGTTGATGCGGGTGACACCGCCAACACCGAGGTGGCCATCTACGATTACGGCGACAAGTGCATGGTCTTCGAGACCCGCGGCCTGTCCGTGGACAACTCGGCCGACATGGAGATCAACACCCTGTTCGACAGCGTCAAGGGCAACAAGATCGGTGTGATCTTCTACGGGACCGAAGGCTATCTGGTCCAAGAGTCGTACACCCATTGCGTGGTGTTCGACCTCCGGGGCCGGATCGTCAAGGAGTTCAAGGGCGGCGGCGATCACTTCGACAATTTCGTCCAGGCCGTGCGCAGCCGGCGATCGAATGATCTCAACTCCGACGCCTTCCAGGGCCACCTGTCCGCGGCACTGGCGCACCTGGCCAACATCAGCTACTATTTGGGCGAGAACAACAAGGTCTCCGTGGCCGAGGCCAGGGCGGTGCTCGAGAAGATCAAGAGCCGCGACAACAACATCCTGACGCTCAACCGAACGCTGCGTCATCTGACCGACAACGGCGTCGATCTCGACAAGTACCCGATCTCGATGGGACCGCTGCTTCAGTTCGATCCGAAGAAGGAAGTGTTCACGAACAGCGCCGAGGCCAACGCGCTCCTGCACCGCGAGTACCGTGCTCCGTTCGTGTGCCCGACGCCCGACAGAGTATAACGCCGATCCGGATGTGCGCATTCGTACTGTCCAAACAAACGCAACAGAGAAGTGGAGGCTCGATGATGGCTCGTACGACGATCGTGGTCTTGATGACGCTGTTGTGTCTCGGTCTGCCCGCGTTTGCCGAGCAGGCGGGCGCGGACGTTCGCCCCACCTTTCGGATCGGTCTGATCGGGCTCGACACGTCGCACGTCATCGCCTTCACCAAGCTGCTGAACGATCCGGCGAAGGATTGGAGTTGTCGCGTCGTTGCCGGATATCCGGGAGGTTCGCCCGACATCCCATCATCCGCCAACCGGGTCGAGGGCTACACCAAGCAACTGAAGGACGAATTCGGGGTGGAGATCGTCGGCAGCATCGAGGAGTTGTGCCGCAAGGTGGATGGCGTGCTGCTGGAGAGCGTCGACGGTCGGCCGCACCTGGCCCAAGCTAGGCCGGTGATCGCCGCGAAAAAGCCGCTCTTCATCGACAAGCCCATGGCCGGCAGTCTGGCCGACGTGATCGAGATCTTCCGGCTGGCCAAAGAGAACAACGTTCCTTGCTGGTCCAGCTCCTCGCTGCGGTTCGGTCCCGGCGTGCTCGGCATGCGGAATAACGACCAGATCGGTGAGGTCTGCGGCTGCGATGCGTTCAGTCCGTGCAGTCTCGAAGAGCACCATCCCGACCTCTACTGGTACGGCGTCCATGGCGTCGAGATTCTCTTTACGATCATGGGACCGGGGTGCGAGTCCGTCCAGCGTCTCCAGACCGATGGCACCGAGTTTGTCGTCGCCCGCTGGAAGGATGGGCGGATCGGCACCTATCGCGGGCTCAAGAGCGGCCGGCAGGACTACGGCGCGATGGTCTTCGGCACCAAGGGTATCGCTCGCAGCGGCGGATACGAAGGCTACGGCCACTTGGTCGATGAGATCGTCAAGTTCTTCGAGACCGGCCACATCCCGGTGCCGGCCGAGGAGACCATCGAGATCTTCGCCTTCATGACCGCCGCCGACGAATCGAAGAAGCAGGGCGGCTGCCCCGTCACCCTCGCCTCCGTCCTGGAAAAAGCGAAGAACTGACCGGCGTGTCCTCTTTATGAGCCTCGCGGCGGAGGTGGATGTTCATGTCTCATGAGTCCCGGCATCGCATCCGGCCCGGCCGCTTGTACGCCGGTGGATGGATGCGGTCCACTGCGCAAGGCCTCTGCGGCGCGGGGCCCTCGGCAACCGACGACGTCAGCGGCTTCTCGCACGACACGTGCTTTCCCCGCCGCACTGCCGCGACCGAGATGGGCACAGGCTGGGGCCTTGGCCGTCTCCAGCCGCCAGCGGTCGACGTCGCACACCGCGACCACCCGCGTCGCCCAACACCCGAAGCGCCTGCCGCCGCGTGCAGCCCGCCCCTTCGCCCATGCCTCGTCCATCCCATAAGCCTCGAGAAACGTGGATTCCCAGCCGTGCGCGGCGTCATTCCAACACCCCGCATCTTGCCTTTGGCAACTTTTCCTCTGGACCAATGTGTCCATGACGTGTTACCAGTCGTTCCATCGCTGCGTGGATCGTGCCTCTGGTATGACAGTCTCTGTCGAACGGCCAGGTAAGAGCGACGCGTGCGTCGCCCTCATTCTGCCTGCACCGAGACAGTTCTCTTGAACTTTCACTTGACGCCGGACGCTGGCGTAGGTATGGTAATTAGTGAACTATATGCTTTCGTGGAGCCGGCGGATCGCGGAGGCATGATCAGGGACGCGGAAGGAGGCTTGGCGATGTCGGCGGACGGCGTGGTTCGATTGTCTCGGTCCCTTACGATTCCCTTGCCCCACGCCGCGAGAATCGAGCGAGAGCCAAAGAGCCCTATGGACAACAAGTGTGCGAAACAAAGCCAATTCTCGGCGTGGGGGGATGGAGTGTGGATCGTGACGGCGGAAAACGCCAAACAAAGCCAATTTCAGGGGCGAATCTGCCGCCGGAGGGGGCCGCGCCGGCGTATAGCCGGATGTAGATATGGTACAATGGGCGGTATTGGCACCATTTGCGTCTTTTTTGGCTGGTTTGGATGATGGAGGAAAGGATGGATGGAGGTTTTGTTGTGAGGATGGGCGCAATAAATCGGGGGGCTGCGAGGGACCTTTCACTTCCGTTGGCTTTGTCTGTTCTGGCGATGGCAGGGTGGGTGCTGTCCGGCGTGGTCCGGGCCGAGCCTCTGCCCCTGTGCGAGTACGGCAAGACGCAGATCGTCTTCCCCGACGACCCGTTCGAGCAGCGGCAGTACATCGGCACGTCCAGTCTGGGCTGGGTGAAGTTCACGCTCCTGAAGCCGCCGCATGACCCGAACGTGGTGTACTTCCAGGACAGCGGGCACTTCCCGCTCCACTACGACTTCGTCTCCGAGTGTCTGGGCCCGTTCGTCGGGATCAGCCCGCAGGAGTTCGACCGTATCACGCTGTACGCCGAGGACCAGCAGATGATTCTCGGCGCCGTGGTCACGCCGCCCAGCGGTTTCGGCGTCAGCGCGCCGATCCAGGAGTACGGGATTCAGTTCGTCCGGCACGACCCCTTCACCCGCGAGGAGATCGCGGCGGTCTTCGCGAAGGTCAAGGCCGCCGTCATCAGCGACCCGAACGTCCAGGCGTTCTACTTCCCGTCCTACGAGCAGTCGCAGGTCGCCCAGGCCAACGCCGAGTGGTTCGCCGAGCAGGGCATGCCCGTCAGTTCGGCGTCACGCTGGACCCGCGGCAACACGGTCTACTCGGAGGGCTGGACGATCGGCCGGCTCAGGTATGTCGCGCCCGACGAGATCGACTCTGCCTACCGCCGTGGCGATCTGCTGGCGGGCGATGTCCTGCTGACGGACGCCGTGCCGGCGGAGATTCCCGTCCTGGCGGGCGTGATCAGCCTGACGGCCTCGACGCCCAACAGTCACGTCGCGATCCTGGCGAACACGTACGGCATTCCTTTCGTGCACCTGGCCGAGCAGGCCGATCGCCGGCAAGCCCTCGACCTCGTGGATCGCCGCGTTGTGCTGCGAGCCTACGACCGGTACGGACGGACCCTCGTGAACCTCGTCGATGCCAACGACACGATGGCGGACGAACAGGCTACCGAGTTCCTCACGCTCAAGCAGCCCCCGGCTCTGGTGATCCGGCCCGTCGAGCCTCTGGGCCGATACAGCGCGCCGGTTGACTCTCTCAGTCCCAACGATATTCGCTATTTCGGCGGCAAGGCGGCCAACTACTCGATCCTCCGCCGCGCCATTCCCGGCAACTGCGACGTGGCGATGGCCTTCTCTTTCGATCTGTGGAACGCGTTTCTGGACCAGACGCTCGCCGATGGACGGACGCTGCGCGAGGAGATCGCCTCGCGTCTGTCGGATTTCAGCTTCCCGCCCGCTTCGGTCGAGACGCTGGAGTATGAACTCGAACGGATTCGGAACCTGTTCACGGACGACGACGTGACTCGCTTTTCGCCCGCGCTCGAAGAAGCGGTGATTGCGGCGTTGACCGATCCGGCGTACGGCTTCGATCCCAACCGCAAGATTCGCTTCCGCAGTTCCACGAACGTCGAGGACAGCCAGCACTTCAGCGGGGCCGGGCTCTACGACAGCTTCAGCGGCTGCCTGGCCGACGACCTGGACGACGACGGCTCCGGGCCGTGCCGGTGCGACCCGGCCGAATCCAAAGAACGCGGCGTCTTCCGCGCGGTCCGCAAGGTCTTCGCCAGCTTCTACAACCAGAACGCGTACCTGGAGCGGTTGCGTCACGGCCTGTCCGAAGACCAGGTGGGCATGGCGATCCTCGTGCACCATTCGTATCCCGACGAGATCGAGCTGGCCAACGGCGTGGCGATCCTCGAGTACGGCACCTACGGCTCGAGCATCGAGTTCGTCACGCAGGCGGGCGCCGTGTCGGTGGCCAATCCCGAGCCCGGTCTGATCCCGGAGGAGGTCAGCGCTTCGACGTCCGTCGATTCCGACTTCGTCTATGTCCGCGTCGAACGCTACTCCAATCTCGTGCCGCTCGGACAGACGGTGCTCGCCTGGGAGGACGACTACAAGGCCCTCGCCCGCCTGCTGGACCGCGCCGCGTCACAGTTCGTGCAGGACACGGGCCGCACCCCGCACAAGCTCGACTTCGAGTACAAGAAGATCGCGCCGACCGGCGAGCTGGTCGTCAAGCAGATCCGCGAGGTTCCGCACTCGTCGAGCGGTGCCGCCGGACGTCGGTTTCTGGCGGGCGGCTCCATCCGCCTGGCGGTCTTGCAGGGCGAGCACGCGCCGATCTTCGGCGCCCACCGGCTCAAGTCGGACTGGCAGCTTCAGGCCCGCAGCCGCTGGCTGACGACCGAGAATCTGGGCGTTTGCCTTTTCGAGGATGCGACATACCGGTATCACGATCGGGGCAGCTTCTCGACGATATCCGGCTTGCCCGCTTCCTGGCCTGAAGCCCGGCATGCGTTTGCCGTGCAGGACCCGCCGGACGCAGATCCGGATGAGCCGGTCAAGACGGAGGCCTCGCGCAGCTACGTTGCCGCAGGGTTCGAGACGACGGACTCCTGGCGTCTCGATCATCTGGACAACGCGCGGCGCTGCACGCTGACTACGTCGTTCAGCATCTACGGTCTGGTGCCGGAAGATTGTCCCGTCCTGTTTCTCTCGGACCTCTCGTACGATCTCGATGTGGAGTACGACGAGCCTGTGCTCGACTGGGACTGGACCGGCGAGGTGGCCAGCACCACGAGGGACCGGGTCGAGCTCAGCGTGCCGTTGTCGGCCGACCGAGACGACATCTTCCAGACGCGGCGGATCGAAGATGGGCCTGTGACGGTCGAGACCATGTTCTACTGGCCGCCCCATCCGACCGGACCGACGGCGGGGTACACCGCGCCGCTGGTCCGATGGGTCGGGACCACGATCTCGGGCCTGACGAGCGAGCCTTTCACGCTCACGGGCGAGTACGCGCAGACGTACGTGCCGGGACACCACAACTTCTTCGAGTGGTTCCTCTTCGACCCGAGCCTGGAGCCGGGCCTGTCGCAGGAGGTGCTCGACGAATTGCACGCCGCCGGCGTGGATTGGATCCTGGCGACCACGGGCTTCAGCGGTTCGACCGTCGTGACATACAATCTGAGCGATCTGCTGCCTCACGCGCAGGAAGAGGACGAGCAGCGGTAGAGAGCCTACTCCATGTTGCCCGGCGCGTGGCGATGCGCCAGCGCGCGGGCCATGTAGTCGTCGAGCAACTCGATCTCGAACTCTCGGACCATCTCGGCGGCGGTGACGGTCTCATGCTCGCTGGTGATCAGGACCGAGCCGAGGAAGCCGGGGTCTTTGATCGTCACCTTCGAGCCGTACTTGGCCTTCATCGCCCGCAGACGCGACCAGTTGTAGTCCAGGTGCGCCAGGCGGCAGTCGAGGTTGACGTCGGCGACGACGAAATCGAAGTAGTTCGTGCTCGACGCGATCACGTCGCCCTGGGGATCGCGGATCTCGCAGGGCAGGCCCGCGATGGCGCCGACGAAATGGGCCCGGCACGAGTATGCCCAGTACGCCTGCATCAGGCCGCCGTGGTACATGGAGCTGAACACGATCAGGTCGGGTTTGGCCTTGGCATATTTCAGACGCAGCTCATCGAAATTCAGGTCGAAGCAGATCGCGAAGGCCACCCGCCCGAAGTCGCAGTCGAAGACCGGCGCCTCGCGCCCGCAGAGGATGCCGCTCTCGGTGGTCTCTTCGATCACGACGTGATTCTTGTTGTAGGCGCCCACGATCTGACCATCCCGCCCGATCAGGACGCTGGAGTTGCGCCAGGTGCCGTCGTCCATCTCTCGCACGGCCGAGTAAACGATGTAGCAGTGGTTCTCTTTGGCGACCTCGGCGAAGAAGTCACGGACCTGATTCTTGCGGACGCGGTAGTAGGCCAGACATTTCTCCCCGGACAGGCCGCCCGCGCGGTCGCACGCCTCGGGCACGACGATCAGGTCGGGCTTGTCCGGCAGCACCTGTGCGAACCGTCCCTTCCAGTGAGCGATCACCCGTTCGACGATCTTCTGCGGCTCGGCGCTCGCGTCGACCGACGGCGCCTGGGGTCCGAGCGTGGCGATCCGCACATGCCCGCGTTTCTTCTGCGGGGCCTTCTCCTCGGTGTCCTGCGATGAGGCCGTCGACGTCAGAAGGAAGGCTATGGCTGCGACGACGAGATAGAGGCGGGACTGTCTCATGATGTCACTCCGTATCGGTTGGTCCTATTTGGGGGCCCTTCGGTCGTCGATGGGTGTCTGGGTCTCGATCTTGTTGCCGTCCAGGACGATGGGGCCGACGGTCTCATCAATCTGGACTCCAACGTTGGTGTCCTGGGTGCGGCTGTCGCGGATCACGTTGTTGCGGAACACCAGGTCGTTGACCTGCCCGCGAATGCGAATCTCCGCACCGCCGTTGTTCTCGATGACGTTCTCTTCGAGCCGGTTTCGGTGCGGCGCCATGCCCAGCGACTCGTGGCGGAAGAAGACGCCGTGCTCCTTGTTGGCGCGGACGATGTTCCGTCGCAGGAGGTTGTCGGAGTCCTTGTGCCCGATGGAGATGCCGTAGCGCCCGTTGTCTTCGAGCGTGTTGTCCTCGAAGACCCCATGCCGGACCCGCCAGCACAGGAACAAGCCATCCGTCCCGTTTCGCCTGGCGGTGCAGCGTCGCACGGTGGGCCTTTGTGAGCCGCTGCCCGGATGCAGTCCCAACGCGGCGTTGTCTTCGCTGATGCAATCGGTTACCGTGACGTCGTTGGACTGCTGGAAGCTGATGCCGTCACCGTTGTATCCACGAATCGTGCACCCTTGAATGGTTGCCCCGTGCGATCCATAGAGGAAAATCCCCGCGCCCCGGCAGCCATTCAGTGTGATGTTGTCCACCTTGTTGCCGTCGATCGTCACGTCCTCGATGCGTGCGCCCAGGGCCTGATAGCCGCTGACCACGGGAAAGACCGTTGCGGCCCTGGCGTGGTTGCCCACCATGCAGTCGGCCATCAGCGGCTTGTCGATCGCGAACGTAAGACCTTTCTGTCCTGTGATGCGGGCCACCGTGGTGTGGAATCCGCCGGCGTTGTCGTCCCAGATGGCGACGCCATGGCCGACGGCAAAGCCCGCCGCGTCCTCCACAGTGATCTGCTGCTCGCCGAAGTCGCCGTCGAGGGCCAGTGCGGAAAGGGTACTCGGCGCCTTTCGCAGGATGGTCCGTCCCTTGACGCCGCGAACCGTGACGTTGGGGTGCAGGTGCAGTGAATCGTGCATGAGGTACTCGCCCGCGCCGATCTCGACGAGCCCGCCTCCGAGACCTGCGATGTAGTCAACGGCCGCCTGCAGTACGCGGTTGTCGGAGCCGATCAAGTCGGCGTTCTCGCGGCCGACCGTGATGCGGGGCAACTGGTCCATCGCCAAGTGCATGGCCGTTGGAAGCTGTTGCTCCTCGGGCCGTGGCGAGAAATCGGGCGTCGCCTCGGCGGACGTCACCGAGGTCGACCTGCTGAGAACGAATGTCAGGAACACGATAGACGAGATGAATGTACGAGCCATCGTCGATCTCCTTGCCGTTGCCGGCGCCTGCGTGGAGAGGGCTCCGAAGGGTGGACCCTCTATCTGAGATTATCGAAGGCCTGACCGCAACTGTCAACGACGCCTTGACTTCGCAGGCCATCGCGGGTAAACGATGCTTATGTTGCTGTGACAAACCGCAGTTCGGGAGCCGTGCGATGATTGCAGACGAGCGGGCGTTGGAGGACATGCTCAGCAAGCCGTGCGAGAGCACGTGCCGGGTGCTTGCTGAAACGAAGGGGGATTTTCTGGTCCTCGGCGCCGGCGGCAAGATGGGCCCGACGCTGGCGATGATGCTTCGCAAGGGGGCGCCCGGCCGCAAGGTGTTCGCGGTTTCGCGCTACAGCGATCGCGACGTCAAGGCCCGCATCGAGGAGCGTGGCGTCGAGACGATCGAGGCCGACCTGCTCGACGAGTCAATCTACGCCGATCTGCCCGATGCGCCGAACGTCTTCTTCCTGGCGGGCATGAAATTCGGCGCCACCGGCAACCAGCCCCTGACGTGGGCAATGAACGTGTACGTCCCGGCGCTGGTGGCCCGGCGATATGCCCGCTCGCGGATTGTCGTGTTGTCCACCGGCAACGTCTATCGGTTCACCGATGCGAACGGTGCCGGCTCGCGCGAGGACGATGTCCCCGGCCCCGTCGGCGAATACGCCCAGTCGTGTCTCGGTCGCGAGCGGATGTTCCAGTACTTCTCGCAGGTTCACGGCACGGCCGTGACACTGATCCGGCTCAACTATGCCAACGAGCCTCGTTACGGGATCATCGTGGACCTGGCGAGCAGGATTCTTCAAGACCAGCCTATCGACGTGACGATGGGTTTCGTCAACCTGATCTGGCAGGGCGACGCCAACAACTACATCGCCCGATCGTTGAGCCTTGCGGCCCGCCCGCCGGCGATTCTCAACGTCGCAGGTCCCGAGGTAGTCCGGGTTCGCGACGTGGCCGAGCGGATCGGAAGGCGATTGGGCAGGGAGCCGCGATTCGTGTCGCACGAGGCCGAGACGGCGCTGCTGAGCGATTCGTCCTTGTGCGTCGAGCGGTTCGGCCCGCCCGCCACATCGCTCGATGAGATGATCGAGCACATCGTCGACTGGGTGGCCGCCGGCAAGGCGGTTCTCAACAAACCGACGAAATACGACGTTCGCGATGGGAAATTCTGAGAGTTGGCGCCCATGATCGAATCGACCATCTTGCAGAAACTCCGTTCTGGCTGCGTCATCCCGGCCCATCCGTTGGCCCTCGATGCACAAAACAGGCTGGATGTGCGCCGGCAGCGGGCCCTGACACGGTACTATCTCGCCGCCGGAGCGGGGGGCCTGGCCGTGGGCGTTCACACCACCCAGTTTGCGATCCACGATCCGAAGGTCGGCTTGTATCGTCCCGTTCTCGAACTGGCTGCGGAGACCGCCAGGCAGGCTGGTGGCGGGCCCATCCTGATTGCGGGCATCCTCGGGCCGACCGAGCAGGCGCTGCGCGAGGCGCAGATCGCGGTCGAGCTTGGCTATCACATCGGCCTGCTCTCCCTGACGGCGCTCAAGGGCAAGTCGGTCGGCGCGTTGATCGATCACGCCCGGCGTGTTTCCGAAGCGATTCCCATCATGGGGTTTTATCTCCAGTCGACGATCAGCGGCATGACACTGCCGGGCGAATTCTGGAGGGGCTTCGTGGAGCTGCCGAACGTGGTGGGCGTCAAGATCGCGCCGTTCCACCGATACCAGACGCTCGATGTCCTCGAAGCGGTCGCATTTTCGGGTCGGGCTGGTGACATTGCTCTCTATACCGGCAACGACGACAACATCCTCGTCGACCTGCTGACGCGGCACGTGTTCCGGGATGGACGGCGCGAAGTGCCGCTGCAAATCGTTGGAGGGTTGCTCGGCCAGTGGGCCTGCTGGACGCGCCGGGCGGTCGAGCATCTGGAGACGGTCCGGCGAGTCCGCGAGACGAACGCCTCGATCGATCCCGAGTTGCTCACGCTGGCGAGCCAACTGACGCTGGCCAACAAGGCGATCTTCGACGCCGACAACGGCTTCGCCGGCTGCATTCCAGGGATCTCGTACGTCCTGATGCGACAGGGACTGCTGGCCAATACCGCGTCGCTGGACACGTCCGAGAGGCTCTCGCCGGGACAGGCGGAGCGCATCGACGAGATCGTCCGCCGATACCCGCATCTGACCGATGACGAATTCGTACGGGCCAACGCCGACAGATGGTTGGCGTGAACTTGGGAGGACACAAAATGAGACGGCATCCTCGAATCACCTTCGTCCTGCTGCCTGTTCTTCTGTCGCTCGGTTCTGTGGTCTGGTGCGCCGAGGAGCCGGCTGCGCTGAAGGTCGGGGCGGCCCGCGTGGAGATCACGCCGGAAAAACCCGTGCAGATGGCGGGGTACGCCAGTCGCAAGGACCTGTCCACGGGCGTGCATGATCCGCTGTCCGCCCGCGTCCTGGCGTTTGAGAAGGACGGCAAGCGTCTCGTGCTGGTCTCCGTGGATATCCTCGGGTTCTATGAAGGCACGGCGGACTACTTCCGTGATGCGCTGCTGGCCGAGTACGATCTGGCACCTTCCGAGTTGTTCCTCTGCGCAATTCACACCCACAGCGCGCCGAGCCCGACCCTCAACAAGGAGAAAGGCCATCCGAACAACGTCGAGTACACCGAGAAGCTGCGTGGCGATCTTGTCAAGGTTGTCGGTCAGGCGCTCGGTCGGATGCAGCCGGCCGAGATCGGTATCGGGGTCGGCTCGTGTCCGGTGGGCTCGAATCGGCGCGAGCTGCGGATCGACAAAGCCGGCGAAAGCTCCATCGTCCTGGGCCGCAACCCCAACGGCCCGACGGACAAGGAGGTGCTCGTGATGAAGATCAGCCGGCCGGATGGCACGCCGCTGGCGGTGGCGTTCGACTACGCCACTCACGCCACCAGTCTGGGACCGGGCAACTACGTGATCAGCGGCGATGTGATCGGCCTGGCCGAGCAGTTCGTCGAAAAGATCGTCCGCGCCGACATCATCGCACCGGCCTTTGTGGGCGCGTCGGGTAATATCGATCCGTGGTTTCGCGTCCTGCCGGGATTCAACACCGAGCCCGGCTGGGTTCCCGAACCGGTGCTGCTCGGGACCTTCCTGGGCGAGGAGGTCGTTCACGTCTGCCGGGCAATCGATTCGCATGTCGCGACGTCCCGGATTGCCGGCAATCTTGCGGTCCTCGATCTTCCCGCCAAGGCCTCGGGTGTCCTTTCCGGAGGCGGCGCATCCACAGCTCCGTTCGTTGTCACGGTCGCGCGGCTGGGGGACATTGCTTTCGTCGGCCTGGGCGGCGAGGTGCTGACCGAGATCGGCATGGCGATCAAGGCGGGCTCGCCCTGCCGGCACACGTTCGTCATCACGCACTGCAACGGCGCCGCCGGCTATCTTGCCCCGGATGAGCTCCACGTCGAGGGCGGCTACGAAGTGCGCAGCAGCCGCTTCGCGCCGCAGGCCGCCGACGTCGTCGTCCGCGAATCCATCCGCCTGCTTCACGATCTGTGATCGCCGCTGCACCCGGTTGGTGCGGTATGGGTGGCAGTCTCAAACGCGTAGCGTTTGGGTATGGTTCGGCGCCGGCAATCGGATTATGCCTGAGGTGTGCCGCTTGACGAGATGCGCTCGATGGCCAGGGCCACGGGGGAGGGGGCCTCTTCGCCTCGCTGGGCGGTGGAGGCGACGTCTTCGATGGTCTGGTGCAGGATTTCGCACGCGTGTTCGTAGCTGCACCCGGTCACCTGTGAGATCAGGCGCGTGCCGCGATCGATCAGCTTCTTGTTGCTGGGCGACAGCCAGACCATGGCGTTGCCGATGACGCGGCCCATCCGCACCATCGTGGCGGTCGAGACCGTGTTGAGCACCAGCTTGATTGCCAGATGCTCCCACAGCCGCAGGGGCGACGCCGGCAGCTCGCAAGCGAAGTGGAAGTGCTCGTCCACGTCAAGGGGGCCGTGGTTCGGACCGATCGTGACGGCCGCCGTCTTCCCGAACCGCATGGAAGCAGGATAGGCCCATTTTGCTTCGTCGCAAAGGCCGACGGCCACCAGCGCCGAGTCCGCTGTCTCCGTGCGCGAGGCGTCGGGCTCATTGCCGATGCGGAAGCGGTGAATCTCCGCGTTGTCGAGCTTGGGTGGATTGGCCTGAATCTGTGGCGGGGCGTTCAACTGCCGGTAGGTCTCCGGTCCCCATCGCAGGCCGCGTGGCGGGCGCTGGAGCATCTGCTCCCACGCCTGCTCGGTGGGGCGATGCGGGTCCTTCACGAACGCCCACGACACGGGCAGATGCGTGTCACCGTCTTTGCGGAAGGGCGGCACCATGAACGTCGGCGACCGCTCCGTCGTGTCGGTCAGGACATCCAGCAGGAGGCTGTCGGCGACGTAGGTCACCAGGCCGTGCTTTCGATAGATCGCCTCCTCGAATTGCGTCACGCGACCGAGGGTGTCCACCGCCGCCGGAGTTGACAGGTCACCCAGGAGCTTTCGAAAGAGCCGCGCGTATTCTTCCGGCGACCGCAGATCGGGCGCGAGCTCGGGCCGGCGGCTCTGAAGCCATCGGACGATGGCGGTCTCCAGCGCGGCGCCGACCACCAGCAATTCGGCGGTCGTCGCCTGCATGCGGGTCGAGCCCATGATGGCCATCGGTCCGGTGGCCAGGTCGAGCTTGGTGATGCGAGGTTCCTCGATCACCTGTCGGGATCGCTCCACGTGCTCGTGCAGCAGGGCGGTCGGGTTGTTGTAGACGAAGAAGACCGCGGCCCCCCGGTCGAGGCCCTCCCAGGTGGTGCCGATGACGAAGGGGGTCTCGCCGCCCTCGGTGATCGCCACGACGATGTCGCCCTGCTGCACGCCCGCCTCGCGGAGTTGTTGCCGGCCGAAGTCGGGAAAGTCCTCGAAGCCCTCCACCGCCTTGATCAGGGCGAAGTCGCCGCCGGCCATGATGCTGATGCACAGCGGCCACAGGCTCGCCGCCTCGGGCCACTGCGGCTCTATCCGGCGCCAGAATCTTCGCCAGGCGGACTCCAGCAGGATGCCCAGCCGGCCGGTCGCGCCGCAGCCGGTGAAGAAGATCCGCCGGCCTGCGTTCATGGCGGCGAAGAACGCGTCGATCAGTCGGGTGTAGCCGTCTTGAGCGAAGAGCCGGTCGGCCGCAATCGCGATGTCCTCGTCTACCGAGAGCAACTGACGGATCCCTGCGGCGACGTCCGCCTGGATCGTCTGCGAGAGGTTGCGCGTCTTGGGATGCGACGATTCGGTCAGCAGTGTACCGAGGCGAAACGCCCTCTCCTCTCGCAAAAACGCTCTGGCTTTCTCCACGGCATCCGACATCTGTCATTCCTTGTATCACCGGGTGACCTGCATGTGTCTACGAACCTCGGCGTATTCATAGCACCTCGCCCGTGCCATGTAAATCCGAGATCTGGCGCACCGGTACGGCGCCGGAGTCTTCCTGTGTCGGCCGGTGGCGTGTCGGCGTTTTTCCCGTGCGAGGCCCATGTAGCTGTGGACGCAGGCTCCCTCATCCGTTAGAGTGGAGGCGGAACGGTTCGTGGCCGTGCAAGGAGATGAATGTGGTCAGCCTGTCGGAGCAACTGATTCGGGGGATGGTTCGAGCCATCGTGGATGAGGTTCAGCCTCGGCGCATCTACCTCTTCGGGTCCTGCGCCCGAGGCAGCCACAGGTTCGATTCCGATGTCGATCTGCTCGTTGTGGAGGATGGACCGTTTGGCCCCCAGCGCAATCGCTGGTCGGAACTGAAGCGGATCCGCAAGGCCTTGAAGTCGTTCCGCGTGTCCAAGGACATCCTCGTCTATAGCAGGGACGAATTCGAGCAGTGGGAAGACTCCACGAACCATGTTATCGCCCACGCCGTCAGGGAAGGAAGGCTGCTCTATGAAAGGTCTTGAGCAAGCGAGACATTTCCTGATGATGGCAGAGAAGGATGGTCGCGCGCTGCGGGGCATGGAGGATGGAGAGGTCTTCTCGGCGGAGATCTTCGGATTCCACGTCCAACAGGCGGTCGAGAAGGTCTTGAAAGCTTGGCTATGCGCGCTGGACGTGAGTTTCCCCCGTACGCATGACCTGGAGGAGTTGGGTGCATTGCTCGAAGAGGCCGGTCGTGAGGTCCCCGAGTTCGTCGCAGAACTACTGGAGTTTACCGACTTCGCTGTGGCCTTTCGTTACGAAGCGTTTTCCGATCTGGATGCTGACATTGACAGGCGGGACTGTATCGAGCGGGTGGACCGTCTGCTGCAACACGTCCGCGCAATCGTTGCCGGAGGTGACCCCTGAGGGGATGCCTTGACATGGTTCTGTTGGGCTGCGGGCATGAAAGTCCGTGATGGCGACAGGCCGCTTGGGTGCAGTTCGCTTGGGAGCATGTTGGGCGCGCTGGCGGTGCTGGTGTGCGGGGCGGGGGTTGCCTGTGCCGCACCGGGTCCGGCGGACAGCAATCCGCGGATGGAGGATGTCCTTGCGGCGTTGGGAAGGATCTCGGAGACGCCGCACGCGATTCCCTGCGATCCCGGCGGTTTTGATGTCCCTCGCGGCGGCCATCTCCAGGGGATTCAGCAGGGGGCGATCGACGGGCGGCCGTTTCTCGTGCTCAGCGGCAGTGCGAGCGACGAATCTTATCTCGTTCTGGTCGCCCTCGAAGGCTCGATGGGTCGCGTCGCTGCCATCAAGCCCTTGATGTCACGTCCGTTCAAGCACGCCGGCGGCTTTCAGGTCTGCGGCGATTTCCTGGCCGTAGGCGTCGAGGACGACAACACCAAGATGACCTCTCGCGTGTGGATTCTCGGTTTGGCGGAGATGGTGCAGGCCGCCGGACCGAGACCCCTCGTCGAGATCGAGCGAACCGGCGCCTACCAGCGCGCCACCGCTGGCGCGGTCGCCATGGCCAGGGTGCGAGACCGGCACCTGCTGTGCGTAGGCACCTGGGACTCGGCTACGATCGACATCTACGTTTCCAACGCGAGAGCATTGGACGACCCGGCGTGTGCCTTCGCCTACCGCGAAACGTGGGACGCCAGGAGCGCCGACCGATCCGACTGGTCGGACCACGACTACGCGTCGTATCAGAACCTCAATCTCGTGGTCGACACAAACGACACCGTGTTCCTGGTCGGGTTTGCCCACACCGGCGGTGCGGATGTGATGGACGTATTCGAGTTGCGGATGGAGACTGTGGTGCCCGTCGAGAAACGCCTTCGGAAGGTCCTGAGACGCGCTCTGCACGGGCGCGAAACCAGCTTTCGCCACGGCTCCGGCCTGGCCATCATCGATGCGAACACGGTGGCTGTTCTGGCCTGCGGCTACCAGGAGTTTGTCGTCGAACGGTTCGAGTCCGAGGCGGACTGAAGGGGCGGCCACATGTTGCGCAGGAGAAAGACGCTACGAGTGGCGGGGCTGATGTCGGGGACGTCGGTGGACGGCGTCGATGTGGCTGTCGTGGACATCCGCGATGCGAAGGTCCGGCTCGTGGCGTTCGAGGTCTTCCCGTACCGGCCCGCGCTGCGCGCCGAGGTTCTTGCGCTGTGTCATCCCGACTCGGCGAAGGTGGACCGCATCTGTCATCTCAATCACGTGCTGGGCGAGGTGTTCGCGGAGGCGGTTCTCAGGCTGTGCCGCAAGTGCGGCATCGCGGCGGACTCAATCGATCTGATCGGCTCGCACGGCCAGACGATCTGGCACCAGCCTTGGGGCGGCCGCTACGGGGGCCGGACGATCCGTTCGACCTTGCAGATCGGCGAGCCTTCCGTGATCGCCCATCGCACGGGCATTACGACGGTGGCGGACTTTCGGCCTCGTGACATGGCAGCCGGCGGGCAGGGCGCGCCGCTGGTTCCCTACGCCGATTACGTTCTCTTTCGTGACGCGAAGGTAAGTCGGGCCGTTCAGAACATCGGTGGGATCGCCAACGTGACCTTCCTGCCTGCCGCGTGTGGGCGGGACGACATCCTGGCCTTCGACACCGGCCCGGGCAACATGGTGATCGACGCCATCGTGCGTCGGGCAACCGGCGGAAAGCGTCACTTCGATCGCGGCGGGGCCATGGCCGCCAGGGGCAAGGTCGACGAGATGCTGCTGCGCGAGATGCTGAAGCACCCTTTCCTTCGCCGCAAGCCGCCCAAATCGACCGGACGCGAGGAGTTTGGGCAGGCCTATTGCGAATGGCTGAATCGAAGGTTGCGGAAGAAGCCATTGCCTCTCGAGGACATGGTCGCGACTGTTACAGCGTTCACGGCCCGCACGATCGCCGACGCGTACCGGCGGTTCCTGCCGGCGATGCCCGACGAGATGGTCCTGGCCGGCGGGGGCGCCCACAACCGGACACTCGTGCGGATGTTGCAGGGGGAACTGACAGCCGTTAAGATTCGCACGACGGATGAATTCGGGATCGACGTCGATGCCCGAGAGGCGGTCGCCTTTGCGATTCTGGCGTGGGCCACGATCCGCGGGGCCGCCAACAACGTGCCCAGCGCTACCGGAGCGTCCGAGCCGGTCGTGCTGGGCAAGATCGTGCCGGGAAGATGACCAGAGCCGGGAAACTGCCGACGACGGAAAAGCGCAATCCCAAGAGCGCTTCGGTTGACACCCTGTCCACACAAGAGATTGTCGACCTGATCAATGCGGAGGACATGGTCGTTCCGCAGGCGGTGGCGACGCAGCGCAGGCAGATCGCCGCCGCGGTCGATCTGATCGTGCAGCGGTTCCGCGCGGGCGGGCGATTGTTCTACGTCGGCGCCGGCACCAGCGGCCGGCTCGGTGTGCTCGACGCCTCCGAGTGCCCGCCGACGTTCGGGGTCCGGCCATCGCTGGTGCAGGGCATCATCGCCGGGGGCAGGCGGGCGCTGGTGCGGTCCATCGAAGGGGCCGAAGATCATCCCGAGGACGGCGCTGCGGCCATCGACGCCAGGACAGTGAGCGCGAAGGACACCGTGGTCGGGCTGGCCGCCTGCGGCATGACGCCTTTCGTGCGCGGTGCTCTCCAGCGCGCCCGGCAAATCGGGGCCGGAACCATCTTCGTCACCTGCGCGCCGGAGGCGGTCGGATCGATCCCGGCCGAGATCATCATCAACCCGGTCGTCGGGCCCGAGGTGATTACCGGTTCGACCCGGATGAAGGCGGGCACCGCCACCAAGCTTGTGCTCAACACCCTCACCACCACCGCCATGATCAAGCTGGGCAAGGTTTACGGCAACCTCATGGTGGACCTGAAGGCCGTCAACAAGAAGCTGCGCGAGCGCTCCGTTCGCATCGTTGTAGAGGTCACAGGCCTGTCCAAACCCAGGGCCAGGGCCTTGCTTGCTCGCGCCGGGGGCCGCGTCAAGGCGGCGCTGGTCATGCATTTTCGCGGCGTTCCTCTGGCCAGAGCCTTGGAGATTCTGAAGGAGAACGACGGACTGCTGCGTCCGGCTATCGCGAAGTCCGTACCATCGGCATAATGCCCGGATACAGACAACTTCTGCCCCTTGTCTTGCTGCTGGTGCTCGTCCTTGCGTCGGCTGGCATGGCACAGGATCAGGACGCTCAGACCCCCTCGGTTGACGCGGCGCTCCGCGAGATCGCCCGGAACTTCACCGCGTGGGATTGGGGAGTCATCGGGGTCTATCTCGTCTTCACGACCGTTCTGGGTGGGCTGCTGGCGGGCAAGCAGGCGTCGATGAAGGACTTCTTCCTCGGCGGTCGCAAGCTGCCCTGGCCGGCGGTTTGCGGCTCGATCATCGCGACGGAGCTGTCGGCCGCGACGTTCCTCATCGTCCCGGCCCTGGTCTTTTCCCAGGGTGGTGACATGACGTACATCCAACTGGCTTTCGGCACCATCCTGGCCCGCTTCGTGATCGGTTACCTTTTCATTCCCGTGTACTACCAGCGGGAGATTTACTCGCCGTATGATTACATGGGCGATCGGCTCGGGCCCCGCGTGCGCAACATCACCACCGGCCTGTTCATGATCGGTGGCATCCTCGCTCAGGGTGCCCGCATCTACATCGCGGCCAAGGCCCTTCAGGTGATCACGGGCACCGATGTGACCACCTCGATCGTCATCATCGGCGCCGTCTCGGTGGGCTGGACCATCATGGGCGGGATCACTACGGTCATCTGGACCGACGCGATTCAGTGCCTGCTGTTTACACTGGGCGCGGTGGCGGCATTGTTCTTCGCGGCTACGACCGTTGACGGCGGTTTCTCGGCCATCGTCTCGGAGGCATACCACGCCGGCAAGCTGCGGACGATCAATCCCAGCTTCGACCCCAAGCAGGTGTACACGCTCTGGTGCGGCCTGATCGGCTTCGGCGTCCTGACCCTGGCCTCGCACGGCACCGACCAACTGAACGTCCAGCGCATGTTCACCTGCCGCAACGCCGGCGACGCCCGCAAAGCGATCATCTGTTCGGGGCTTTCGCAGGTGCTGACGTATCTGCTGTTGTTCGTCGGCGCCGCGGTCTTCGTCTTCTATCAGCACTTCCCGCTCAGTGACGCCGAACGAGTGGTCGTTGACGACGATTCGATGAAGATCTTCGCCATCTACATCGTCGACGTCATGCCTCCGGGTTTGTCCGGTCTGCTGATGGCAGCTATCTTTGCCGCCGCCATTTCCACACTCGATTCGCTCCTGGCGGCGTTGTCTCAATCCACCATCGCACTGCTCTACAAGCCCTTCTTCAGGCCGGCCGCTTCGGATAAACACTACGTCCGCGTCTCGCGGGTGATCGTGCTGGTCTGGGGCGTCCTGCTGACGGTCTTCGCCATCTATTGTGATGTGATCGCCCGCTCGTACGCCGACCTGATCCAGTTCGCGCTGGCCATGGCCGCGTATACCTACGGTGCCCTGCTGGGCGTCTTTCTATTGGCTTTCCTGCCCACGGATCGGGACGACCTGGGTCTGATGTGGGGCGTGCCGCTTTCCATGCTCACGGTCTTTGCGCTGAACTGGCATCAGCGGGTTCCGCAAGGCATTGTGGTGGTCTGCTCCGTGGTGCTGCTTGTCCAAGCCGCCCGCCATCTCCGCTCGCAGCCGGTCAGAATTGTGTATGTGGCCCTGGGCGTGGCCCTGCCGCTGACGATCAGCCTGGCCGTTATCAGCCGCACGCCCGCCGGCGAACCCGTCCACATCACCCTTGCCTGGCCCTGGCACTTCCCCATCGGGACCGCCATCACGCTGGCCTTGGGCTACCTTGTCGGCAACAGGCGGTCCAAAGAGCCCGTCGGTGGGTAAAAGCTCCGGAGCACGGTTGCCGACCGACGGAAAATGGGCCTGGTTTGCGGAGCGGCCGCATTTCCGATCCGAAAACTGGGAAAGTGACTCTGTTTTGCACGAATGAATGCGCCTTGATGTGGTATAATGGGCGGCATGGACAAACACGAACTCAAGGCGATCCAGGGTTTTCTGTCCACCGTGGGCGAAAGTCTGGAGGGGGGCCGCAACGGGGTGGCGCTTCCGGACCGGTTGTCGGAGCTGTACCGGATCATTCAGCGGCTGATGCACGCACGGCTCGGAACCGGCAGCCTGAAAGCCAAGGTCTATATGGCCACCCTAGAACGAGAAGCGAGGCGCTACCGGCGAAGGATCGAAGCGAGCCAGAGTGACGACCACCCCGCGCAATAGCGCGTGCAAGCCGGCGAGGTGGTGTGCGGCGGCAAACGGACAGGGAGGTGCGATTGTGCTGAAACGGATGCTGGTCATCGGGGCGCTGGCGGCGGTCGGGGATTTCGCTTCGGGTCAGACGTTGCTGGAAGAGGCGCGGGGGCGGGTGGAAGACCTGCGGCTGGGGTCGTACGCCACGTCGCATCAGGTCGAGCGAATGGCGACGGACGGGGACTTTCGCGCGGCCGTCTGGGAAGCGGTCGAGCGGCTGGGGATCACGAAGCTCTATCTGGAGGTCTATCGCGGCGGGCATACGGTGCCGCCCGAACAGCTTGTCGGGGTTCGCGAGTGGCTCACCGATCGCGCCATCGACGTGGTCGGCGGTATCGCCACCGTTCCCGGCGGTGACGTAGGCGTGCGGCAGACCGGGCCGCTCGGCTGGTTCAACTGGCAGAACGAAAAGACGCAGCGAGATCTCGAGCGTATCATCCGCACCAGTGCGCCGCTGTTCGACACGTTCATCGTCGACGATTTTCTCTGTACGGGCGACGTCAGCGCTGAATCGGAACAGGCCAAAGGCGAGCGTTCCTGGGGCCAGTACCGGCGCGAGCTGCTCACCGAGCTGGCGCAGTCAATCTTCCTCGGCCCCGCCAAGCAGGCCAACCCCGACATCACCATGATCGTCAAGTTCCCTCAGTGGCACGATCGGTTCCATCTATTTGGCTATGACACCGTGACGTTTCCACGACTCTTCGATCGCGTGTGGGTCGGCACCGAGACGCGGGGACGCAACACGCCGCGGTTCGGTTTTGTGCAGCCGTACGAGGGATTTATCAACTACCGCTGGCTGGCGGATATCGCGGGTGACAAGATCGGTGGCGCGTGGTTCGATCACGGCGACTGCGCCGAGCACGATTTCTTCGATCAGGCCTACATGAGCGTGCTGGCCGGAGCGCCGGAACTGGTCTTCTTCAACCTCGGCGACGTCGTGGCGGGCCATCCGGACCATGCTAAGATCGCGAGCCGGTTTGCGCAACTGGCGGACCTGGCTGCATTTGTGCGGAAGCACCCTGTTGTGGGCGTGCCGGCGTATAAGCCGCCAAACAGCGACCCGGCCGGCGATATGTACCTCATGGATTTCCTCGGCATGCTGGGGATTCCGCTGGTCCCGGTACACGAATTTCCGAGCGAAGCGCCGGTCATCTTCCTGCCTGCTCAGGCGGCCGCCGATCCCGACCTGTACGGACATGTTCAGAAGGCGCGGGCGCGAGGCGCGCACCTGATCCTGACGACGAACCTGCTGATAGCCTGGCCCCCGGGACGAGAGCTGGCCGCCGAGATCGGCGTCAATCCGGATTTCCGATCGGCGCCCACGCATGCGGCCTGCGGCACGGAATCAGAGTCCGCAGACGTCATTCTCGAATCGCCTATCGAAGTGACGCCGCGGCCGGATGATGTTGTCTGCCTGTCGGAAGGGCGGCGGCTGTTGCTCTTGCGCACGGCGGGCAATCTCTCTCTGTTGAACACGCATACATACGACCAAGCGGACTTCGACGCGGTGGGCGAAGTTCTGCTGTGTCCCCGTCCGCTTGGGCTGCTCTCTCTGCGTGAGCCGGCCTTGAGGGCGTTTCGTACAGCGTTTGCCGGTGGGAGGCCGCCGGCCTTCGCAGGTCCGGCGTCCGTCACGTACCATCCCTTTGCCGACGCGAAGCCAGGCGACTGCGTGCTCCAGAACTTCAACGATCGAGCCGTCGAGGTCAGCCTGATGCTGCCGCAGGACGAAGTTCGCCGGACCTTCACGATCCCGGCGCGCGATCGAGTGTGGATCGCGTCCGGAGAAGCGAGATAGCAACCTTCCCTGCCGATCAGAAGATGCGCCGATAGATGTGGCAATACGGCGTCTTCTGCGTCTTGTTGTAGTAATCCTGGTGATAATCCTCGGCCGGCCAGAAGGTGCTGGCGGGGGTGATCTCGGTCTTGACGTCGTAGCCCTTCTGCCGCAGGACCTGCACCAGCTTCTCGGCGATCTGCTTCTGCTCGTCGTTGAGGTAGAAAATGACCGAGCGGTACTGCCTTCCGATGTCCGGTCCCTGGCGATTCAGCTGGGTGAAATCGTGCGTCTCGAAGAAGAGCCTGGCCAGCGTCTCGTAGCTGGTCCGGTTCGGATCGTAGATGACCTCCACCGCCTCGGCGTGGCCGGTGCGGTCCGTGCAGACCTGCTTGTAGGTCGGGTGGTCCACGTGACCGCCGATGTAGCCAACGGTCGTGGCGAGCACGCCGGGGGCCCGCTGCATGTGATACTCCGTCCCCCAGAAGCAGCCGGAGGCGAAGATCGCTCGATCGGTCTTTGGCTTCGACGTGGCCCGCGCGTTCCGCTGGTCGGCCGAGACAAAGTCCATCGAGATCGAGTTGACGCAGTACCGCGTGTTCTTCGGCGTCAATTGCTCGCCCTGAAATACGTGCCCCAGGTGCCCGCCGTAGTTGGCGCAGAGGATCTCGGTCCGCATCCCGTCGGCATCGGGCTGCCACTTGACCGCGCCGGGAATCTGATCGTCGAAGCTGGGCCAGCCGCATTCCGAGCGGAATTTCGACGACGATTCGAATAGCTCGGCCCCGCATCGCTTGCACGTGTAGACGCCGGTCTCGAAGAAATTGTTGTACTTGCCGGTGAAGGGCCGCTCGGTCCCTTTGTAGAGAATGACGCGCTCTTCCTCGGGTGTCAGTTCGTTGTACATGGTCTGTTCTCGATAAAGGGACAGGTTGGCGACCGAAACACCGACCTCGATGTTTTTCTTTGCCGCAACGACGGCAACGGTTCGCAAGGCGGCCAGGTCCAGCGGCGCCTGCACCAGCACTGGGGCAAACTGCATGAACGGCAGCTTGACCTCCTGCCATTGCCCGTTTGTCTGGAACGCCGCTTCATAATACTGGGTGGCGAACCGCGTGTCTTTGGTCCGCAGGCGAATCGCGTAGGATTCTCCGTTGCCCTTGACCCTCAACTTCAGCCCCGCGAAGCCGTGGGCGTCGAAGTTGCGGCCTCGCGGGTGCAGGGGGAGTTGGGCCGCGACGAATCCGCCTCGTTCGGCGGATGTGACGGACCCGGTCAGGTGCAGGCACATCTGTCCATCCTGCTGTGCAAACTCCAGCGTCCCGGCCGAGGCGCCGCCTGAAGTCTGATCCGTTCGCAAGGCCCATTGGGTTCCGAGTGCGCTGACCTGATCCTTGCCTGAGAAGTCATCGATCAGTCTGTCTGGCGTCGCAGGTGATCGGCTCTGGGTGTTCGTTGAACTGGCTTGCTGTCCCCAAGCCACGGCCAATACTGTGCTTATGATAATCATCAGTGTTGCGAATCCGGCTGCTGTGAAACGCCTTTTCCGGCTCATAGCTGCTCCTTTCATAGCGGACTACTATGTATACCGGGATTCGCGGCCGATTGTTTTCCGCATTCACTCGAAGTTGGTGTGGTAGCGACAAGCTTGCCTGCTGACGGGGGCAGACTATCTCCTGCCCTTTCGCGGGGTAGGCCTGCTCCTGACCGGAGCGATCCGTCCGGATACGGAGCGAGGGGCTGGAATCATCGATCCCAGCCCCCTCGGGTACTGCTGTTGTTGATCTGCGTCTTCAGGTCAGAACGGCCTGGCCACCGGTGTGGTCACACCGGCCAGCCACAGGATCTCCCCTTCGGACAGGGCCTTGTCGTAGACCCGGACGTCGTCGAGCAGGCCGATGTAGAGCTTGTACAGGCCGCCCGCCGTGTGATTGGTGATCGCGCCGATGTAGGCGTTGTGCTGCGATGTGCCGGCGAGATTGTAGGTCGCGGTCGCGGTGACGGTTCTTTCCAGTTGTCCATCGATGAAGATCCGCAGGTCGGCACCTTGCCTCTGGCCGGCCACCGAATGCCACTCATTGTTGTTGGTCACGCTCACCGAGTCGACCACGTACTTGGTGACGTCGTCATCGGTGACCAGGGTGACCACGCCTTCGGTGGTCTCGCTCATGATCAGGCAGTAGCGATGTCCGCCGCCGGTGTCTCCGCCCTTGGCGTAGATGGTCCCCTTGTTGTCGTCGCCGGTGCCGGTCATGCCGGTCTTGTACCAGGCAGTCACGGTCCAGTCCGTGGTGCTGAAGTCGAGCAGGGCGGGATTGCCAAGGTCGGCGTAGCCGGCGTCGTTGACCTGGAGAGCCATGCCGTTGCCGGGCCGGCCGGAAGTGACGAACTGACCGTCTACGACGGCGCCATTCAGCCCGTTGCCCGAACTGTCGTTGGCGTTGCCCTCGAACTCGTAGCGAGCCAGCAGGTTCGCGGCGTCAGGCTCCGTCGGCGTGATGAACTCAGGGGCCTTCGGATAGAGCCGGATGTCGTCGATGTACAGGATGCCCTTGGACCCCGAGCCCTCGATGCCGATCGTCAGCGTGGTTACGTTCCGCAGATTGCCAACCGCCGACAGATCGATGTTCCAGGGCAGCCAGGCCGTCTTGGTGATGTCGGCCGGATCGCCGCTGTAGGCGATCTTGGTGTTGTTGATTTTCACGTACATCCGTCCGGTGTTGCCGGCCGCGCCCCGGAAGTAGAGCGACAGGCTCTTGATGCCGTTGGTGGTCCAGTCCTGCGGCTCTTCGAACTGACGTTCGGCCTCCGAATAGAACGGCGAAGTGGTGTTGTCGTACATCAGGGGCATCGACTGGACGCCACTATGGACAATGGTCCGCTCGGCAAACGGCGCGTTGAGGTGGCCGACTGTCGAGCCGGTGTCGTTGACCCAGCCGTCGAGCCAGGTATCGAAGATCGCGGTTCCGGCATCGAGGTCGTCGTTGTAGCTCTCAAAGCCGTCGACCAGAGCGTACTGCTGTGTCGAGAAGCTCCAGACCTCGCCGGCCCAGAGGGAATCCGGTCCTACCTCGTCCACCTTCCAGCAGTACGTGGTTCCATAGTTCAGCGTGTCAGGAGTCCAGGTGCTTTGTGCGACGCTGTCGGCCAGAGGCAGATTCTCCGGGTCCGTGCCGAAGTAGACGTCGTGCGAGGTGGCCTCGCGGCCGGGGCGCCAGCTCAGAGCGGCGTCCGGGGCGATGTCCGTCGCGGCATCGGCCGGCTGCGGCTGGCGGGCCTGCACGGGGACGTAGAAGAAGCGGACTTCACTCAGGCCGTACTGAGCGATCATGCCCCAGTTGCTGTTGACGGTCAGCCGGACGTACTTGGCCGCCACGCCTTGGAGGTCCACCACGCTGTTGTGGGCGTAGCCGGCCTTGGCGCTGGCCCTCGCCAACTCGGTCTCACCGAGCACTGCCCAGTCGGTGCCGTCGGTGGAGTATTCGATGGTCACGCTCTTGAGCCCGAATCCGAGCACTGGCTCGAATTGGACGTTGTAGTTCCAGACCCACATCTCGTAGAGCTTGTAGACCTTGTCGAACTCGTACTCGATGTAGACGGGATCGTCCCCGGCCGGCAGACCCAACCACATGTCTGAGGCTTCGGCCGAGTGTTCGTCGGCCGCGTTGAGGCCGGAACCGTCGATGGTCCTCTCAGGGCCCACGCCTGCGTTGGAAACCGCGTTGCTCGTCGCGATGATGCCGGTGATCGGATACGCATACGGCTCCGTTGTGAAGCTCCAGACGTCGCCCTTGAAGATGGTGTAGTCCGGCGCGCCATTGACCTCATCAATTCGCCAGTAGTAGGTCGTGGCGAAATCGAGCAGACCCGCCGGATCGTAGCTGGCATCGCTCTGGCCCTGGCTGACCAGGACCCCCATCGGGTTGGCCCGGCTGGCGGCATTGACATCATCGAAGACGGTCCCGAAATACACGTCGTGGGTCACCGCCGTCTCTCCCGCCATCCATTGCAGCACGATCTCGCGTGCCACGTCTGTCGCGGTATCCTCCGGTACAGGATTGGTCGCTGTCTCGCTCGTCGGCGCCGGCAAGACCGCGACACCCAGCATATTGCCCCCGTGGCCTTCGGTGCAGCCGCCGATTGTGACGACGCCGGCCTTGACTTCCAGGGCAAAGATGGAGGAGTACTGATCGATGTCCCCGTCCGCGCTTTCGTCGATGCCGATGTCTTCACCTGTGTCGACGAAACCCATGTCGGTCAGCCAGGGCATGCCGGTGATGATGGGGTCCACACCCAGGCCGCCGGCGGCGCCGCCCATGCGGTTGTCCACGAACACGTAGAGGATGGCGCTCTTCGCCAATGTGATGTCCACCTCATAGGCGGACATGTTCTTGTTGTCGTTGGCCAGCATGATGTACTCGGCGCCGACCAGGAACTCCGGCACTTCGTTGTACTGGTGGGTCCGGTCCACGAAGACGACCGCGTCCTCACCCAGTGGATTCGGCGCGATCTGCGGATCCTCGGGGGCATCCGTGTCGGTGTTCCGGTGCGCCACGGCCGTGATCAACTGGGCTTGGGCTACCGGAGCGGCCGCCAATATGGCAGCCAACAGCAAAATCAGAACCATCAGTCTCTTCAACATGGCGATCCTCCTTCAGAATCGATCACTGGAGCTGCACAGGCGTCGAGTGCCGACGCGCTACAGGTATGTCGTGCGGGTGCGCCTCGCGAACGCAGCCGGAATCGTGCTGTGAATGCTCCCCCTGCACCATGTATCGGGCACTGCACATCGGCTCAGGTCCTCCGTCCCGTCTATGTTGGACTCGGGGGTCCACAATCCATTGGACCGACCCTGAACCTCCCGCAACCGCCAACTCTCTTATATCACATCCCGGCTTGTCATGCAACGGAATCTGTCGAGGCTTGGCGCGCGCTCGGGGTACTATGGCTGCTTCGTTTGGGCAGTGACCGGGGCCGGCTGGGGAACGCCTCGGGTGGCCTTGCCGTGCAGGACGCCCGCGTCGTCGAACCACAAGGGATCGATGCAGATGAACCGGTTCCAGGGCTCGGAATCGTCCTTCTGCTGGTGGTAGATCGACCACAGATTGCCTGCCTGGTCTTTGACGACGCAGCCGTGGCCCGGCCCGAAGGCCTGGTCGTTCCGGCGGACGATGGGATTGCCGGCGTACTTGGTGAAGGGACCCGTCGGTTTGGTGGCCGTCGCGTAGCCGATGGCGTAGTCCAGCGTGTTGGCCGCCGTGCCCGAGTAGAGCAGGTAATAGGTCCCCCGATGCTTGAGCATCCACGGGCCTTCCGTGACCGCGCCGCGAATCGTCTCCCACGGTTCGGTCGGGTGGAGCAGCTCGATGGGCTCGCCCTCCTTATCCAGAGGGGTCTTCATCGGCTGGACATGGATCCGGAAGCCGGGAAACTGCACGTAGTAGAGATAGTATCGGCCGTCGTCATCACAGAACATGTGTGCGTCGATGGCATTGTCGAACAGTCTGGCGCGATCGACGAACTTCCCGTCGGGCCGATCGGCGACCGCCACGCCGATGCATTCGCCGACCGTATAGTAGAGGTAGAACCTGCCATCCTTGGGATCGTGGAAGACGTCGGGCGCCCAGACGTTCCTCCGGCCCGGCTCGAACACCCTCGGGCCCTTGGTCCAGTGAACCAGGTCCGTCGAGGTGTAGACGTGGTAGCTGACGTTGTCGCCGGTGGGATAGAGGTAATAGGTCCCGTCGACGAAGATCACCGTCGGGTCGGCCGGCCCGATCTCGTCAATGATCGGGTTGGTATAAGTCTTGTCTGTTGCGGTTGCCAGTGACGCCAGAAGGACCAGGCTCAACACGATGTTCAGCATTGCAGCGACCTCCCAAGGTTTCGGAATTGCGTTCATGCTACCCGAGGATGGCAGCGACGCCAAGAAGCAGGCCGGAAACTTGCCTGACGGAGGGCTCGTCGGTAAGATCAGTCGCTTCGCCCGCGCAGCGTGTGGCGAGCGAACGGCAACGGGTGTGGAGGCCGGTTTATGCGTACGGTTCGATTCGGCATTATCGGTTGCGGGATGATTGGACGTGAGTTTGTCAGTGCCGCGGCCCGCTGGCTGCACCTGCCGGAGATGAGAGTGCGGCCCCAGATCGTCGCCATCTGCAACCGCACCCTCACAGCGCCCAAGATCGACTGGTTCCGGGACAACATTCCGACCCTCAGGCAGATCACCAGCAACTATCGCGAACTTCTGGACAACCCGGACGTCGAGGCGGTTTATGTGGCGGTCCCGCACCACCTGCATGCGGAGATTTATCTGGAGACCCTCGAAGCCGGTAAGCACCTGATGGGCGAGAAACCCTTCGGCATCGATCGCCGGGCGAACGAGGCGATCGTCGGCGGCGTCCGAAGACACCCCGAGTTGTGCGTGCGATGCGCTTCGCAGTTCTTCTTCTTCCCGGCGGCCCAGAGGATCGGACGGATGATCGAATCGAGAGCTTTCGGGAAGATCATCGAGGTCAACGTGGGATTCCTGCATTGCAGCGACCTGAATCCGGACAAGCCCATCAACTGGAAGCGGATGTGTCAGCTCAACGGTGACTATGGCTGTCTCGGCGACCTCGGGCCCCATGCCTGCACGCTACCCTTCCGGGCCGGCTGGGTCCCGCGCAACGTGCGGGCGGTGCTCTCGAACATCATCCCGTCGCGTCCGGACGGGCACGGCGGCGCCGTTCCGTGCGAGACCTGGGATAATGCGACGCTGCTGTGCGAGATGGAAGATCCGGATTCGGGCGGGGTGTTTCCCCTGACGCTGCGGGCCCATCGTATCTCGCCGGGCCAACGGAACAACTGGTACATCGAGATTCTCGGTACGGCCGCCTCCGCCCGATACAGCCTGAGGCAGGCCAACACGCTCGAGGTGCTGGAGTACCATGGCGGCACCGAGCAGCAGTGGCGGCAGATCGAGATGGGGCAAGAGACCGCATTTCGGTCGATTACGCAGGAATTGGCTCAGTTCGGCGTCTCGGACGCTATTCTCCAGATGTGGGCAGCGTACCTTTACGAACTGGACACCGGTCGGCCCCTCAGCCGGTTCGCCGGCTGCACCCGGCCGGAGGAAACCACCCGGTGGCACGAGCTGTTCACCGCCGCCCTCGAATCCCATGCCACCGGCAGGGCCGTGACTATCCCGCGCTGAGCCGGATGCTGTCAGACACGGAAAGGTCGATCCTTGAATAGGGTTGTCGAGACTTGGGAGATTGCGGATATCGGTCCGGTGGCCGTGGCGGTTTCGGACCGGGCGCGCCACGCACGGATCACGATCAAGCGGGACGGGACCGTCACACTGACTCTGCCGCGACGGATGTCTCCGGAGCAGGCCAGGGGGCTTCTGCAGAAGAGCAAACGCTGGATTCAGACGCATCTGCGGCAGGTTCACGCCGAACAGCTTGACCCTCGGCTCGACCGCGTCCAGGCACGCCGGCAGCTTGTTGACCGCCTCGAATACTTGGCCAGACAACACGGCTTCACGTACAACAAGGTCTTCATCAAGAACCAGAAGAGCCGGTGGGGCAGTTGCTCGTCCCACAACAACATCAACCTGAATGTACACCTCATGCGCCTGCCCGAGGAGCTTCGGGACTACGTCCTCGTCCACGAGCTGGTTCACACCCGCCACAAGAACCACAGTCGGCAGTTCTGGGCGACACTCAACGCGATTGTCGGCGACGGCCGGAAACTCCAGTGTCAACTGCGCCGCTACCAGCCCGGGCCGTAAGCGGACGGAAAGCAGGATGCCGGTTTAAGATCCTCGCATGAGGCGCAGGCTTGGTGCGCCCTCAAAACTCCCCTTCCACGTAGTCGTCGAAATGGTACATCTCGGCGTTCTCGAGGAAGGTCTCCGGTCTGGCCACGAAGTCACAGAGACGCTGGACCAGGACCAGGTGTTTGTTCTCCTCTTCGGCCAGTTGTTTGAGGATGGTCTTGTGGTTCGGGTCTCTGGCCTCATCGGCCTTCTGCAGGTAGAAATCGCGGCTCTGCTTCTCGATCTCGCAGGCTTTGCGATACAGATTCACTTCGCTGATGTCGATGTCGAAGTGTTGGGCGCCGTCTCGCATCTTTGCGAAGGTTTTCTTGGCGTGTTTCAGGACGTCCGTCGCGGCCGGCTTTCCGGCGGTCTGGTGCTGCAGGGCCTTGACCGTCTCGTAGTGCTTGACCTCTTCCCCGGCCAACATGTTCAGGATGTTCTTCAATCCCGTGTTGCTGGTCCTGTCGGCCAGTTCCCGGTAGAAATGCTCGGCGTATTTCTCCTTCTCCATCGCGAACTCGAATATGTCCATTGATTCTCCTTTCCACGATCGATTCCAACGCCTGCGCTACGTGAGATCGCTCCCAAACCGCCTATGCTGCCATCCGGTTCATGGCACGAATAGTCGTACTGTCGGGCGGGCCATTTGTTCTCGGAAACTGGAATGTTCCAATCGCGCGCTTGACTTCCCCCGCTTCGGAACAAAAATAGCACGCACGATGAATGCGTTCCCCGTGGCCCGGTCGGCGCATGGGGGGTGTCGTTCCCGCCAACGGGGTAGATGCGTGCTGGTGGCAACGGCGTAAGCTTGGGAGGAATGCAATGGGAACCAGAGGTATCGAAATCGTCGGAATGGACGTCAAGGAACTGCTCGAGCTGCTGAATCGGGCCTACTGCGACGAGTGGCTGGCCTACTACCAGTACTGGTTGGGAGCCAAGGTCGTCAAGGGGCCGATGAAGGATGCGGTGATTGTGGAACTTGAGCAGCACGCCACCGAGGAGCTGAACCACGCATTGATGCTTACCACACGGATCATCCAGTTGGGCGGCACCCCGATTACCACACCCCAGGCTTGGTACAAGTGGACCAACTGCGGCTATGACGCCCCGGACGATCCCTATGTCCAGACGATCCTCGAGCAGAACATCAAGGGTGAGCGGTGCGCCATCAGCACCTACCAGAAGCTCATGCAGAAGACCCAGGTGGCCGACCCGGTCACGTACAATATCGCTCTGCAGATTATCCAGCAGGAGGTCGAGCATGAGGAGGATCTTCAGGCGTTGCAGGAGGACCTTGAGCTGATGCTCAGGAGGTCGTAATCTCTGGAAAACGGCAGGACCTTTTGCACACCCGATTGCGTCGAACAGGGTTTTTCTCTCATGTTTTGAGGCTGCGGCAGCCGATTTTAAAAAAATGCGAAAGAATTCGGCTTGACAGTCTCAAAGAAGCCGCATATACTGCATGTTTGATGGGTGGGTATAACGTCCAAGATGGACCTCCGCTGGTCAGAGTAACTTAGGGGAGCCTATAGAACTAAGGTGACCGTCTGCGGAGAGGCCTTCCTGACGTTGCGGTAGTACGGCATCCTGCCCGAGGCCAGATTTGTGTGAGATTCTTGAACACCCGTTCCTGACGGGTCGTACATAAGTTCGGTATGCGTTAGACATGGGAGCCTTGGATTCAGGCTCCAAGAATACAGTTGAGCATCTTAAAGCCCCTGCGTAGTCTCGCTTCCTCTCCCTCCGCACCGCAGGGGCTTTCCTTTTGTCCCTCCCCAAATCCCTTCTGGAGTAACGGTGTTTCTTGATACTCGGCACGAAAAGCCCGTCTGATGTTCGAAGTGCAGCGTCCAGGCTATTCGTACCTCTGGGCCCGCGCAGGTAACCTGCCGGGCTGACGGGAAGAAGCACGCCCGGCACGGCCGCTCAGGCCTATCGCTGATGAAGGGGGAGCTGTGGGGGACCGACAGGCCCTGGTATCCGTCCTCGGGCAAAACCTGACGATCTCGTTGGAATTGCCTTTACCAGGACATGTGGGACTCTGGTTGCCAACCGTGGCTGGTGACACGAAAGGGGTGGAAATAGGGACTTTTGGGGATAGAATTCTTTGGAGCTCGTTGGAGAGTGGTAGAGAACCACCAATTCAACCTGTTATTGAGCATGTACTTACGTTGTTGTGCCGACGGTGTAATTGAAAATGTGAAGCGGTGCACAACAAAATGCTTGACTCGTAATGCGATTCTGCGGATAATGCGATGTGTTGTCTGTTTGTGGCGATAATATGTTTATCAGGCCTCGATAATGTGATGCCGGTAACGGAAGATAGCTGAGGTACATGGTTATGGCCAACAGGAGCTGCATCATAAGGCTGTCCCGGTACAAGAACGCGCTGAATCGGTTAAAGGCGCTGAACTTCGTGCGCGTGTTCTCCGACAATCTTGCAGATGCGGCTGGGGTGACTGCGGCACAGGTCCGGAAGGATTTCTCGCTTTTTGGCATTACGGGAAACCGCCGGGGTGGGTATAAAGTGGACGAGTTGAGCGATCAGCTCAACAGGATCCTCGGCAAGGACCAGCTCCAGGAGGTCGTTGTCGTCGGGATGGGCAATATCGGCAAGGCCCTTTTCCACTATGGGGGACTCGAAAAGAGCGGTATTAAAATCGCGGCAGGCTTCGACATCGATCCGGTCAAATTCGACCGCCAGTCACCTCGGCCGGTGCTGCCTCTGGATGATCTGGTCGGTTTCGTCAAGGACCGTGGCATTACTCTGGGGGTCATTGCAGTGCCCGACTACGCCGCCCAGCAGGTGTTGGAGTTGATGCTGTCGGCCGGGATCAGGGGGGTGCTGAATTTCGCGCCCATCTGCTTGAAGGCACCGGAAGGATGTGTCGTCAATAATATCAATCTCGAAAGCGAACTTGAGAACCTGATCTACTTCATCAACGCCTCGGAAAAATGACCAATCGCCAGATACTGCCGGCTGTATCCATCAAGACGAGGATCCTCTTCTCGTTTCTGGTGGTGATTCTCACGCTTTCGGTCTCGATCGCGTTGCTGGGGTACTACGTGACCAAGCGGGACATCTTCGAGCGGGCGGAGCGGAAGGTCCTGAGCGATTTGAAGGTGGCTCACATGGTCTATGCGGCCGAGATCGAGCGCATCGGCCAGGGGCTGCGTCTGGTGTCACCGGATGGGGACATCGAGGAACTGCGACGCAAGCTCGATCTGCATTACCTGCAATACGTGCCCGCGCGGCAGTTCGCAAACCTGCACAACAGCCTGGCGAGTGCTGCGGTGAAGGAAGGGCGTGCCCTCGGGGGTACCCGCCTGGTCTCGTCCGAAGAGCTGGAGTCCATGCCCGGCGACTTGGCGGGCAAGCGTCCCATTCCGATCAAAGCCACGCCGATGGCCGGACCGACCGACCGGGAAGTGCTCAATCGCGCCATGGTCAAAGAGTATGCCGTCCCGAGGATGGATGGTACGGGCGCCGTGGCAGGGGTGTTCTATGGCGGACGTGTCATCAATCGGGACTATACCTTTGTTGACCGCATTCGTGACACGGTGTACGGCAGGGAACTGTACCGCGGCAAGCCCGTCGGCACGGTGACCATCTTCCAGGATGACGTCAGGATCTCCACCAACGTGCTCGACGAGAACGGCCAGCGAGCCATCGGGACCCGGGTTTCCGAGCAGGTCTACAAGAAAGTGGTCGAGGAAGGGCAGGTCTGGCACGACCGGGCGTTTGTGGTCACGGACTGGTACAAGACGGCCTATGAACCGATTCGGAACATCGAAGGGTCGGTCATCGGGATCCTGTACGTCGGCACGCTCGAAGCGCCGTTCAACGACATGGCCCGGCAGATTCTTCTGATCTTCCTGCTGGCGGTCGGCGGGGTGACGCTCATCGCGGTGCTGTTGTCGTTCGTTCTGGCCGGCGCGATCTCGAAGCCGTTGACGCAGGTGGTCCATGCCAGCGAGTGTCTGGCCGCGGGTGACTGGGGCTACCAGGTGAACACGAACACGTCGATCAAGGACATCAACAGCATGGCCGAGGCGTTCAACGCCATGGCGATCGGCTTGAAGGAGCGCCAGGAGAGTCTGAGAGTCTCCAACGAGAAGCTCGCGGCCATGAACAAGAGTTACGTGGACCTCATCGGGTTCGTCGCCCACGAGCTGAAGGGCATCCTGGCCTCGGCGGTGATGAACGCCTACGCCGTGCGGGACGGGTATCTGGGCATGATCAACTTCAAGCAGCGCAAGGCCCTCGACTCCGTCACGCGAAACCTGGACTATCTCGACGCGACGGTCAAGAAGTTCCTGAACCTCGGACGGGTCGAGCGCGGTGAGCTCGACGTGCACAAGACCAGGCTGAGTCTGAAGAAGGACATCTTTGACGTTTCGATCAATTCGCTGGCGGCGATCTCGATGCGCAAGAAGCTGCACATTGCGAACGAGATCGACCCGGCGCTGGACGTTCAGGCCGATCCCGATCTGATGCAGATCGTCGCCAACAATCTCGTGAGCAACGCGATCAAGTACAGCCCGGACGCCGGACGGATCAGCGTCACCGCCCGTCCGGTCAACGGCAAAGTCGAAATCGACGTGTACAACGATTCGACGCCGATCAGCGCCGAGCAGCGGGCCCGCCTGTTCCAGAAGTTCTCCCGTCTGGACAGTCCCGAGACGAAGAAGGTCAAGGGCACCGGCTTGGGCCTGTACATCACCAAGCAGATCATCGAGCGCCACGGTGGCAGCATCCGCGTCGAACCCCGAGAACACGGCAATTCGTTCATCTTCCAGATAGAAAGGAACTGACACAATGCCGACTCCATTGGACCTCATCAAGAAGAAAAGGGCCGAGGCGGTCAGCCGGATCATCGGCAAGGGCTATCTCTCGACCAAACGCGTATACGTCGGGATGGCTACCTGCGAGATTGCGGCCGGATCCAAGGACGTCATGGAGGTCTTCCAGAAAGCGATCAGCCGAGGTCTGACCGACGTCTACCTCAGCCAGAAGGGCTGTGCCGGGCGATGCAACCTCGAACCGACCGTTGAGGTGATCGAGGCGGGCAAGACGCCCGTCAAGTACGGCAAGGTGGACAAGGACCGGGCCCTGCAGATCATCGAACGACACCTCAAGAACGGCCAGGTCATTCAAGAGTGGGTCATTGACTAAGCAGAAAGGGAACGGGCGGTGGCTACAACCTACAGAATCATCGTTTGTGACGGCACCACGTGCATCAACCGCGGGTCTCGCCAGCTCGTCTCGCGGCTGCGGGAGCAACTGGAGCGGCACGGTCTGGCGGACCGTTCGACCATCAGTCTTTCCGGTTGCCTCGGCATGTGCGACAAGGGCCCCATCCTGGTGGTCAATCCCGGCTATACCATATACGGAAACGTGACCGAAGCCGATATCCCCGAGATCGTCGAGGAACACCTGGTGCACAACCGGCCGGTGGCGCGGCTGGCGATCCAGGAGGACCATCTGTACAACCGTTTCTTTCGGGTGTTCGGAGACGCCAAGTTCTTCGGCAAGCAGATGCGCATCGCCCTGCGCAACTGCGGCATCATCGATCCCGAGAACATCGACAACTACCTGTCGCTTCGCGGCTACGAGGCGCTGGCCAAAGTCCTGACGGACATGACGGCGGAGTCGGTGGTGGCGGAGGTGGAGGCCTCCGGGCTTCGCGGGCGCGGGGGCGCCGGTTTCCCGACCGGGATGAAGTGGAAGTTCACCGCCGCACAGAAGGCGACGCCCAAATACGTGATCTGCAATGCCGATGAAGGCGATCCCGGCGCGTTCATGGACCGCAGCGCCATCGAAGGCGATCCGCACACGGTTGTCGAGGGCATGGCCATCGGCGGCTACGCCATCGGGGCCAACAAGGGGATCGTCTACATCCGCGCGGAATACCCGCTGGCGATCAAGCGGATCAGCAAGGCCATCGAAGACGCACGAGCCCATGGGCTGCTCGGTGAAAACATCCTGGGTTCGAACTTCTCGTTCGACATTGAAATCCGGCTTGGCGCCGGGGCCTTCGTCTGCGGTGAGGAGACCGCGCTGATTCACTCGATCGAAGGGGCCCGCGGCATGCCGCGTCCGCGCCCGCCGTATCCATCGGTCCAGGGTCTGTTCGGTCAGCCCACGCTGATCAACAATGTGGAGACCTGGGCCAATATCCCCGTCATCATCCTCGACGGCGCCAAGTGGTTCCAGACGGTCGGGACCGAGACCAGCAAGGGGACGAAGGTCTTTGCGCTGGCGGGCAAGGTCGTCAACACGGGCCTGATCGAGGTCCCCATGGGAACCACGCTGCGCGAGATCATCTACGACGTCGGAGGGGGCATCCCGGGCGGGAAGAAGTTCAAGGCGGTGCAGACCGGCGGTCCTTCCGGCGGCTGCCTGCCTGAGCCGTACCTCGACACGCCCATCGATTACGAATCCCTGGCCAAGGCCGGCTCGATCATGGGCTCCGGCGGGATGATCGTCATCGACGAGGACGCCTGCATGGTCGACATCGCCAAGTTCTTCCTGGAGTTCACCCAGAACGAATCGTGCGGAAAATGCACGCCCTGCCGCGAAGGTACCAAGCGAATGCTCGAGATCCTTACGCGGATCACCGAGGGCAAAGGCCAGGCCGGCGACATCGAGAAGCTCGAACGGCTCGGCAACATGATCAAGAAGGCCTCGCTCTGCGGCCTGGGCCAGTCGGCGCCCAACCCGGTTCTGAGCACGATCAAGAACTTCCGCGAGGAATACGAAGAGCATATTCACCAGCGGAGGTGCCGGGCCCGCGTCTGTACGAATCTGGTGACCTACCAGATCACCGAGAAGTGCATCGGCTGCGGCGCGTGCCGCCGGGTCTGCCCGGTGGGAGCCATCTCCGGAACCGCGAAGAAGCAGCACGTCATCGATCAGGACAAGTGCGTCAAGTGCGGCATGTGCTTCAACACGTGCAAGTTTGACGCCATTGTGAAGGCTTGAGGATTTCACATGGACAACAGCAAGATCACGATCACGATCAACGATCAGGAATACAAGGTCGATTCCGGCCAGACGATCATGCAGGCGGCCGACAAGTGCGGCTATCGCATTCCCCGGCTGTGCTATCACCCCAAGCTTTCCATCGAAGGCGCGTGCCGGGTGTGCATTGTGCAGGTCGAGGGCATCCGCAACTACGTGGCGTCGTGTGCCTATCCCGTGGCGAACGGCATGAAGATCTACACCAACACCCGGGGGTTGCGTCAGGCCCGGCGCGACATCGTCGAGCTGCTGCTGGACAATCACCCGCAGGACTGCCACACCTGCGATCGGGACGGCAACTGCGAGTTGCAGCGCCTGGCCTACTCCATGGGGATTCGGCAGCGGCATTTTGAGGGCGAGCGCAAGCACTATGAAAAGGATTTGTCCTCGACCAGCGTGATTCGCGACCCGGACAAGTGCATTCTCTGCGGGCGTTGCGTTCGGATGTGCTCGGAGATCCAGGGCGTTCATTGTCTGACGCAGGCGCATCGCGGGTTCAACACGGTGGTCATGCCGGCCTACAACCAGCCGTTTGCCGAGACCGTGTGCACGACGTGCGGCCAGTGCATTAACGTCTGTCCGACCGCCGCCTTCCTCGAAAAGAACTACACCCAGGAGCTGTTCGAGAAGCTCAACGATCCGAGTCTGATCAAGGTCGCGCAGGTGGCGCCGTCCGTGCGGGCCGCCATCGGCGAGGCTTTCGGCCTGCCGCCGGGACGCAATATGGAAGGCCAGATTGTCGCGGCGCTGCGGCGCATGGGTTTTGATTACATCTTCGATACGCAATTCTCCGCCGACCTGACGATCATGGAGGAGGCCAGCGAATTCCTCGAACGCATTCAGTCCAAGGGGCCGCTGCCGCTGATCACCTCCTGCTCCAGTGCCTGGATGAAGTACATGGAGCAGTTCTATCCGGATCTGATCGAGAACATCTCGACGGCGAAGTCGCCGATGTCGATGGCCTCGGCGATGATCAAGACATACTTCGCGGACAAGATCAAGGCCGATCCGAAGAAGATCCTCAGCGTGGCGTTCATGTGCTGCACCGCCAAGAAATACGAAGCGGCCCGACCCGAGCTGGATGTTCGCGGCATGCGGGCGACCGACCTTGTGGTCACGACGCGCGAGTTGGCCTGGATGGTGAAGTCGGCGGGCATCGATTTCGTGAACACCAAGCCGGAGAAGTTCGACGAACCGCTGGGACTATCCTCCGGTGCCGGCGCCATCTTCGGCGTCACCGGCGGCGTGATGGAAGCGGCGATCCGGACGGCCTACGAGCTCTATACCGGAGAGACGCTGATCGACATCGAGATCAATGATGTTCGCGGCTTCAAGGGCGTGAAGGAAGCCAGAGTGATGTTGGACGGCCAGGAACTGCGTCTGGCGGTGGCGCACGGTCTGGGCAACGCGCATCAGGTGCTCGAAATGGTCCGGCAGGATCGCAATCGGTTCCATTTCGTCGAGGTGATGGGTTGTCCCGGCGGGTGCATCGGCGGGGGCGGCCAGCCCTATCCGCTGGTCAATTCGATCCCGCTGGACGAGGAATGTCTCAAGCTGCGTGCCCAGGCGCTCTACGGGCTCGACCGGGAGAAGACGATTCGTCGCAGTCACGAGAACCCGGACGTGCAGAGGCTGTACAAGGAATTCCTGGGGCGGCCGCTCAGCGAGAAATCCCACGAGCTGCTCCACACGCACTACAAGGCGAAGTTGCCCAAGGGCATTGTGTCGCCGAATCTGAAAGTCGTCTAAGGGGGGTGGTATTGTGACGACCGTGGCATGCAACCGCTGTGAGCATACGACGGCCCGCGTGGCCGATTGGGTCCGGAACCGGATCAAGCTGGAGCAGATCGAGAAGTACCTCGATCGCGGGCGCTGCTTCATCGACGCAGCGGCCATCGAACAGGCCCTGAGAACCAACACGAAGCCCGATCCGCAGTGGGTCAGGGACATCCTGCAGAAGTCGCTGGCCATTGAGACGTTGACGCCGGAGGAGACCGCCTGCCTGATCCATGTGGACGATCCCGAGCTGCTGGCGGAGATGCGCCAGACCGCCCGGGCTGTCAAGCTGAAGGTGTACGACAATCGCATCGTGACGTTTGCTCCGCTGTATCTGGGCAATCTGTGCGTCAACAATTGCGCGTATTGCGGTTTCCGCAGCAGCAACCATTCAGAGCAGCGTCGGGTTCTGAACCTGGACGAGGTGCGACGGGAGGTCGAAGTCCTGGCCGGACAGATCGGCCACAAGCGACTGATCGTCGTCTATGGCGAGCACCCGGCCACCGACGTCCACTACATCGCCTCGACGCTTCGGACCATCGCGGAGGTGAAGGTCAGGACCCGACGGGGCTGGGGCCAGATCCGGCGCTGCAACGTGAACGCGGCCCCGATGGGCGTTGAGGAGCTTGCGATCCTCCGTGAGGCCGGCATCGGCACGTTCCAGGTCTTTCAGGAGACGTATCATCAGCCGACGTACGAGCGGTTGCATCCGGCCGGGACGGTCAAGGGCAACTATCTCTGGCGGCTCTACGCCATGCACCGCGCGATGGAGGCCGGCATCGACGACGTCGGCATCGGTCCGTTGCTCGGACTGTACGACTGGCGATTCGAGGTTGTGGCGCTGGTGTACCATGCGATCGAGCTCGAAAGGAAATTCGGCATCGGTCCGCATACGATCTCGTTCCCGCGGATCGAGCCGGCGCACAATACGCCGCTGGCGCAGCATCCGGCGTATGCCGTCGGCGACGACGAATTCAAGAAGCTGGTCACGGTAATTCGGCTGGCAGTTCCGTACACCGGGATGATTCTCACGGCACGGGAGAACGCGCGGTTGCGGCGGGAGGTCCTGCCGCTGGGCTGCACCCAGACCGATGCGTCCAGCCGGATCGGGATCGGTGCCTACGCCGACCTGGCCGACGGCGACCAGCAGGGCGATCGCCAGCAGTTCCTGCTGGGCGATACCCGCTCGCTCGATACGGTGATCCGCGAGCTGGCCGAGGCCGGCTACATCACGTCGTTCTGCACCGCCGGGTATCGCTGTGGGCGGACCGGGCAGAAGATCATGGGGCTGTTGCGGAGCGGCAGGGAAGGGCGGTTCTGCAAGCTCAACGCCATCATCACTTTCCGGGAATGGCTCGACGATTTCGGCAGCCCCGAGACGATCGCCGCCGGGGAGAAGGTGATCGCCGAGGAGATCCGGCAGGTCAAAGAAAAGATGCCGGAAATCTTCGATCAGTTCATGCGTTACTACGAAAAGACCCAGGCCGGCGACCGCGACCTGTATTTCTAAGACCCACTTGACGAGGACATTGCACATGGCAACGACGCAGGCGAATGACGCCGTCGCAACCGATGATCAGAAGCTCGCACAACTGAAGGAATTCATCGCCCGGACGCAGAAGGACGAGCATCCCGACTCGTTCCTGATTGCCGTTCTGCACAAGGCTCAGGAGCTTTACGGCTATCTCCCGGTCCCGGTGATGGACCAGATCGCCCAGGAAATGGGGATTCCGACGGCGCACATCTGGGGTGTCGCGACGTTTTATCACTACTTCAATCTGACGCCTCCGGGCCAACACGTGATCTCGATCTGTCTGGGGACCGCCTGTTACGTGCGTGGGGCCGCGCAGATCCTTCAGACGCTCCGTGACGAATTGAAGATCGACATGGGCCAGGTGACGGAAGACGGTCTGTTCTCCTTGCAGCCGGCGCGCTGCCTCGGCGCGTGCGGTCTGGCGCCCGTTGTCATGATCGACGACAAGATTCACGGGGAGTTGACGCCCAAGAAGATGATCCAGATCCTCAACCAGTACCGCAAGCAGGCGAAGAAATAGACGATGCTCTCGCGCACGCACACCGTGTTGGAAAGAGTTATTTCGGCCGATGTTCCGGATCGGAGGGACGTCGCGTTTCTCCTTCGCCTGGAGGACGACCGGCAGGTGCGGCTGCTGTTTGACTTTGCCGACCAGGTCCGGCGCCGGTATGTCGGCGACGGGGTTCTGCTGCGGGGGATCATCGAGTTTTCGAATTTCTGTCGAAATACTTGTGCGTATTGCGGGCTGCGCCGGCCCAACCGCCGGTTGAAACGTTATCGCCTTACGGCGGCCGAGATTCTGGAGACGGTAGAGAATATCCGGCGTCTCGGTGTGAAAACGGTTGTCTTGCAGAGCGGCGAAGAGGATAATCTCGACGCCGAGTGGCTCGGGCGGATCATCGAGGACGTCAAGAGGCGGTTTGATGTGGCCGTCACGCTCTCCGTGGGGGAGCGCGCCCGCGACGAGTACGCGATGTGGAAGGACGCCGGAGCGGACCGCTATCTGCTCAAGATCGAAACCTCCGATCCTGCCCTGTATGAGGATCTGCATCCCGGCATGAGTTTCGAAAACAGGATACGATGTCTGGAGGATTTGGCCGACTTGGGTTACCAGACGGGTTCCGGCAACCTCGTCGGTCTCCGCGGTCAGACGGTGGAGAATCTGGTTGGTGACATCCTGTTCTTCAAGAAGGGTGATTTCGACATGATCAGCGTCAGTCCATTTATCCCGCACGCCGATACGCCCCTGGCGACGGTACCTGCGGGGGACCTGCGGACCACGCTGAAGATGATCGCTCTGACGCGAATCGTGAGCCGCGACGCTCACATTCCCGCCAGCACGGCGATCGGATCGTTGAACGGGCAGGATGCCAGGGATCAGGCCCTGGCCGTCGGCGCCAACGTGGTGATGCCCAACTTCACGCCGATGTCGGTCAGGCCGCTATACGAGATCTATCCCGGCAAGATCGGAGCCGAGACGCGGCCCGATCAGAGTATCGTTCAGGTGGAGCGGATGGTTACCGCCATGGGCCGGTTCGTCGATCGGGACACAGGCCACTCGTTGAAGCGCCGACGGACGGTGGGTCCGACCATGACACAAAGCAATTACGATTTTGCCCAGTGAAGGAGATGTATGCGATGGCCAAAAAGGTGCTGATGATTGATGATGATCCGGAATTCGTCGATGCGATCTCGAACCTGCTCGACGCCAAGGGGTACGAAGTGCACACCGCTTCCAATGGCAAGGACGGGGTGGCCGCGGCCAAGGCCGAGAATCCGGATATTATACTGCTCGATGTCATGATGACGACCAAGCATGAAGGCTTTGACGTGGCGCGCGAGCTGCATGAGGACTCGACCACAAAGAACACGCCGATTCTCATGATGACGGGGATCCGCCGGGAGATGAACCTGCCGTTTGGCTTCGAGCCCGATGAAGCGTGGCTGCCCGTCAAGCAGGTCCTGGAGAAGCCCGTCAAGCCGGAGGTTCTCCTCAAGGCCATCGACGACCATATCCGCAAGTCATGATTGGTATTCGCATGGGCCGCGCGCGTACGTTCACGTCCGCGCGGCGCCATGACGAACCTTCCGCAGGTCCGGAACATATCGGCGGCCACGTGTACCGGACCTCAGTGCCTCGGAGTCCTCGGCATTCTGGCGGGCAAAGCCTGTCGAGTGCCCCGGATGCAGGATCAAGCACCGCCAGCCATGGTGCACAGACCGTTTCGCCCCCATGTCGTCCATCATCACGCCTCGGAGACGGTCCCTGTGGACGGCCTCGATTGCCTCCTGCCGAGGGTGGTGGCGAATCCGGGCCGGCTCTCCGGTTCGGGAGATCGTAATGGCAAGACCGATGATCCCGGCGGTGGACGATGAAGAAAACATTCTTGCGTTGGTCGAGATAAACCGCCGGCGCGAGGGCTGCACCGTGCTGACCTGAGAGAGGGGGGAGGGGACGCTGCAGCGCGCTTTCTCGAAGACGGTCGATGCGGTTGTTCCCGGCCTCGACGATCGGAACGTGTGCCGGGGGCAAAAGCCGACCCGGACACACCGCCGATCGCTCGGTTTGTGGACCGTGGGCTGTCACGAACAGACGTTGATGCGAGTTTGAGGGAAAAGTTCCTTGACCGGCTTGGGGGAAACGAATACAAAGACTTTCCGGTCGGAGGTATCCGGTTGTCACGTGTTTCGTAAGCGATTCGTATGATCAAAGACATGATCTTCTACACCGTCGGGGGACTGGGGCTGTTCCTCTTTGGCATGAAGCTGATGTCGGATGGCCTGCGTGCCGCGGCCGGACGGAGGCTGCGGAGTATCCTCGAATCGATGACGAAAAAGCCGCTTGTGGCCTTCCTCATTGGCGCCGCCATCACGGCGATCGTCCAATCCAGTTCGGCCACCAGCGTGATGGTCATCGGTTTTGTCAACGCCGGCCTGCTGACTCTCAAGCAGGCCATTTGTGTCATTATCGGCACCAACGTCGGCACCACCGCCACCGCGTGGCTCGTCTCCATCTCGGGCATTGGAGCGCTGAATATCACCGCCTATGCCCTGCCCGCCGTGGGACTGGGGTTTCTGATGAGCATGAGCGGACGAAGCCGGAAGATGAGGAATCTGGGCCAGATCCTCCTCGGTTTCGGCCTTCTGTTCGTCGGCATCGGTTTCATGAAGGACGCTTTCGAACCCCTGGAAAGCAGTCCCATGGTGCACAAGCTTTTCGTGTCGCTGGGTCATCAGCCGATTCTGGCCATCCTGGCGGGGACGGTGGTCACGATGCTCATCCAGAGCAGTTCGGCGGCGGTTGCGATCGTCCAGTTGCTGGCCATCGGAGGCGCGTTTGGCCAGGACTGGAATGGGGCTCTGAACATCGCGATTCCTTTTGTGCTGGGCAGCAACATCGGCACGACCATCACGGCGCAGCTCGCGGCGATCCAGGGCAACGTCAGCGCCCGCCGTGCGGCTTGGGCCCACACGGTGTTCAATGTGGCCGGTGTCGCCATGGGATATCCGTTGGTTCATTGGGGATGGTTCGGACGGTTCGTCGCCGCGATCTGCCCCTGGCCTCTGGGACCTACCACCATCGCGCTGTCCATCGCGGTGGCGCATACGGTGTTCAAGCTGGCCGATGCCGTGGTCTGGCTGCCGATGTCCGGGGTGTTGGAGCGCGTGGTCGTTCGCCTCGTGCGCGAGAAGCCCGGCGATGCGGCCATGCGTCCCATCATGCTCGAGAAACACCTTCTCGACACGCCCGAAATCGCTCTGGAACAGACCAAGCGCGAGATCGTGCGCATGGCCAAGACCGCCAAGAGGGCGCTGTGCGCCTCGATCGCCGGTATCGTTGCGAACGATGCGCGCACGCTGTCGGTCGTCAGAGAGATCGAGGATTTTGTCGACAGCTTCCAACTGGAAATCACCTCCTATCTTTCCGCGCTGTCGAGCCGCCATCTTTCGGATGAAGTCTCCATCGAGTTGCCTGTGCTGCTGCATACGGTCAACGACCTGGAGCGCATCGGAGACCATGCGGTCAATATCGTCGAGATTGCCGAGCGCAAGATCGACCAGAAGTTCCTGTTCAGCGAGTCGGCGCTCGGGGAGGCCGAACGGCTTCGACGCGAGGTCGAGCAGATGTTCGACTACATCATCGCGGCCCTTCGGGACGGGGATGTGGAGCAGGCCAAGGCCGCCCTGACGAACGAGAAGAACCTCAACCGGATGCAGATCGAATTCCGCCGCAGTCGTGTGGACCGGATGCGTGACGGGCTGTGCACGCCCGAGAGCGGCCTGATTTTCATCGATCTGGTCGACAATGTCGAGAAGATCGGCGACCACCTGACGAACATCGCGCAGGCCGTCATCGGGGGTCTCCAATGGGCAGGAGTCGAACCCAGGATCTCCCCGACCTCGCGCGTGGATGATTGACGCCCTTCATCACCGGTCGAGCCGGCCGGTTGTGTCAAGCAGCAAACGTGTTAAGGAACGAAGATGGACGTCAAGGGCATGATCTTCGGAACGATCGGCGGGCTGGGGCTGTTTCTTTTCGGCATGGGGATGATGACGGACGGCCTCAAGAAGGTCGCCGGACAGAAGCTCAAGAGCCTGCTCGAATCGCTGACGAAGAACCGCGTCGTGGCGGTGATCCTTGGCGCTTTGGTTACGTGCCTGATTCAGTCGAGTTCCGCGACGACGGTGATGACCGTCGGCCTCGTCAACGCGGGACTGCTGACGCTTCGCCAGGCCCTGTGTGTCGTTCTGGGGGCCAACGTGGGGACGACCTTCACGGCCTGGCTCGTCTCGGCGTTCGCCGTCTTCAGTATCAGCAGCTACGCGCTGCCGATGATCGGCGCCGGTTTCCTCTCGAGCGTCGTGGGCAAGTCGCTCCGGGCCCGCAGTGCCGGGCAGATCGTGATCGGTTTCGGACTGCTGTTCTTGGGCATTCATTTCATGAAGGAGGCCTTTGCCCCTCTCCAGGCCAGCGAGAGCACCAGACAGGCGTTGCTCTGGCTGGGGTGCAACCCGGTTCTGGGCGTGCTGGCGGGGATGTTGATGACGATGCTGCTGCAGAGCAGCTCGGCTTCCATTGCCCTGATTCAGACGTTGGCTTTGCAGGGTGCGTTCGGCACGGACTGGGAGGTGGTGCTGCGCGTGACGATCCCGTTCATTCTCGGCGACAACATCGGAACCACCATCACCGCGCAGATCGCGGCCTTGCGGACGTCTCGAAACGCCCGGCGGACGGCCATGGGACACACCATGTTCAACGCCATCGGTGTGCTGTATGTTCTGCCGCTGGTCTGGATCGGCTGGTTTGCGGATCTGGTGGAGTGGATCGCGCCGGTCAAGCTGTCGCAGGGCACGATCATGGTCTACATGGCAGTGGCGCACAGCACGTTCAACGTGTTCAACACAATTGTGTTTCTGCCGCTGATTCGTGTGCTCGAGATCATCGTTCTGAAGATTCTCCCCATCAGGGCCAACGAGGTGGTGACCCAGCCGGTGGTGCTGGAAAGACACCTGCTGCAGACGCCGGTGCTGGCCCTGGAGCAGGCCCGGCGCGAGATTGTGCGCATGGCCAAGACAGCCGAAAAGGCGGTGGCGCTGGCGTTGGAGGGCATTCTCGAAGGCCCTGTGAGGAATTTGGCCTTGGTTCGCGATCTGGAAGAGCAGACCGACACCTTCCAAATAGAGATCACGTCGTACCTGACGGACCTGTCTCAGGAGACGCTGTCGGAAGAGGTCTCCTCGGAACTTCCGGTGCTTCTGCACGCCGTTAACGATCTGGAGCGGATCGGCGATCACGCAGTGAACATCGTCGAAATCGCCGAGCGAAAGGCGAGCCAGAAGCTCGAATTCACGGACGCGGCGAAGCAGGAAGCCGAGCAGATTCGGACCGAACTGGCCCAGATGTTCCGCAAGGTGGTGGCGGCGCTGGACGGCAGTGATGTCAAGGCTGCCGGAGCGGCCTTGGCCAGCGAACGCAAGCTCAACGAGATGCAACTGGAGTTTCGGCGCAGCCACGTGGCGCGCATGACCGAGGGTGTCTGTACCGCCGTCGCCGGACTGATTTTCATTGATCTCGTGGACAACGCGGAAAAAATCGGCGACCATCTGACGAACATCGCACAGGCCACCATCGGAGGGCTCCAGTGGGAAGGGGTCAAGCCGAGGATGAAGGGCCTGACCGGGCGAGGCGAAGACGCGTCTGTTGCTCTGAACTGATGCGTGTGGCGTTTTGCCGGCGCCGACTGTCCCGGGGCGCGATGTTGCCAGGCGGATCATGGTCATGAATCCGAGCCGCTCGGGATACTTCGCGGAGACGCCAATATGTTCAGAAAACGACTGATCTGGCAGCTCTATCCATCCTTCCTGGCCACGACTCTGCTGGCCCTGCTGGTGGCGACGGCTTATTTCTCGCACACCTTGCGTCGATTCTACCTCGATCAGCTCAGGAAGGAGCTTCGCCTGGTAGCGGACGTTGCCGCTTCGCATGTGGCAGAGACCCTCCGCGGCCGAACCGCTGGTGAGATTGACAGCCTGTGCAAGCAGCTGCGGGGGGCCGGCAGCGGGCGAATGCGTCTGACGGTGATTGCGGCCGACGGGAAGGTTCTCGGCGACTCGGATGAGAACCCGGCGTTGATGGAGAATCACGCCAACCGGGCCGAGATCATCGACGCGATGACCCGGGGGCTCGGGCAGTCGATGCGTTTCAGCCCGACGCTGGGTACGAATATGATGTACGTCGCGGTGCCGATCGAGGAAGACGGCCAGGCGGTCGCGGTCGTTCGCACAGCGATCCCGGCCACCGATATCGACCATGCGCTGAACCGGGTTTACGTGGCGATCGTCTGGGCGGGTCTGGTCGTCGCCCTGGGTGCGGCGTTCCTGAGCCTGCTGATCTCTCGGCAGATCAGCCGGCCGATCACGCAAATGAAGCGCATCGCACAACTGTTCGCGCAGGGCCAGCTCAACATCCGGGTCCCGACGGCCGGTGCCGCCGAACTCGACGAGCTGGCCGGGGCCTTGAACGAAATGGCCACCCAGCTTCAGGATCGGATTCTCACGATAACCCAGCAGCGCAACGAGGTGAAAGCGATTCTTTCCAGCCTGGTCGAGGGTGTTCTGGCTGTGGATTCTCAAGGGCGAATCGTGAGCGTCAACCGTGCGGCCGCGCAGTTGCTGAACATCGACCCGGCTCACGTCCAGGGACGCCATATCGAGGAGGTCCTCCGCAACGTCGGGCTGCAGCAGTTCGTTCGCGAGACGCTGGCAAGCGACCAGCCCACCGAAGGCGATGTGTCTTTTCCCGATGAAGGGGGGCGTTTCTTCCATGTTCACGGCGCCGGTCTGGCCGATCCGCAGGCCGAGCGAGGCGGTGCGGTGATCGTGCTCACCGACATGACGCGCATTCACCGGCTTGAGAACGTGCGGCGCGATTTCGTCGCCAACGTCTCGCATGAGCTGAAGACCCCCGTGACCTCGATCCAGGGCTTCGTGGAGGCCCTTCTGGACGGGGGCGCCGGCGATCCTGAGCAGCGGCAACGGTACCTGGGGATCATCGCCAAACACGCTGAGCGGCTCAATGCGATCATCGACGACCTGCTCAGTCTGTCCCGTCTCGAAGAGGGGGCGGAGAAGCGAGCGATTCCGTTTGAGGATGTCCCGCTGCGTCCCGTGCTGGAGACCGCCATCGAGCTGGCGTCCGTCCGCGCCGAGCAGAAGCGGATCCGGGTGGTGTTGTCCTGCAACGACTCGATCTGTGCCCGGATCAACGCCCCGCTGCTGGAACAGGCCGTTGTGAACCTGGTGGACAACGCGGTCAAGTACAGCGACGAAGGGACGACGGTATCGATCGACGTGGTGCAACAGAATCAGGAGACCGCGATCTGCGTCACGGACACCGGATGTGGAATCCCCTCGGAGCATCTGGCGCGCATCTTCGAACGCTTCTATGTGGTGGACAAGAGCCGGAGTCGGAAACTCGGGGGCACCGGCCTGGGTCTGGCCATCGTCAAACACATTACTCTGGTCCATGGCGGCCACGTGAGCGTCGAGAGCACCCCCGGAAAGGGCTCCACCTTCACCCTCCATCTGCCGCGATGACGCGATCGGCTTGAAAACTCCAGGGCAGGCTGGCGGGCTTGGAATGGTCGCGCTCGTTTCGGAAGACGAAGAGCGGCCGGGCCCGTGGCTGTTTCCGCTAATGCAATTCTAACGTGAGACTGATTGACCGCTAACACGCAACCGGTACCTACTGAACGCGAACCTCCAGCACAGTGTCTCAGGAGTGTCCTGACGGCGCCGGAGGTATCGGAGTACGTTAAGGGAGTCGCAGAAATGGGCAAGGGCGAAACGAAAAGGTATCAAAGGGTTCTGGGTGTCCTGCTGGCCGTGGCGTTCTGTGTGCCGACAGTCGCCGGCGCTGACGAGTTGAGCGATTTGAAACAGGAACTGGAGGCCCAGAAGATGCGTGCGGCCGACCTGGAGGACCGGATCAACCAACTCGAAGCCCGGCAGAGACTCAAAGAACGCTCGTTCGATGAGAAGATCGAGGTGGTCCAGGCGAAGGCCGAGACCGATGAGCCGGCCCAACTGCCCGATAGCCTGAAGTGGCTGGAGAAGATCAAGATCTCCGGTGACTTCCGGTATCGTCATGAGTACATCGACGACGGGACGAAAGACGACGACTACCATCGCAACCGCATCCGTGCCCGCATCGGCATCGAGGCCAACGTGACCGACGAGTGGGACCTGGGCTTCCGCCTCGCCACCGGATCGGGCGACCCGGTCTCGACGAACCTGACCCTGGAGGAGAGTTTCTCGAGCAAGCCGATCCGGCTCGATCGGGCCTACTTCGACTACCATCCGAATTGGCTGGAGGGGTTCGACGTCTCCGCCGGCAAGGTCCCCAATCCGTTCCACACCGTCGGAACGAACGAGCTGATCTGGGACGGCGATCTGAATCCGGAGGGCGGCGCCCTGGGTTATGAGAGGGGTCTGAGTGAGAAGACGACGCTGCGGATCAACGGCGGTGGCTTCTGGCTCGACCAGGACAGCGACAGCGCCGACCCGTCCTTGTTCGGCATCCAGGCCTTCCTCCGGCACCAGATCGACAAGCCGACCTACGTGCTGGCCGGCGCCGGCTATTTCGACTATGGCAACGTCAAGGGAGAGAAATCGCTGACGAGCCGCTGGTCGGACGACAACTACTCGCTTTCCGGCAACACGGCAGCCGCCGGCGATCCCTGCTCCTACGGCAGTGATTTCGATCTGCTCGAGGTGTTCGCCGAGTTCGGCACGCAGGTGGGCGGAATGCCTGTGGCCCTGTGGGCTGACTGGGTCAAGAACACGGTCGCCGCCACGAGCGAGGACACCGGTTGGCTCGTCGGGGGCTCGATCAACAAGGTCAAGGACCCTGGCTCCTGGCAGTTTTCCTACGATTATCGCGATATCGAGCTCGACGCGGTGGTCGGCCAGTTCAACAGCTCGGACTTCATCGGTGGAGGCACTGGCGGCAAAGGCCATCGCTTCGGCTTCGCCTATGGATTGGCCAAGAACACGCAGGCGGCGCTGACCTACTACATCACCGAGTACAGCGGACGCAAGTCCAACAAAGACTATGATCGTCTGCAAGCCGACCTTGCGGTCAAGTTCTGAGCCGGGGTGTGGAAAGTGAGAAGTTCACGCCTTCCTAACTCCAGTCTAACACAATGCTAACACGGACTCAGTACAAACGATGAAGAAGGAGATCGACATATGAAGAAAGTCCTGATCTTTGCGGTTGTGTCGTCGCTGATGACCGGAATTGCGGTTCAAGCGGAGACTCTGCAAATCGACGGCTCGACTACTGTCGGGCCTATCGCGGATGCCTTTGCCGAGTATTTCAAGAAGGTCTATCCGGACCTGGACATCACCGTCAAGAAGACCGGCAGCGGCGACGGGGCGGCCGCGCTCATCGACGGGCGCTGCGACATCGCGACAATGAGCCGGTTTATGAAGGATAAGGAGTTCAAGGACGCAGTGGCCAACAACGTCCTGCCGGTCGCCCACGTTGTGGCGATGGACGGGGTTTGCGTGGTCGTTCACCCGTCCAACCCGGTTACCGCTCTGACCACCGCCCAGATCCGTGACATCTACGCCGGCAAGATCACCAACTGGAGCGAGGTTGGCGGCTCGAATATGCCGATCGTAGTGATCAGCCGCGACACCTCGTCCGGGACCTATGAGACGTTCGAAAGCCTCGTGATGGCCAAGCAGCCGATGGGGCCGGGCGTCGAGTATGTCAACGCCAACCCACAGGCCCACGCCAGAGTCAAGACCACCCAGGGCGCTATCGGTTACGTCGGAATCGGTTTTATCGACAAGGACGTCAAGGCGGTTAAGGTCGATCAGGTCGCACCGAGCCGGCAGACCATCTCCAGCGGCGTGTACCCTGTGGCGCGACCTCTGTTCCTGTTCACTAACGGCTACCCCAAGCTCGGTTCGGTGGTGCACCGGTTCTGCACGTTCCATCTGACGGAGAAGGGCCAGGAACTAATCGAGGCCAAGGGTTTCATCCCGCTGACAGCCTACTGAGTCTTGCGATGTTGTCGCCGGCCGACCTTCAAGAAGGGCACAAATGGATAGCGAGAGTATGACTCTCACACTGGGGCCGGCGGCCGAATGCCGTTCGGCCAGAGGCGGACTGGCACTAACCCCGCGGGAAGACCTGCTGGGGTTTGTCGGGTCGTACCTGGGCCGGGCCCTGCTGTTTCTTATCACCAGCACCTCCGTCCTGGCGGTTCTGTTGATTCTGCTCTTCGTGGTGGTGCGGTCGATCCCGTTTCTGCGGGATTTCGGTATTGGGGAGTTCCTCACGAGCCGGGCGTGGCGCCCGACGGCGGATACGCCGGCCTTCGGCGCCCTGACGCTGATTGTCGGTTCGCTGTACGTTTCGATTGCGGCCCTGCTGTTCGCGGTGCCTGTCGGAATCCTGGCGGCCGTCTTCCTGAGCGATATCGTCTCGTGGAAGATTCGAGACATCGTCAAGCCCGTGGTGGAGATTCTCGCCGCGATCCCATCGGTGGCCTATGGCTTCTTCGCCGTCCTGGTTCTGGCCCCCTGGATGCAGAGGGAATTCGGCTTTTCCACGGGAACCAACGCGCTGAACGCGTCGGTGATCCTGGCGGTGATGGCTTTGCCGACCATCATCAGCGTGGCGGAGGACGCGATCTCGGCGCTGGGGCGGGAGCTTCGCGAGGCATCGTACAGCCTGGGGGCCACGCGTCTGGAGACAATGGTGAAGGTGGTCATTCCCGCCGCCCACAGCGGCATCATCGCGGCGGTGGTTCTCGGCATGATGCGGGCCATCGGCGAAACCATGGTGGTCTGGATGGCCTCCGGCAACGCCACGCAGATACCGCATCCGTGGTGGGACCTGTCGCAATCGATCCGCACGATGACCGCCACGATCGCCGGGGAGATGGGCGAAGCGCCGGAGGGCATGCCGCATCGAAGCGCCTTGTTTGCGGTCGGCGTGGTGCTCCTGCTGATGACATTCGTGCTGAATATTGTCAGCGAGTATTTCCTCTCGCGGGCCAGGAAAGCGACGGGCAAGAGCTGAATGAACCTCGCCGTCCGAAACACACTCGATCGCGTCTTCACCGGTCTGACCGGTGCCACGATCGTGCTGCTGGCGCTGGTGCTGATCGCCGTCCTGGGCCCGATGGTCTATCGTGGCAGCAGCGCCGTCCTGTTCCAGGGAACCGTCGAATTCCGCAAGATGCAGCGCGATTTGTTTCGCCGGGCCAACCAGACCGCCCTGGCGGCCGAGATTGCCGAGACGGACCGGGCCCGCCAAGTGGTTTACGAGATGATCGACCGTTTCAGGAAGGGAATCGATATCGAGGCGATGTCGTCGGAGGTGCGCCAGATCAACCGTGAATACGGCCGGGAGCTGCGACACAATGACGCCTCTCCCGACGAGTACACGGAAGCCCGAGAGGTCGCTCGGATGATCCGGGACTTGCTGGAAGAGGCGTTCAGGAGCCAGGATATCGAGCTGATCCGGCGAAACGTCGGCGAGGTCCTGACCCACAAGGATGAGGCGCGATTCCAGGGCACGGTGGCGGAGCGGTTCTTCGTTCTGGCCGGCGACTTTCTATCGGCCGCGGAACACGTTGATCTAAGCCGACACCATGATTATCTCGATGCACTCGGCGAGGTCGAGACCATTCTCTTCGGCTCGATCGAACGTCCGGGTCTGTTGGGGCCTCGTCCCGACGAAGCCGCCCGGCCCATGGCGATGGTCTCGTACGGCGCGACCCGTTGGGGTCAGGCGCAGGTGCTGCTGGATCGCTTGATTTGGGCCGAACGGTGGGTCGAGCAGGAGCCGGGCCGGCCACTGGTCAAGCAGCGAACCCCCAGGGCCGAGCTGTTCCACGGAACGGCGCTGGAGCCTCTGTTCCGCTACGTCCCCGAGCACCTGCGCGACATGCTCCGACCGAAGTTCACGGTCTACTGGCAATTCTTCCTCGACGACAATTTCGACAGCCACTACTTCGGCGGCGTCGGGCCCGAGATTCTGGGGACGCTGCTGATCACCGTGCTCGGCATGCTGTTCGTGATTCCTCTGGGAGTGGTCTCGTCGGCCTATCTTGTGGAGTGTGCCTCCGAAGGTTGGGTCCTGCGGATCATCCGCATGTCGATCAATACGCTGGCCGGCGTGCCGAGTATCGTGTTCGGGCTGTTCGGCTTGGCGTTCTTCGTGCTGTTCCTGTTTCCCAAGCTCGGCTTTGAGCCGAAGGCGTGTATTCTCGGCGCCTCCTTGACGCTGGCGGTCCTGACGCTGCCGGTGATGATTCGCGCCAGCGAAGAGGCCATCCGGACGGTTCCGCGATCGTACAAGGAAGGTTCGCTCGCGCTGGGCGCCAGCCGGTTCCGCACGTTTGTGACTGTGACTCTCCCGGCGGCCTTGCCCGGGATTTTGACCGGCGTGATTCTCAGCCTCAGCCGGATTGCTGGAGAGACCGCCCCGATCCTGTTCACCGGCGCGGTATCGATGGGACCGGTGCCCAAGTCGATCTTCGACCCGACCCGCACCTTGTCCTATGGCAGCTACGACATGGCCGTGGGCGATCGGCTGGCGATGATGGTGCCGCACAATCAGTACGGCATGGTGGTCACGCTGATCCTGCTGATCCTGATCCTCAACGCCGTAGCGGTGGTGTTGCGTTCGAGGGTTTTCAGAAAACTCAAGGGGCATTGACCGGCCGGTGTGCGCCGCCGAAAGGTGATTGTCTGATGCCGGAGAAAGAAGAGCCTATGCCAGCTATTGCTGCCGGAAACGAGATCGCGAAATCGGATGCCCGGATGAGAGTAACGCTTGCCCCGCGCGGGACCCCCGAATCGAAGCCGCAGGCGACGGAATGCGCCTGCCCGGTGATCCGCTCGCGGGATTTCTCGCTGTACTACGGCGCGAAGGTGGGCGTCAAGAACATCACGATGGACATCCATCCGTGCAGCGTCACGGCCATCATCGGGCCCAGCGGCTGCGGCAAGAGCACGTTCCTGCGCAGCATCAATCGCATGAACGACCTGATCCCCCACGTGCGCACCGAAGGTCTGCTCGAGGTCGATGGGCAGGACGTTTACGACAAACGCACCAACCTGGTCAACCTTCGCCAGCAGGTGGGCATGGTTTTTCAGAAGCCCAATCCGTTTCCCAAGAGCATCTTTGACAATGTCGCCTACGGCCCGCGGCTTCAGGGAATCCGGCGGGCAGACCAGTTGCAGCACCTCGTGGAGCAGGCTCTGAAGGCCGCCGCAATCTGGGACGAGGTGAAGGATGACCTCCGGAAGTCAGCGCTGGCTCTTTCCGGCGGACAACAGCAGCGCCTGTGCATCGCCCGTGCGCTGGCGACCCGGCCGCGCGTCCTGCTGATGGATGAGCCCTGTTCGGCCCTCGACCCTATCGCGACCGGGCGGATCGAGGACCTGATCGGCCAGCTCCAGAGCACGTACACGATCGTGATCGTGACGCACAATATGCAGCAGGCGGCCCGCGTCAGCGAGCGGGCCGCGTTCTTCTGCCTGGGTGAGTTGATCGAGTACGACCGGACCGAGAAGATCTTCAGCAACCCAGCCAAAAAGCAGACCGAGGACTACGTCACTGGTCGATTCGGATAATAATGAAATGCAGAGATCAACAATCAAGAACCGACAGTGAGGCGGTCATCCCGATGTCCATCGGGATTCTATCAGTTTGCTTTTTTCGTTTTGCGCCTTGATTTATCCGAAAGGGAGCAGTTTCTCATGCCCGCCCATTTGTTACGCGATGTCGAACTCCTCAAGAAGGAGATCGTGACGCTGGGAACGATGGCCGAACAGGCTGTTCGGGAGGCGACGACCGCGATCGAAACCCGGGATGTCGCTCTGGCGCAGCGCGTCATTGACAACGACATCAAGCTCGATGAGATGGAGGTCCAGGTCGAAGAGAGCTGCTTGAAGATACTGGCGTTGTATCAGCCGGTGGCGACCGACCTGCGGTTCATCATCGCGGCGCTGAAGATCAACAACGACCTGGAGCGGGTCGGGGACCTGGCGGTCAACGTCGCCGAGCGTGCGGCGTTCCTGGCCACCCGGCCTCCGGTTGATATCTCGTTCGATTTTGAGGCGATGGCCCGCAAGGCCCAGGCCATGCTTCAGAAAAGCCTCGATGCCCTGGTCAACCTCAACGCCGAACTGGCGCACGAGGTCTGTGCGGCCGACGACGAAGTGGACGAGCTGAACCGCCAGATGTACCGGATCGTCAAAGACATGATCCCCGCGCAGCCGCGGCACACCGAATCACTGATCCACATGTTCTCGGCGACACGACACCTCGAACGCATCGCCGACCACGCGACGAATATCGCTGAAGATGTCATCTACATGATCGAGGGCCGCATCATCCGCCACCGCCTGTGAAGGCGAATCACCATTCGCCCCCACCTGTGCCAGCGCGTCTTTCACGGGATCGACTTGCAGGGGAATCCGGCGGCCATATACTCGACGTCTTCCCGCTCGTCGGCCGGAGGCGTCATGCTGAAGGCGAACTTGCTCGGCTCCTACATGGCGCGATGGCACCATTCGATGAGACTGCGATTCCGCCATTGATGTGTCTCGCCATGGCCGTCGGCGAAGCCCAGCGTAGTGCGCTCGGGATGCCACATCGCCAGCGGGTCCACCCACGTCTTGGTCGCGGGGTTCATCTGCCAGGAACCGATCTGGATGCTTCGGGGATCTGCTTCTTCGACGAAGACATACTGCTTAGCGGGAGCGGCCAGGTCGGAGAGGCGTTTGGCTCTGGTATATCCTGCCCACATCTCTCCGTTGGCGCCGCCGGGAATGGCAAACGTTCGATAGGTCACGTAGAGTGAGTCTTGCCTTCTCGGGTCGGCGGGACAGTGATACATCTGGACCTTGCCCACATAGGGAAACATCGCGCCCCGTCGGATGGCTTCTTTCTGCTGCGCGAGGGTGGCGCCGGACGGATCACGGTCCACCCACTGGCCGGGGCCCGTGTGCCCACCGACCAGATTGCCGTCGTGGTCCTCGGCGAACTGGAGCCACGCCTGCGACAGTTGTCTGACATTTATGAGGCAAACCGCTTCCTTGGCACGGTTGCGCCCCTGTTCGCCGACGGCGCCGAGACAGGCGATCCCGATGGCCGCGCAGACGGTCAGCACGAGCGCATCGGCCTTGCGGATTCGTGAGGTTCCTGTCATGGTTCTTTCTCTCTCGCTATTGTGTTGGCTCATAGCCCAGACGTCCCCAGACGGCTCGCTGGAGCCGGTGCAGGTCTTCGAAGCCTTCGGCAGTCTGCGGAAGGCGGTTGTTGCTCACGTGGCGTCGCTCGCTGAAACGGCCCCATTCGATGGTATCGATTCCTTGCCACTGCCAGTGTTCGGCGTGGCCGTCGGCGAACGAGGCCGTCATGCCGTCGTTGTGTCGGACCGGCGGGTCGTCCCACCACGTTTCCTGACGGTAATGGGTGTTGTAGCTGTCCGGCGTGATGAATCCTTCGTCGATGAAGACCATGCGCTCGGCCGGCCCCGGCGAGAGGATCTCGCTGAGGTTCTGAATCCACACCACGGTGTCGCCGACCCGGACGCCTTGGGCCTTGCCTGCGACGTAGCTCACCGTGCCACTGCGGCTCATCCCATTCATGCCGTCGACGACAGAGTAGTTGAGTCTCTCACCCGGGTATCCGCTTGGGCAGCGATATAGATTGAGTTCCTGTAGGTAGGGCCAGAGGGCTCCTGCGCGAATCCCCGCGATCTGCTCGCCTTCCGGCAACAGGCCGCCGGACGCGTAGTAAGACGACCAGCACTTACCGACCCAGGGCTTGTTGCTCCCCGTCATGTAGATTCCGCCCGCGCCGTTGACGAGGTTGCCGTCGTGGTCGTCGGCGAACTGGCGCCAGGCCTGGGTCAGTTGCTTCAGGTTGCTCAGGCACACCGCCCGCTTGGCCCGCTCGCGGCCGGTGGTGCCGATGGCCGCAACGTTGCACAGGACGATGGCTGTCAGGACAAGTAGAACCGCCACGTCGCTTCTCGTGATGTTTCGTGCGGGTTTCATATCTTTGCATGCCTCCTTATTGCCGTGGGCTCACTGTGCTGCGGCCGGCTCAGGTGCCGGCTCCTGGAGCGACTCGACCGACAGGGTTTGCACCGTGTTGGCCGCATCGGTGATAAGCATCGAGTAGTCCTGCGAGTCGGTGACGAGCACGGCGCCGTCACCGGTGACGATCGGGAAAGCGGGCCAGCCGCTCGTCTGCCAGCGACCGATCTGTTGGCCGTCGGCATCGACAACGTACACGCACCCATCGTCGCATGCGGCGTAGACCAGTCCGTTCACATCGACCGTCAGCGTGAAGCCACCGAGGTCGCCTAACTTCGTGGTCCACTTGAGGGCGCCGCTCGGATCGACCGCCCGCAGATAGGGATCGTCGAGGCTCACGTAGATGGTCCCATCGGGCCCGAGGACCGGCTCGGACCAGCCGTCGGCATAGGGGTCGAACTCCATCGCGGCCTTGTCGATGGCCGGCGTGTCGAGCAGATCGACGGACCAGCGAATCGTTCCGTCGCTCGGTTCGATCGCATAGAGGTGGCTGTCATAGAGCAGCGTCTGGTAGATCGTCCCATCAGGACCAACCACCGGGGACGTGAACGGCCAGCCGCCCGTCTTGACGCCGTTGGGGTCGTCCGGGTTCTCGGGATACAGCGCAAAGCTGCACGTCCACTTGATGCTGCCATCCGCCGGGTTCAGGGCGTAGAGAGTCGGATCGTAGAGACCTGCGATGTAGACCGTGCCATCAGCGCCGATTGAAGGCGACGCGAAGACGGCGCCTTGAAGGTTCGCCGAGGCCCTGGTCTGGAATGTCCAGAGAATCGCGCCGTTGGCGTCGAGGGCGTAGAGCTTGCCGTCGGTCGATCCGACGTAGACATTACCGTTTGATGCGACGGCCGGCGACGAGTAGATTGCGTCGCCCGTACCATGGGTCCATCGTACGCTGCCGTTGGGGTCGAAGGTGTAGACTCTCCCGTCCCGGCCACCGGCGAACAGGCATCCATCGGACCCGATGCTTGGGGCGCTGAGCAGCGGCGCGTTGACCTCGGTGGTCCAGAGCAGCGCACCAGCAGCGTCGAGCGTATAGAGCTTGCCGTCCTCGCAGGCGACGTGGACCCGGCCGTCGCAGCCGACCGTGGCACTGCCGACCACGGCGCCGCCGACTTCGTACACCCATTCCGCCGCCTCCGCGGTCAGACCCTCATCGGGGCTCCGTCCACTTCGCGTGTAATCGCCCCCGAGCGACGGCCACCGGCCTTCCGCCGCCGGGCAGTTGGCATCCGCTGCGTTCGGGTCCGCCCATGCCCGCTGGACGATGGGCAATCCGGTCAGCACAAAGGCCAGAGCCCCTGCGCACGCCCAAAAAACGATCGATGTCTTGGTGTTCATGGTATGCTCCTCTTCTTCTCGCACCAGAATTCCCCGCCGGAGGCGGGCTTCCGTCCGCTCCGCCCGCAGGTGGGTTGTCAACAATAATATTATAGGGCCTTGGGGCGTCACCGTCAAGACTCCGGTCTCTTCGTGCGTTGTTCCGCCGGCTGCGATCCCGATGCACCATGCCATTCTCAATAGGAAATCCCGGACGGAAGGGACGTGTTACGTTTTTTCCTGCATTTTTCTCACGATCCGATAAGAAGTCCGTCGCTGACGTTCCCATGCCGTCGTGCGATGACGCCAGGGGGTTCATATTCTCCACTTTACCCTTGACGCGACAGACACAATCCATTCTATTTACCACCACTGTGGCCAGGGATGGACCCATCAGCGCACGAGGCGAGGTCCTGAACCACCCACACCCGATTTCACGGAATGAGATGTCTAAGATTCTGGACAATGGAAAGGATTGGGCAATGCGGAGTCTGAAGCTTTCGAGCATTTTCGTTGTGCTGGTTCTGTCGACGGGCATGACGCTGATCGGAGGGTGTGCCGGGTCGGAGGACCTGCGACTCCAGAACGACATGCAGGCCAAGCGGATCGACCAGTTGACCAGCGAGCTGGAGGCGGCCCGGCTGGAACTGGACCGGCTCAAACGGCAACTGTCGGCTTCCGAGCAGACCGGCAACGTCGAAGTCGACGCGCTGCGCCAGAAGATCGCGGCGCTGGAGGAAGACCTGGCCAAGAAGGAGGAGCTGATCAAGTCGATGCAGGATCGGCTGATGGGCACCTCGCCGCTGCCGGTCGAGCTCAACACCGCACTGGAGGACTTCGCCGCCCAGAACAAAGACATGGTGGAATACGATTCCAGCCGGGGCCTGGTGAAATTCAAGAGCGATCTGCTCTTCGAGCTGGGCAGTGACAAGGTGACCGCCAACGCCGCCGAGACGGTTCGGACGCTGTGCGGTATTCTCAACACGGACCAGGCCAAGGAGTTCGACATCATCGTCGCCGGCCACACGGACGACATTCCGATTCGTCGGCCGGACACGCTGGCGGCCCATCCGACCAACCGCCACCTGTCTTCGCACCGGGCCATCGCGGTCGTCAGTGTGCTGGAAGGCTGCGGTCTGGATCCCAAGCGCATGAGCACTCGCGGCTTCGGCGAGTTCCGACCGGTCGCGCCGAACGCCCCGGGCAACAAAGGCAACGCCAAGAACCGCCGCGTCGATATCTACATCGTCCCCAGCGGTTCATAGACGATACGCAGGAGCCCGATCCCGATGTCCATCGGGATCGGGAAGTCTCCCCTACGCAAACAGGTCCTTTCGGCCCCACACGACCGGCAGGACCTGTTTGCTTTTCTCCACATCCACCCGGCCTGCGTGCCGGCACATTCCATCAGCACCATCGCCGGGCATATTATCATTCACCAACGCTCTCAAAGTCTTGACCTTGGTTGTGGTGGTCTTGCACACGTTACGTGTCCCTCACGCGAGGTACGTGATTTGTGAATGGACAGATTCCTCCTCCGCCCAATTCCTTCCACGCTGGCACGCGTACGTCCATTCGATCATCGTGACATCTTGTGGCCCACTTGCCTTGTGAGGGCGCTCAGGGTTTTTTCGCCTTCCGGCCGATCATCTCGTCGGTTCGGATGCAGGGACCCGAGCCGGCAGGTGGGATTGGATGGATTGGGCCACTTGTCGGGCCTGGGCGCGGATTCCGTCGGCGTTGAAGTGGACGCCGTCGGAGCTGTGATACTCGGGATGGTCGATCACGAGCGCAAACAGATCGTCCACGGGCAGGCCGAGCGGCTCGACGAATGCGGCGGCGATGGCGTTCCTCTGCCTGACGCGATCCGTGGTTTCCGACAATTGCCCCAGATCCTCTCGATTGCGGACGGGCGTGGTGGTCCTCCAGATGAGGGTGCTGCCGCGGCCATGCTGCTGCAACGCGTCGAGCAGCCTCGGGAAGGCGGCTTTGTACTGGTCCTCGGTGTATCCCCAGCCGTGCAGGCCGTTGTTGAAATGGATCACGTCGAATCGATACTGGGCCAGGACCAGCTTCAGTTCGTCGAAGAAGACCGGATCGCAGATGCAGCGGCTCGTAGTCAGCCGGGCGCAGTCGGCCTGGCCTTCGAGCGCCCGCTCAACGTCGCCAAAGTAGCCCCGCACGATCGAGTCGCCGATCAGCAGCACCCGCGGCAGCCCATCGCGGTCGGCGTTGGTGATCCAGATGTCACACCATTCGATGCGCTCGCGGATCAGTTTGTCCGTGTGGGCAAGGATGAACTCAACGATCGGGGCGGGGTCCGCCAGGCTGTGCGGATGGTGACCGACGCCGGGCTTGTGAATAACCTGGATCGAGCCACCGAGGGCTTTGTACCGCTCTTCGAAGATCGCGGTGTTCTCGGCCACCGGGACGACCTCGTCGGCGTCGCCCACGACGTGCAGCAGGGGGACGCCGGCCTTGGCGAGCGGTTCGAGATGGTCGATCGGATTGCACTTGGCCGTCAGGGCCTGTTCTTCCGTCAGGCCATACGCTTCGAGGCACTGCGCCCAGTCAGCGGCGCTGCCCGGGCCGGCGCCCTTGCCGCCGGGCCAGCTTTTGATGTCGCAGACCGGCGCGTCCGCGTAGATGCAGGAGACCTTGTCGGGGTTCTTCGCTGCCCAGTTGTAGACGATCAGGCCGCCCCGGCTCATGCCCTCCAGGGCAGGCTTGGGCGCCAAGCCGTGCACCTGTGTCAGGTAGGCATAGAACTGATCCCAGATCGCGACGGCCTTCGGAGAGCCGAACAGGCCGGCTACGTCGATGTACGCGACGTGAAATCCCTTTTCGAGCAGCGCGACGTCGGTCTGCGGCTCATGGCCGAAGAAACGGGCCCGCCAGATCCACGGCTTGCCCGGTGCAACGATTCTCGGAGTGACGACGATGCACTCGCGTTCCGCATAGGTGAAGTCGTGCCGGTCATACGAATGAAACGAGGACCGCTTCCCTGCGAACGGCGCGACGTCTGAACTATCAACGGCGGCGCAGATGGGCGTCACTGTAAAGATCGTCGCCAGTACGATAAGAATGTTTGCGAAGAAGGGCGAATGCGTCAGCGTGTTTATCTTCACCGTGCGTTCTCCTGACAAGAAGGGCTTCAGTGCTCGGAGCGGTCGTGCTCGACCCAGATCAGCGCGTCCGTATCGAATCCCAGCTCTTTGGCTCGCGCCGCGAGCATGTCCACGACAGATGGATCGAGCGACCGGTCCCGCGCGAGAATCCACAGATAGGACCGGCTCGGCCCACAGACCAGGGCGTACGAGTACTGGTCCCGATCCAACGCGATGATCACGTAGCTGCCATAGAACGGGCCGAAGAACGACACCTTCAGGTGTCCCGTTGTAGGTTCGCCGACGAAGTAGGCCTTGCCTTTGGCCTGCTTCCACTGATCTTTCCGCTTGTCATAGCCTTTGTTGAGCACGTTCACGCCACCGTCTTTTCGCATCGTGTACGTGGCCGAGACGTTGCTCAGGCCGCGCTCGAAGCTGTGGTCCAGACGAGCGATCTCATACCACGTGCCCAGATAGCGACTGAGGTCGAAGTCCTGCACAGGCCGGATGCCCGAAGGAGCGCCGGCACAGCCGGTCAGGACGGCGGGAGCCAACCACAACAGCCGCCCGAATATTCCAATGAGCCCCTTTGCTCTCATGGTTCTATCCCTGCCTTCTCAGGGCTCCCGCTCAGGTCGGAGGTTTCTCCAGCCGGATCGGAATCTCGCGATCGATGGTGCGAATGTGGACATCCTGCTGCGGGAAGGCGATCTCAACCCCAGCCTGGCGGAATGCGTCGTCGATGGCGAAGTTAATGTCGTGCCAGACCGCCAGATTGTTCTCGATGCCGGAGAAGTATACGCGCAGCTCGAAGTCGAGGCTGCTGGTGCCGAACCCCTTGAACAGGACGATCGGCTCCGGGTCCTTCAGGACCAGCGGATGGTTGCGCGCGATCTCGTACAGCAGTTGCTCGGCCTTTCGGATGTCGGAGCCGTAGGCGATCCCGACGGGAAAATCCCGTCGCAGCGTGTTGTCGGAGAGGGTCCAGTTGATCAGCCGGCCGGTGATGAACTCCTTATTGGGCACGATCAGCTCGCGCTGGTCCCACTTGCGGATCGTGGTCGCACGAATGTGGATCATGGTGACGCGGCCGGTGACGTCTCCGACCGTGACAATGTCGTCGACGCGGATCGGCTGCTCGAACAGCATGATCAGGCCGCTGATGAAGTTTGCAAAGATCTCCTGCAAGCCGAAACCGAGGCCGACCGTCATGGCGGCGATGAGCCACTGGACCTTGGACCAGCCGATGCCGAGTTCCGTGAAGGCCAGCACGACGCCGATCACCACGAGGAGATAGCGGCAGACCGTGATGATCGCGAAGCGAACGCCCCGGTCCAGAGGCAGGTGTCGCAGGACGGCGAGTTCCAGCAGGCCGGGCACGTTGCGGGCGATCAGGACGGTCAGGGCGATCAGGACCAGGGCCATCATCACGGCGCCGAGGGTGACGATTTCCTCGGGGCCGGCCTTGTAGAGCCGAAACCTTCCCAGTGCGGTCAGCGCCGGCAGGACGTCCTTCCAGATGTACCACGCGCCGAGCACCAGCAGAATGCCGGTCGCCGCCGCGATGAGCTTTCTGGTCTGCTGGGACATCTCGAAGATGGTCGGTTCGGGCTTGACCTTGCTCTCGGCCGTCTCGCCGGTGGTGGTCGATGCCGCCGTTGTATCCTGCGGGGGTTTCTGCTCGCTGGCGGCCCGGCGTCTGCGTCGTTCGAGCAGGGCCAGACGCCGCTGGGCAAGAGTCAGTCCGCGGACGAACATCGCACGAACCAACAGGGCCGCGAGGATCAGGCCGATCGTGCGCATCAACTTCGCATTGAGATGTCGGGCTCCATAGAGATAGCCCATGCCCGCCAGCGTTGCGAAGGACAACGGCGCCAGCAGGCACGCCGGATACCAGACAAAACGAAGGCGGTCCATCCAGCCTCCACGCCGCTGCTTCAACCAGGAATCCATCAGGGGTGCGGCAGGGTGCAGCACCCGCAGCAGAAGCACGGCCAGACCCGCCTGGCCCACGATGAAGACCAGTCGGCCGGCGGCGCCGTACCACGATTGGTCCGTCTGCTGGCTTCGCATCACCTGGGAGACGAACACGACCGGGATGATGAAAGCGAGAAACCACCGCAAATGCCGACGAAGCAGCGTCAGTGGCTCCTCGCGGATGCGGAAGTGCGCATGGGCCAGGCCATGGGGCATGGCCACGCCGCTCAGGAAGCTCAGGATGAACACAGCCGAGGCGACGCGGCCCAATCCGGCCGCCACCGCGCGGACGAAATCATCGATCGCCATGACCGACAGACGCCAGTGCGCCAGCAGGAGAAACATCGGCCAGATCGCCGCGAGCAGCGCGGTCAGCACCAACACCTCGACCGTCAGGAAGAAACAGTCGGTCTCGATCTGACGGACCTTGTCTGAGCTGGCCTGGATCCGATCGTGGATCCGGCGGCGAAACGTCACGACAGCCCCGGTCAGCGCGCCTATCAGGACGTAGATCATGGGGTTTGCCACCACGTCGTTCCAGATCGTGCGTGCAACCTTGTGCCAGTTCGCCGGAGACAGGAGCCACAGGATCGCTCGGGCAGCCTGTCCGAAATGGGACAGGCCCGGCGTGCGCTCGCTCTTGACCCACAGGACGTTGGCGTCGATGAAGGTGGAGAAGTCCTCGACGGTCTTGACGAGCAGCCGCTCGCTGCTGTCCAGACGGGCCAGCCGGGTTGCGTAATCCCAATAGTGGTCGGAGATGGCTCGCAGCAGCTTTCGCTGGTTCTCGTAGTAGTCCGTCGCCTCTCTTCGCACCGCTTCCCGCCGGGCCTGGCCGACGTTGGCATCGAACTTGGCGGTTACCTCCTCCAGTTCGTCTGTCAGATCACTCAACTCGGACCACTGCCTGTCGTACGCCATCGCCTGAAGTTGTGCCGAGACGATCTCGGCCGGGCGCTCCCGCATTCGCCGCTGGCGCTCGCCGACGTCCGGGAGCTTGTCGCGCTTGCCGAGCATCAGGATTCCCATCGAGTCGGTGACCCTGCCGGCCGTCTCGATCTGGCTGCGGATTTCGTCGAAGTCTTTCCGTATGGTTGCCAGGGAGGTGTCCACGGTCTCGGCGTATCGTGTGACGCCCTGGATCTTCGCCACCAGTTCCGCCTGGTGCTGGGCCAGCTCGGCATTCTTCTGGACGATCGGCTGAATCTCGGGCCGAGCCGATTTGCTCTGTTCCTGGGCGCGGAGGGCCTCGCTTTGGGCCGCCTGGGCGGCCTGCTGCCGCAAGCTGCTGACCTTGTTCTGCCAGAAGTCCAGCCGCTTCTGAGTCGCTGCCAACTGCCTCGCGGCCAAGTCCCGCCGAGCCGCAAGCAGGTCATTCGTCGTATCGTAGTACAGTAACTCCTTGGCGCTGGTGTTGAGCCGACTCTGGAGAGCCTCCTGCTCGGCCGCCAGGAGGGCCCGGTTGGCCCGGTCGGTTTCCGTTTCTTTCTCCTGGGCCGTGACGGCTGCGAGTGTCTTCTGAATCTCATCCAGGCGCTGTCTGGCGTTCTTCGATTCCTCGGGAATCTTGGTTTTTCGGTCGGCGCGTCTGCGGGGCTCGTCCTCGAGGTCTGCGGCAGTCTTCTTGGCTTCCTCCAGGGCGGTAGTCGCCTGTGCCAGAGCCTGCTCGGCCTGCGCTAAGGTCAGATCGGCAGCCACCTCCGGCATGGCGGCCGCCGGCTGTGCCAGAGATTTCCGGATTTCCTCCAGTGCCGGCGGAGCGTTCTTGACGGCCAGGTCGTATTGTTTGCCCTTCTCCGCCAGCTCACCGGCCAGCTTCAACTGGGCCAGGGCTCTGTCGTAGATCTCGGTCAGTCGGGTCTTGATGTCGTCGGCCAGTTCCTGCGAATCGGCGATTTGTTTCTTCCTCGCCGCAATATCCTCTGGGGTAATCCTGGGAGTGGCGGTAGCGGCCGCGCCCGGCAGGAGTGGGGCACTTGCGACCGTGTTCGGTTCATTCACTTCGGCCGGACCGCTGGGGGTTGCCTGTGCGGTCGCGGCGGCCAAGCCCGCCGACGCAGACAGCAGGAGGATCGCCGCCAGCGCCATCAGGCATACTGTCGCGGCTGCGGGTCTGTCCGTGTCCATCTTGGTCATATGAATCTCCGACCTTGTCGGCCCGGTCTTTCAGGTACGTCGGGGTGCATCGCGATCGGGAACCCTGTCTTTGACGTGCGCGATACCTGCAACGAAACCCAGTTCATCTTGCCAGGGCCTTAATGTACTTGTTCGCGTCCTGTCTGGACAGCAAAAACCCCTTCGGACAAGAGTGCCCAAGAGGCCCGTCGGCCCGTGGTTATGGGACGATGGAGGTGGCGGTTCAGGCGTTTGAACTGGAAACGGCCGAGGCGGAATGCTATAATAGATATGTCGGACGGAGGGGCGGGAGGGGACCGTTCTTCGGTGAGCGACCCAGCGGTTCGCCTGTGGCACGGAGGCCGGGTTGGTGCATGAAACGGGGGCTTGGGGTTTTGATGTACCTCGGAATGAATCCACACAGGACCACAGCAGGGGGTGATGTCGCCGTGTGGAAGGCGAACATTGTCGCGGGCCTGTTCATCGTTCTGCTGGTCGCGAGCCAGACACTCGGCGCCGATGCGGTGCTGCTCAAGAGCCGGCGTTTCATTCCCCAGTCGGGCTTGGGCGGTCTGCTGCCGGCACGGGAGGCCGCCGGCTCGGATACAATCCACGTGATCCTGCAACTAAACGCGATACCGACTGCCGAACAGCGGGAGGCCCTGACCCGGGCGCAGGTGAGACTGCTCTCGTACATTCCCCACGGCGCCTGGCTGGCGAGTCTGCCCCTGAGCGAGGCGGGACGGGTCGCGGCCATGCCCGAAGTCCGGGCCCTGGCCAAGATTGAGCCCCGGGACAAGATCGATCCTTCCCTGCGCGAGGGGGGCGTCAATGCCTGTTCGAAGGCCGATGCCGGCCGCGCCAGGCTGATTGCGACGTTTTTCGAGGATGCCGACCTTCGGGCGAGCGCAAGAATCATCGTCCAGCTTGGTGGACGTGTTCTCGGGAGCAGCCATGCAGACAACCGCATCCTACTGCTCCTTCCAGAGGACCGCATAGACGATTTGGCCTCGCACGACAGCGTCAAGTGGATCGATCAGCATTATGAGTCGGTCGACCTGAACGACGGAGTGAGGGCCGCGACGAACGTGGACCCGGTCCAGAGCTGGCCCTACGACCTGAGCGGTTCCGGTGTCATCGTCGGCCAATGGGAGTCACGCCATCCCGACGCCAATCATGTGGATCTGATCGGTCGGGTGATGAACATCGATGACGGCGCGCCGATAGGCGACCATGCGACGCTGGTGGCCGGGACGCTGCTGGGCGATGGGAGCCTGCTGCCCAGCCGCCGGTATCGGGGTATGGCGCCGGGCGCAACGCTCGTCTCGTTTCGCGCCTGGGACAACGTAGTGGAGCTGCGCGAGCAGTACGAACAAGCCGTGGGTTTATATGGCATCGACATCGCCAACAATTCCTGGGGTAAGGTCGAGTGGCACGTCTACAAAGATTACTGCGCGGCGCTGGATGCGATCGTGCGAGGCGGGCTGGGCAGACCAGTGTCGATCGTCTGTGCGGCGGGCAACGAAGGCGACTGGGCGACGATCACCTCGATGGCCGTGGCCAAGAACGTGATCTCGGTCGGGGCGACCAATTCGGACGACGGCTCGATCTGGTCGTGGAGCAACAAGGGGCCGACGGGGGATGGACGGATCAAGCCCGACGTGATGTCTCCCGGGTGCGAGGCACGCAGAGGCTGGAGCGTCTGGTCGACACTGCCTTCGAATCGCTATGGCTCCGGTTGTGGCACCTCGATGGCGGCGCCGTCGGTTTCGGGGATTCTGGCCCTGCTTCTGGAGGATTGGCGCAGCACGCGCGAAGCCGATCCGTTGCCCTCGACGCTCAAGGGAATTCTGATCCACACGGCGATGGACCTGGAGAATCCGGGGCCCGACTATTCCAGCGGGTATGGGGCGATCGATGCCAGGGCGGCGGTTGACGTGATCCGCGCCGATACACTCGACGAGGTCATCGTCGAGGATCGCATCATCTGGCCGCAGCAGGAGCACGTCTATACGCTCGATGTACTACCCGATCAGACGGAGCTGAAACTGACCCTGGTCTGGGACGATTTTCCCGCCGACCCGCTGGCGGCCCAGGCCCTGGTCAACGACCTGGACCTTGTGGTGACCGATCCCGATGGGCAGCGCCATTTCCCGTGGACGCTCGACCCGTCCGTGCCCCGGGAACCGGCTCGCCGCGACCAGGAGGACCACATCAACAACGTCGAGCAGGTTCACGTGGAGAACCCCATCGAAGGTTCCTGGCGGGTCACCGTACTGGGGGCACGTGTCCCGGAATGCGAGCAGACGTATTCCCTGATCGCAAGTCCAGGCCCGCTGGAGCCGATAATGCCTCCGGGGCCGGTCGCGCCGACGGCGGAGCTTGAACAGAAGACGGATTTCCGATATCATGATCGCTTGTCGAGATAGGATTCGCAGGAGGAAGGATTTCGGTATGAACAGGCTTGTTGCGTTGCTGGTCGTGGTGATGGCGGCCGTCCCCTGTCTGGCGAAGACCGTCTCCGTGGATGACGATGGTCCCGCCGACCATGCGACCATCCAGAAGGCGATCGATGATTCCTGGGACGGCGATGTCATCGTGGTCAGGCCGGGAACATACCGGGAACGGATCGTCTTCAACGGCAGGGCTGTGACCGTGCGCAGCCAGGCCCCGGACGACCCGACAGTAGTGCAGACCACGGTGATCGCCGGGCCATCCGGCTCCAGTGTCATCTTCGACTTCGGCGAAGGCGGCGACTCCGTGCTGGAGGGTTTCACGATCACCGGGCACGGCATCTTCTGCGTGGGATCGGCCCCGACGATAGCGAAGAACATCATCCGAGATTGCCAGGGCTCAGGCATAACCGGTCAGAACGATGCCGCGCCGACCATCGTGGGCAATACCATCGTCTCCAACGCGCTGGAAGGGATCTTCGCCTGCCATGGATCGATTCACGGCAACACCATCTCCTACAACAACGCCGGCGTCGCCTACTGCAACGGGTCGATTCGCGACAATGTGATCTCCTACAACGCCAGCGCCGGCGGGTTGTACTTCTGTGACGGTGAGATCGTCGGCAACAGGATTGTCGGCAACTACGCGGTCCCCGAAGGCGGCGGCCTCTACGCCTGCAACGGGTGGATCGAGAACAACGTCATTGCCGGCAATCGTGCGGAAGGCGAGGGCGGCGGGCTGTACAGTTGCACGCAACTGGTCTGCAACAACACGATCGTGGGCAACATCGCCGGCACCTACGGCGGCGCGATCAGCCGGTGCTCCGGGACGGTCTCCAACAATATCATCGCATTCAACAAAGCTCCGCTCACCGCCGGTGTCTTCGGTCCGTGCCTCAACTCCTACAACGCTTTCTGGATGAACGACGGCGGCAATTTCGGGGGCAATGCCGCGATGGGAGTCGGAGACGTCGTGGCGGACCCGTCATTCGCGGTCCATGGCCGATGGAGCGATCAAGGCACCGCCGCAACCGGCGACGACGTGTGGATCGACGGAGACTATCATCTCAAGTCGCAGGCCGGCCGATGGGACCCGCTGACACGCCAATGGGTCATCGACACCGAGACGAGCCGGTGCATCGACGCGGGCAACCCGACGTCGGAATGGTCGGCCGAGTTGTGGCCGCATGGCAGGAGAATCAATCTCGGCGCCTACGGCGGCACCGCCCAGGCCAGCATGTCACTGACCGACACCGGACACCCCGCAGACCTCAACCAGGACGGGCAGGTCGATTGGGATGATCTGGCCCGGTTCGTCACGATGTGGCCGGTCCAGGAAGACCTGCTCGCTGAAGACATGGATCGCAACGGTGTCGTGGACTTCCGTGATTTTGCGATCCTCGGAAAGGTCTGGCGGTCGGGTCCGCCCGTGCCGACGCCTCCCCTGCCCAATCCGATGACTTGGGCGACGGCGCCGTACGGGACCGGACCCTATTCGATCGCCATGGTGGCGACCACGGCCACGAGCACCGACGGGACCGGAGTGGAGTATTATTTCGAGAACTACCTGACCCCCGACATCAACAGCGGCTGGCGGACGTTCGCCGCCGGGCAGGACCCGCGATGGGAGCAGACGGGATTGCAGCCTGTGACCCTGTACTGGTACCGGGTCAAGGCGCGGAATCGGGGCAACCGACTGGAAACGGACTGGTCGGAGATCAGTCGCGCCGCCACATTGGCCGACGACACCGAAGCGCCGACGCCGAATCCGATGACGTGGGAGACCGAGCCTTATGGCGTTTCGTCGAACACGATCCGTATGACGGCCACGGAGGCCATCGACGCCAGCGGCGTCGAATACCAGTTCGATTGCACTTCCCATCCGGCCTACAGCAGCGGCTGGCAGAGCAGCCGGACCTACGAAGTGACTTTCGTGCCGCATGGACAGTACACCTTCCGCGTTCGAGCCAGGGACAAGTCACCCAACCAGAACACGACGCTCTTTTCCCTGTCCGTCACCGCCGACCTGCAGCCGCCGGTCCCGGACCCGATGGAATGGGCCTCCGAGCCGCGCGAAGTCAAGAAGGGCAGCACCAGCCTCAGCTATTATGCCGAGATGACCGCCTCCGAAGCAGTTGACGATGCGGCAGGCGTGGAGTACTTTTTCGAGTGCACGACGGAATCCGGGTTCAGCAGCAAGTGGCAGAGCTCGCGGCAGTACTCGGTCCTGATTGGACGCGCGAATCAGGGGCACCGCTTCCGTGTGAAAGCGCGGGACACCTCGCCCGGACACAACGAGACCGGTTGGTCGTCTGTGGTGATGGCCCGGTAGGGGCGGATCAGTATCTGCCCGTACCAGGTCTCTATTGCGGATTCGTTATGGGCCGGCCACACTGGGAACACTACTCGCATCCGGCGGACATGGGGATTCGCGGGTTCGGTCGAACCCGGGAAGAGGCGTTTGCCCAGGCCGCACTGGCGATGACCGCGATCATCACCGACCCGGCGAAGATTGAGCCTCGCAAGTCCGTGGTGATCGTCTGCGAAGACGACGATGATGAGATGCTCTTCTGGTACTGGCTCAACGCCGTGCTCTACGAGATGGACACGCGGAAGATGCTGTTCGGCCGCTTTGACGTCGGACCTGCCGAAGGCGGCCTTCGGGCGACCGCCTGGGGCGAAGAATTGGATGCCACCAGGCACCAGCCGGCGGTCGAGGTCAAGGCGGCCACGTACGCAGACTTGAAAGTGGAACGCGATTCCCAGGGTATGTGGATCGCCCAGTGTATTGTGGATGTCTAAGGAAGGAGAAGTCGCGGCATGTATGCCGAGAAGCTCCAGCGCCGTAGCGACTGCGCATGGTCCATCGAACCATTCGGTCCCATGCAGGTTCCCGTCGTTGTATTTGCGGACAAGCCCCTGATCGATGCGATGGACGAGCAGGTCTATGCGCAGGCGGCACATGTGGCAGCCCTGCCGGGCGTGGTTCGTGCGTCGTATGCGATGCCCGATGCGCACTGGGGCTATGGCTTTCCCATCGGAGGTGTGGCCGGCTTCGACGCCGAGCAGGGCGGCGTGATCTCGGCCGGCGGCGTCGGCTTCGACATCGCCTGTGGGGTGCGCGCCCTGACAACCGGCCTGACGTATGACGAGGTCGAGCGCTGCAAAGACCAGCTCGCGACGATGCTGGCCCATCGCATCCCGGCCGGTGTCGGCAGCCGAGGCCAACTCGAACTGTCGGCCGGCGAGATGGACGACATGTTGTGCGGCGGAGCGCATTGGGCGGTCTCGCGAGGCTACGGCGCGCGGGAAGACCTCGCTCGCATCGAGGAAAACGGCCGGATGGCCGGCGCCCAGCCGCGATTTGTCTCCGATCACGCCAAACAGCGGCAGAGGGACCAGGTCGGCACGCTCGGTTCGGGCAATCACTATCTGGAGGTCCAGCGCATCTCGGCCATCTATGACGCTGCGACTGCCGAGGCGTTCGGGCTGCGTCTGAACGACATCGTCGTGATGATCCACTGCGGCTCTCGCGGCTTGGGCCATCAGGTCGCCACCGACTTCCTGCCCCGCATGGTCAAGGCGGCCAAGAGCGAGGGGATCGAGCTGCCCGAGAAGGAACTGGCCTGCGCACCGATCCAGTCCGATCTGGGCCGGCAATACTTCGGCGCCATGAACGCGGGCATCAACTGCGCCGTGGCCAACCGGCAGGTCCTGACCCATCTGGTCCGCCAGGTGTTCGCCGATCTCCTGCCCAAGGCCGAGGTCAAGCTGCTCTACGACGTCTCGCACAACACCTGCAAGGTCGAGGAACACCTGGTTGACGGCAAGCCCAGAAGGCTCTACATCCATCGCAAGGGGGCGACCCGCGCGTTCGGACCGGGCCATCCGGCGCTGCCGGCGGACTTGCAGCAGACCGGCCAGCCCGTCCTGATCGGCGGGACGATGGGGACAAGCTCGTATGTCCTGGCGGGCACGCAGATGGGCATGGAGCTGTCGTTCGGCTCCTGCTGCCACGGGGCGGGCCGCGCCATGAGCCGCAAGCAGGCCACGCAGCGATGGCATGGCAAAGACGTTGTCACGCACCTTTCGCAGAAGGGCATCGTCGTCAAAGGCGCTTCGCTACGGGGTGTTGCCGAGGAGGCCCCCGGCGCGTACAAGGATGTTACCGCCGTTGTTGACGCCACCGAAAAGGCGGGTCTGGCCAAGAAGGTCGCCCGCCTCGAGCCGCTGATCTGCGTCAAGGGGTAGATGCGCCTTCGCAGGTTCGGTGTTGGTTGACACTCCACGATCGCATTGCATTCCTGCGCGGCGAAGACCGGGGGATTGTGCTTGAATGGAACGGACGGGGGGAACGATCAGAACCTCTTTGCAGATGTGTGGTTACGGCGCGGGTCTGCCTGCCGGGAACGCACAGAGAACGAACAGGGAACGAACGAGGAACGACTATCAAGAATGATAAGAATGAGAAGAATGAAAAGAAGTGCCCCTTTCGGGTCTTGACTGATGAGGGTGGCCAGGGATATGAGAGTGTTCACAGTGATGCCGTAAGGTGTTCCGTTCGTAGTGGCGTCGCAAGACGCTGCTCTCAAGAGCAGGCATGGCCTGACGGGCACACTGCAAACGGTGCTTGAAGGGAGCGGACCGGTGGGTTAGAATCCTTTCTTGCGGCCGGCAGGCTACAGGCCGCACCGCCGCTGGGAATGAAAGGAGCGCCACCATGCAGATACGTCCATCCTCGCGAACAGCAGTTTTCTCATTCCTTGTGCTCTTCTGTCTGCTGTTCGGCACGCGGGCGTCCGCCGGCGAACCGCTGGCGACGTTCACCGTCCGGGCGGGCGAGCACACCCGCGTGGATACGCCGGTGTCGGCGCCGCTGGTCGGGCTGACCGATGTCTCGTCGCTGCGACTCGAGGAGATCAGGGGATCGCAGCGCGTCGCGGTGCCTGCCCAGGTCGAGGCCGGACCGACCCCGAGGCTGTGGTGGGTGCTCCGAGGCACGACGCCGGCCGGCCAGAGCCGCGTCTTCGAACTGGTGCGTGGCGAACCGGCGACGGACGGCCTGGTTACAGCGGTCATGGGTGATAAGGCCCTGGACCTCCAAATGGGCGGCGCCGGCATCCTGCGCTACAACCACGCCGTGGTTCCGCATCCGAAGGACATGGGGCGCATTCCGCAGGAGCGCTGGTCCCTCTACGACCGCAGCGGTTTCATCCACCCGCTCTGGTCCACCAAAGGCTCGGTGCTGACCGAGATCCATCCGGCCGACCACATCCACCACATGGGGCTCTGGATGCCCTGGACCCACACGCACTTCGAAGGCAAGATGGTCGATTTCTGGAACGTCGGTGACGGGACCGGGACCGTCCGCTTCGCGAAGTACCTCTCGACGACCGAGGGCCCGGTGTTCGGCGGCTTTCAGGTCGAGCAGGAGCACGTGGCCCGCAAGACGAGCAAGGGCGAGCAGGTGATCCTTGATGAGGTCTGGGACGTCCGCGCGTTCAACGTGGGCGGGCCGGACAAGGGCTACTGGCTGATCGACTTCAAGTCCACGCAACGCTGCGTCGCGGATGAGCCGCTGATTCAGGATGAGTACCGTTATGGCGGACTCGGCTTCCGCGCCACCTCGAAGTGGAAGGGTGAAACGGCGGCCTACCTGACCAGCGAGGGCAAGGGCCGCGACGGCCACGCCACCCGCGCCCGCTGGTGTGACACGTCCGGCAAGATCGACGAATGGGAAGGCGTCACGTTCTACAGCCATCCGCAGAACTTCCAGCATCCCGAGCCGATGCGGATCTGGCCGGAGCCGGACAACTATGTGTTCTTCAACTTCTGCCCGTCCCAGGCCGGTCCCTGGGAGATGAAGCCGGGCGAAGACCACGTCTTCCGCTATCGGATGTACGTCCACCAGGGCAAGGTTGTGGTGGCCGACGCCGAACGCATCTGGAACGACTATGCCAACCCGCCGCAGGTGGACGCGGTGTTCCGCCGGCCGGCCAACGCGGTCACGCTGTTCGATGGAACGGACTTCTCACAGTGGCAGCGGGACGGCGGCGGTGACATCCGCTGGACGCTGGCCGATGGCGCGATGCAGATCGTCCCGGGCAGCGGCAGCATCGTGACGAAGGAGCCGGTCGGGGATTTCGCGATGCACATCGAGTTCAAGACGCCGCAACTGCCGCCCGATGTGACAGGCCAGGGTCGTGGCAACAGCGGCGTCTACATCCAGCGACGCTACGAGCTTCAGATTCTCGATTCCTATGGCCTGGAGCCGCAGTTCAACGAATGCGGCTCGATCTATCGCTTCAAGGCGCCCGACCGCAACCTCTGCAAGAAGCCGGGCGAGTGGCAGAGCTACGACATCCGCTTTCGCGAGGCCCGCTGGGACGGCGACAAGAAGATCGCCGACGCCCGCATCACGGTCTACCACAACGGTGTGCTGATCCATGACGACGTCGCGATCCCGAACAAGACCGGCGCCGGCCGGCCCGAGGGCCCCGAGCCGCTGCCGATCCTGCTCCAGGACCACGGCAACGCCGTGGCTTTCCGCAACATCTGGATCGCTCCGCTGGATTGATGATCGACGATTGACGATTGGGCCAACCGGAGTGGCTGCCGTCTCTGAGGAGGCTATTCGAGTTTCGGTTTGCCACGGGCGCCGTGCCAGATTCTCAGGATGTGGATGGCGTCTCGCCGGCTATCTACCCGGCAGATGACCCGGCAAGCCATTTCTTGAGGCTTTCCTTGACTTCGTCGTGGGCAACGACCTTGCCTGTCCTGACGTCGGCCAGGCCCTTGTCGATCGCGCTCAGGAAGCGGACACGCTCTTCGATGTCCTCCCAAGCCGCCGAGTCCGGCAGTTCCCGAATCGTCTTGATCGCCGTGTCCTTGCTCGTCATACCATTGTTCTACCCACGCTGGATCGGTCACGCAGGCCGGTTTGCCCGTACCTTCGTCGGATCCGCCTCTCTGGATTCAGCAAGCAGTGCAACTCAGTTCGGTCTCCACGTGAGCATGGCCTCCCCCAATATTCGCCCGGCATGCGGAAGAGGTGGGTGCTCTGCTTCTGCAGGTCAACTCTTGACTCTTTCAGCGTTTGCCCCCGCAGATGTTATCCACTTGGCAAATGTGTCAAGGGTGACAGCATAGAATTTCTGCTGGCCAGCAGGCTTCCACAGGATTGTGGATGGTTTCACACGGATTGTCCCGATCATCGGTCGCCTCGGTTTTTGGTCCCAGCACCTTGGCTTCGAGGTGCGGCGGCTGCTCCAACCTGTTGATATAGCTTGGCGTTTCCTGTCCTCTCAATTCTGCAAGTGAACAGTCGGTACGATCAATGGCTCAGAACGGCGTCTTACGGAATGCACATTTCTGCCCGGATAGGACGTCTCGTCCATACTTGACGCAATGATTCATAGCCGAGCCGTGGACGTGGTCCTCGAAACTCGTCTTCGCAATCGAGGATTACGCACGACTTCGTGCCGCCGAATTCGGGGCCTCGCAGACCTCTGCCTATCATTTGCTCATACAGCACTCCGCTCACTGTCGGCCTGGCGACAACGATATGCGTCACACGCGGTGCATCGAATCCTGTTGTCAGGACCTGACAATTGCAGAGGACACGAATCTCTCCGCGTTTGAACTCGGCGACTGTCTGGCGACGCGTGACATCTCTTGTCTTACCCGTCAGCACCGCTGCTGGCACTTGTTCCCGACGCAACAGGAATGCCATATGCTCGGCATCGCGTACACTTGGTCCGAAGTATAGAATTGAATTGCCTGAGTCCTTGCCAAGAGGCAGAAGATGCTCGAGAATCATAAGTCGGCGGTCGAGGTTGTCGGCCCGCGACGCCATGATGCGGTCTACACGTTCGATATCTTCCTCGTCAACTTCATCGTCCGGAAAGACATCCGGTATACGCATGATCGTACGTGTGTGGATCAATCTGGGGTCGGGTCTCGCCAATATGCCCATTTGGCGTAGCTGCTCCAGTCGCTCAGACGGATCATCGCCAAGGGTGCGAATCGGCTCGATGAGTTCGCCGAAGATGTCCCTCAAGTCGCGAGTGCCCCCTTCCGGGTCATCATTGAAGTACTCCATCCGGAATGGGGTCGCCGTCAGACCAGCCACGGAGACGTGACGCTCTGAGGGTAGGAGATCTCGCAGGATACGCCGGTACATTGGTGCGGCGGCACGATGAGCTTCGTCGATTAGAAGCACACTCAACGATTCCCTCAATCCCTGAAGGACAGGCGCACCGCCTTCCACGCGATCATCGAGAAGATTGGCAATTCGCTGGGGAGTGGAAATTAGCACCGTCGGCCGCCCGACAATCTCCTGAAGTGTTGAACCGTGCTTGATGAGATCCTGCGTGTAGCGTCCCCAGAATCTTACAAGCAGCAAAGGGCAGACGTTCTTCGAGTTTATCCAGACCTGGTGAAAGCACTCGCATGCTTGCTCGCACAGTTCTTCCGTGTGTGCAAGCCAGAGGACAGCGGCTTCCGCAGCAGTCTGGCCGACGACATCGTAGCGTTTGGTGAGTACGTCGCGAATGCTCTCTACCGCTACCCGAGTCTTGCCTGCGCCTGTGGGCAAGGTCACGATGGCGCGTTGGCCTCGATTCTCCAGCACACGATCCAATTGCTCTTTGACGTCTTTTTGGAAGGGCTTTAATTCCTTCAGATCGAATCTACCCTCCAGGTATTCATAATCGCACAGTGCCTCGGGAGCCGGAATGCCGACCAGTTCACGGGGAAACCCGGTTCTTGCCACGAACTCGGCGGCCGCCCCTTTTCCCGGATGCCACCTCTTGGGGTAGTTGACCCTGCACGCAGTTGCAATGTGCTTTCGAATCTCGGGATCACAGAACAGGTCGACACCGTGTTGGAGGACCAAGGCCGCGGCCAGCCCCGTCTTGGTGGCGCTGTCTTTGCCTATTTCTCTGCTTCTGAGGCGCCGCACAGGGAATCGCAGATCTCCCAAGAGGGCTTCGATTTGATCCCTTGTGAGCAGCTCGGTGAGTCGTTCGACTGATTGCCTCTCCCATTCTGTTCTGAGCAGGACCCGCTCATCCGAATGCTCAGGCGATGATCGCCCCCGCTGGTCATGAATGTTGAAGCCGCCGGTTCTCTTCGGGCCCTTCTGTATTCTGCGGTCGGAGGCAAGGACCCGTCTCTGCAATTCAGGGTACTGGTCCTCTCTCAAGTCCCAGATTTCCATGATGTTGCTCTTGGCAAGGTGGCCCTGCTCCCAGACCATCTTTATGACTTCCGCGACTACGTGGTCATCAAGCATATGGCGGCGCTCTCATCAGCCTGTGTGATGTATGGCAATCCCTCGCTTGCGTCTGCGTCCTATATCGCGCTATCGGCCGCAGAGGTGGGTGACTTGAGAAGAACTGGGAAAAACAGATGCGAGAAGCGTGGGGGCGGGATGCGGAAGGGCGTCGCCGGTGGCCGGTCTTGTCAGATTCGGCTCAGGATTGGGCTTATGATGCGTTCGGCGAGGCGATGCCGCCGATCACGACGTACTTGACGTCATGTCGCTGAAAGGACCTGAATACGTCCTGCAACCGGTTGAGCACCTTTACGCTCCTGGAGTGCGGGATTGACGGTCAACGCCAGATCGGTGAAACAGCAGAGCATCTCCATCCGTTCGGAAAGCGGCAGAGACTGGAACCAGCGGGCCTTCGCCTCCATGCTCTCCTCACGGCGGTCGTGCGTGACAGTGGCCTGCATTGTTGTGCTCTTCTCGACCAGATTGTGTTCTCCCGGCCTGATACCCATTGCCACCATCATGTTAACACACGTCCGCGCGAATCAACCACTCTTAAACACACTCCACCTGTGTGGGCGCGGCACCGGCTGGGTGTGCTTCCTGTTGGTGGCCTCTTTTCGTTGGATTCGATTGCGTGCCGGGGCTATGATGCGCTTCGCCGGGCGGTGGGTTGCGCGCCGGTTGCGGTCGTCAGAACGTCGGGAAAGGGGTACATCCGATGAAGAGGCGGATTTGTCTATCGGGGGCGTGTGGGCTGGTGCCGCCGGCACCGTGCCGGTCATCAAAGCCAAGTACGATATCGCCGAACTGACGGGACCGCCCACGTCTGAGAAGGCGGTCATTGCGGCGTTTTTCACAGCAAAGGGTGATACACTGTACGCGATCTGTCCCCGCTGGCCTCAGAACGAGATGGTTCTGAAAGATATCGACGTTTCCTCGGACGCGACTGTAACGATGCTGGGCGTGGCGCAACCCTTGCACGGGCGGTAGTCCGGCCGCGACGTGGTGGTCCAGGTCCCCACTCTTTCCGCAGACGAAACGCCCGGTGAGCACGCGTATGTGCTCCGATTGACACAGGTTAGGTAGGTTTTATTGGTCCCTGTTGGAGTGGGATTTGCCGGGAATTTGCGTTTGCCACGGTTGTTGCCGCCGGTATAATGATTGCCTTTGGCGTAGCCAGGGAGGGCCGGTGCCAGTCTTGTTTGAGGTCAGTTCGGCAATGGAGAACACGCACGTCGAGATGCTCGCGATCGGCCAGACCGCAATAACCAGAGGACCGTAAGCGTTCTTTCCCGGAGAAAGGAATCGCTCTGGAAAGGGCTCCAAACTGAACCACAAAAGGAGGTTACGAGATGGCTAGACCTGTCACACTGTTCACGGGGCAATGGGCGGACCTGCCGCTGGAGACGCTGGCGAAGAAGGCGGCCGCGTGGGGATACGATGGATTGGAACTGGCCTGCTGGGGCGACCACTTCGAGGTGGAGAAGGCCCTGGCCGACGATGGATACTGCAAGGCCAAGCGCGCGATGCTGAAGAAGCACGGCCTGGAGGTGTTCGCGATTTCGACACACCTGACGGGCCAGTGCGTCTGCGACAACATTGATGAGCGACACAAGTCGATCGTTCCCGAGAGCGTCTGGGGTGACGGCAAGCCGGAGGGCGTGAAGAAGCGGGCGGCCCAGAGTGTAATCAACGCGGCCAAGGCTGCCAAGAAGCTCGGCGTCAAAGTCGTCAACGGTTTTACCGGCAGCTCGATCTGGCACCTGGTCTATTCCTTCCCCCCGGCGCCGCCGGCGATGATTCAGGCCGGCTACGACGACTTCGCCAAGCGTTTTCTGCCGATCCTCGATGCGTTCAAGGCGGAGGGGATCAAGTTTGCGTTGGAAGTGCATCCCACAGAAATCGCGTTCGACATCGCCTCGGCCCAGCGGGCGCTCGAAGCGGTCAAAGGACATGAGTGCTTCGGCTTCAACTACGACCCCAGCCACTTCGGCTACCAGGGCGTGGACTACGTCAAGTTCATCCGTACGTTCTCCGATCGCATCTTCCACTGCCACATGAAGGACGTCTGGTGGGGACATGGAGACGGGACGGTCGGTGTCTTCGGCGGCCATACCGAGTTCGCCGATCCGCGCCGCTACTGGGATTTCCGCTCGATCGGCCACGGGGACATCAATTTCGAGGAAATTATCGTCGCGCTGAACGACATCAACTACCAAGGTCCGCTCTCCGTCGAATGGGAAGACAGCCGGATGGATCGCGAGCACGGAGCCCAGGAGGCGTGTGCGGCAGTCAAGAAGTTCGACTTCAAGCGTTCGGCGATCGCATTCGACGCCCAGTTCGACAGATGATCGAAACCGACTTCCGCAAGGCCTGGACCTCATAGAGGTCCAGGCCTTGACGGTTGCAGGAGAAGCAGGATAAGCATCCGGCGCGGCGGAGTCCGGCGCCAACTTGCCCGGAGGGTGGTTACGGCATCCGGCGTGTATCCATCCCGAGACCAACGCGATCCCGACCGATCCGGTTGCGACGTTCCTGTGGGGGCCGGGCGGCGTGACGTCGGCGGTGTCCGTTCGATGCACCGAGAATCAGGGGCAGTTCAATGACACGAGTGGGCATGGATCGACGCGATTTCATTAAGCGGGCCGCCGGCACGGTTGCGGCGGCAGCGTTTCCCTGTGTGGTTCCTTCATCTGTGTTTGCGCAGGGCGGGCAGACGCCTCCGAGCGAGCGGATCACGTTGGGGTTCATCGGCTGCGGCAAGCAGAGCCAGCATCTGACGCGGTCCTTTCTGAACTCTCCGGGCACGCATGTGGTGGCCGTCTGCGACGTCGACAAGCTCAAGCTGGCGCGCAACAAGAAGATCGTCGAGGACCATTACGCCAATGCCAGCGGCGCGTCCTATAAAGGCTGTGATACCTATGGTGATTTCCGTGACCTGCTGGCCCGCGGCGACATCGACGCGGTGGTCATCTCCACACCCGATCACTGGCACGCCATCAACGTCATCGAGTCGTGCAGAGCCGGCAAGGAGATCTACTGCGAAAAGCCGCTTTCGCAGACCGTGGCCGAGGCGAGGGCGATGGTCAACGCGGTGCGGGAATACGACCGGGTCTTTCAGACCGGCAGCATGCAGCGTTCCGACTGGCACTTCCGCCTGGGCTGCGAGCTGGTGCGCAACGGATACATCGGGCAGCTTCAGCACATCACCGTCGGCATCGGCGGTCCGCCCGAGGACCGGCCCCTGGCGGCGCAGCCGGTGCCGGACTACCTTGACTGGGACATGTGGCTCGGGCCCGTGCTGTGGCGCCCTTACAATGAGGAACTCGCGCCGCCGATCAGCTTCGACGGCTTTCCGAATTGGCGATACCACAGCGAGTTCGGCGGGGGCGGCATGACCGACTGGGGCGCTCACCACTTTGATATTGCCCAATGGGGCCTGGGGATGGACGAGAGTGGACCGGTCGAGATCATTCCGCCCGACGGCAAGGACTACAAGGTGCTCACGTACAGATACGCCAACGGTGTCACGATGGTCCGCGACAGCGCCAACGGCGTGCTGTTTACCGGCACCGAAGGCAAGGTGGAGACCAACCGAGGCCATTTGAAGACCTGGCCGGACGAACTCAAAGACGTCAAGCTTCGCGCAGAGGAGATTCACCTGTACGAATCCAGCAATCATTATGTGGACTGGCTCGATGCGATCCGCAAACGCAGCAAGCCGATCTGTGACATCGAGACGGGGTGCCGTTCCGTGACAGTCTGCCACCTGGGCAACATCGCCTACAAGCTGCAACGGCCGCTGAAGTGGGACCCGGCCCGCGAGGTGTTCGTCGGCGACGATGAGGCCAACCGCCTTCTGTCGCGCGCCTATCGCAGTCCGTGGCGCCTTTGATCGAGCAGGTGGCGTCTGTGTTTTGTGAGAACAGTGAGGAGCAACGAGTATGATCAACAGACGTGTGTCGCGTCGTCGGTTTCTGGGGGCGACGGCCGGAGTGGTGGCATTTCCATACATCGTGCCTTCGTCGGTGTTTGGCGCCGGAGCCCCGAGCGGGAAGATCACCATAGGGTGCATCGGCGTCGGCTCGCAGGGCATGGGCAATATGAATGGTTTTCTCGAGAAGAACGACGCGCGGATTCTCGCTGTCTGCGACGTGGACCGGCGACATCGGGATGCGGCCAAGCGGAGAGTCGACGAGAAGTACGGCAACCATGACTGTGCGACGTATCACGATTTCCGCGAGCTGATCGCCCGCGACGACATCGACGCGCTGTCCCTGGCCCTGCCGGACCACTGGCATTCCATTCCGGTTATCATGGCGGCGCGGGCCGGCAAGGATATGTACGGCGAGAAGCCGCTGGCGAGGACGATCCACGAAGGCAAGATGATGGTTGAAGCGGTGCATCGCTACGACCGGATCTGGCAGACCGGAAGCTGGCAGCGCTCGCAGGAGAATTTCCATCACGCCTGCGAGCTGGTCCGCAACGGGCGGATCGGCAAGGTTACGCGCGTGGAAGTGGGCCTGCCCACGGGTGGCGCCACCGGCAATCCCCCGGTTTCGCCGGTTCCGGAAGGGCTGGACTGGGACTTCTGGCTGGGACCGGCGCCGTGGCGGCCGTTCATGAAGTACGGGGGCAACGCCCCGCACTGGGACTGGCGCTGGATCATGGATTATTCCGGCGGGCAGCTCACCGACTGGGCGGGCCATCACGTCGATATCGCGCACTGGGGCCTGGGCCTGGAAGACACCGGCCCGATCGAGATCGAGGGCAAGGGCGTCTATCCGACCGACGGCATCTACGACGTGCCGACCGAGTACAAGTTCACGTGCAGGTACGCCAACGGCGTCGAGATGGTCGTCGCCAGCGATAAGCTTGTGCCCAAGGGCATGGGGACGGTATGGTACGGCGAGAAGGGTTGGATCCACGTGGACCGCGGCCGGCAGGCGACGAACCCGCCGGAGTTGTGGAATGAGAAGATCGGTCCCGGCGAGATTCGCCTCTATGAGAGTCGCGACCACCAGCAGAACTTCCTCGATTGCGTCAAGACGCGCAAGAAGACGATCACGCCGATCGAGGTGGCGTATCGGTCGATCAGCGTCGGACACCTTGGGGAGATCGCCATGCTTCTGGGCCGCAAGGTCCAGTGGGACCCGGACAAGCAGGTGTTCGTCAACGACGACACGGCCAATCGGATGCTGTCGCGCCCCATGCGGGCCCCGTGGCATCTGTAGAAGAAGAACCGCAAGGTCCGCCGGTCCGTGAGGACGAGGTCGCGGGCCGTGGAGACGAACCAACGAAAGGAGCAGATATGATGTACCGATCGAGGACGGCAAGAAGGGCGCTGGGCAGTGGGCTGAGCGTGCTGCTGATGGCCACGTGCTTGTCGGCGGCGACGCAGGGGCTCAAGGACCCTTCCGCGGAGGAAGTGCAGAAGATCGAAGCGGCGATGCCTGCTCAGGCGGTGGTCGAGCCGGCCACGCCGCGCAAGATTCTCGTGTTCAACCTGTGCCAGGGGTTCAAACACAGCTCCATCCCGTACTGGATGAAGGCGCTGGAGATCATGGGCCGCAAGACCGGAGCCTTCTCTGTGGTGTTCAGCGAGGATCTCAACGATTTCAATGCGGAGAATCTCAAGCAGTTCGATGCGATCTGTCTGAATAACACGACGCAGCTCAAGCTGAATCCGAAGAACACGCCGCAACTGTGCGAGAGCTTGATGGGATTCGTCAAAGGCGGCAAAGGCCTGATCGGCATTCACGCGGCCACCGACAATTTCTATCAGTGGCCCGAGGCGCAGGAGATGATGGGCGGCACGTTCAGCGGGCATCCCTGGACAGGCGAAGGGACCTGGGCGTTCAAGATTGACCAGCCCGACCATCCGCTCATGCTGCCGTTTGGAGGCAAGGGCTTCAAGCTCAAAGACGAGATCTACCGAACCGAGCCGCCGCTGTACTCCCGCGAGAAGCAGTTGGTGCTGATGAGCCTCGATCTGAGCGACGAGGCCACGGCCAAGAGGGCGGAGAAGCCCACGGATGTCGACACGGGAATATCCTGGATCAAGACGTGGGGTCAGGGACGCGTGTTCTATTGTTCGTTGGGCCACGATCATGCCGTGACCTGGACGCCGGCAGTGCTGGAACACTACCTGCGGGGAATCCAGTTCGCGTTGGGTGACCTCAAAGTCGATACGACACCGAAACCGGCAGGCAGTTCATCAGGAAGGGGTTCACAGATGGATCAGCTCTTGGAGAAGGTCAAGACATATGAATTCGGGGACAGCCGCGAGGCGCTGACAACCCTCAGTGAGATGATTCGTCAGGCATACGGCAAGGCAGACGAACTGAAAAGCATCGAGCAAGGACTCCTGGGCGTGCTGCAGTCCGATGCGAAATACGCCGGCAAGCAGTATGTCTGCCGCGAGCTGAGCATTATCGGGACGGAGCAGTCTGTTCCTGTGCTGGCGACGATGCTGACCGATGAGAAGCTCTCCGACATGGCGCGCTACGCCCTGGAGCGCATCCCGGGTGAAGCAGCGGACAAGGCGTTGTTGGCGGCGGTCGCGAAGGCGGAGGGCAAGGCCCGGATCGGCGTGGTCAACTCCCTGGGCGAGCGCGGCTATCGCGGTGCGGTCTCCGACATCGGCAAGTTGGCAACCGCTTCGGATCCGTTGCTGGCCGGCGCGGCGATCAGTGCGTTAGGCAAGATCGGCGGCGCCGATGCCGCAGGCGTGCTCACGCAGGTCAAAGACACGGCCCCCGACGCGCTGAAGATGGTTGCGTACGATGCGTGCCTGAAATGTGCGGACCAGATGGTAGCCGAGGGCGACAAGGCCGGCGCGCTGAAGATGTATCGCGAATTGAACAAGGCGGGCGTACCGCAGTTGGTCCGCACCGCGGCCCTTCGCGGCATGCTGAGTGCCGCCGGCAGCGGGAACAGGTAAGGGCTCTGCCGACGCCGTCGGGAGACTGCTCCGATGGCGGTAGTCTCGGGCGCTCGAGCAGGAGACGATCCGGCTTTTGGTTTGGGAAGGGATAGATGAGGTTGTCGGCGACAAGACTTGGCGCGATGCTCGTAGTGGGGATGGCGTGGTTCGCCGTACCGATCGGTATGGTTGCGGCTGGCGAGACCAACCAGGAGGTGATTGACCTGGTGATGGGCGAGCTCCGGAGCGGCGATCCGGAGCGGCAGGCCGGCGCGATCGCCATCGTGCGCGATATCCCGGGCGAGGCGATCACCCGGTCGCTGGCCGAGGAACTTCCGAAGCTTTCGCCGGCGGTTCAGGTGCAATTGCTTTCTGCTCTGGCCGATCGAGGCGATGTGACGGCATTGCCTGCCGTCATCGAGGCGACCCAAGCCCAGGACGAATCGGTCCGTGTGGCGGCGCTGCGGGCGGTCGGGCCGTTGGGCAGCGTCAAAGACGTGCCCCTGTTGGCTCAGCGTGCCGCGACCGCACGCGGGCAGGAACAGAAAGCGGCCCGGGACAGTCTCTACCGTATGCGGGGCTCGGACCTGAACACCGCGATCCTCAGCCACCTTGCGGCCGCCGAACCGGATGTCAAGGTCGAACTGATCCGTGCAATCGGCGAGCGCAACATCGTTGATGGAGTGACCTCGCTGCTGCAGGCGGCGACCGACGAGAATCGCAAAGTGCGTCTGGAGTCGCTGAAGGTTCTGAGGGTGGTTGCCGCTCCGAACGATCTGCCGGCCCTGGTGAACCTGACCGTGAATCTGACGAACGAGTCGGATCGCAGCGAAGCCGAGAAGACCGTGGCGGCCGTTGCCCACAAGATCGAGGATCCCAATCGGCAGGCGGCGTCTGTGCTGGCGGTGCTGCCCGGCGTCGAGGAGACCGGCAAACGGGCGTCGCTGCTTCGCATCCTCGGTCGGATCGGCGACAACAGTGCGTTGCCGGCCCTGCGGGCGGCCCTGACCAGCCGGGAGGCGGTGCTTCAGGATGCGGCGATCCGCGCGCTGGCGGACTGGCCGACGCCGGAACCGCTCAACGATTTGCTCAGGGTCGCGCAGACCTCAGAGAACCCCGTGCACAGAGTAGTGGCGCTGCGAGGCTTTGTCCGCCTGCTTGGTCTTGCGAGAGATCGGTCTGCCGAGGAGAGCACGGAGTTGTACAAGGAGGCGATGGCGCTGGCGCCCGACGCGAACGAGAAGAAACGTGTGCTGGCCGGCCTGGGGGATGCCGGGACGCTGCCGGCCCTGCAAATGGCCTCTCAGTATCTGGACGACCTGTCGCTTCAGGCCGAGGCCGAGTCGGCCGTCGTCAGAATCGCCGAGAAGATTCACCAGCAGCACCCGCAGCCTTGCCGGGAGGCCTTGGCGAGGGTGATCAAGGGCACCGGGAACCAGACCCTGCGTGAGGAGGCACAGAGCCTAATCGACCGGATGCGGACTCCGTGACGGTCGCGGTATCGGGAGGTGGTCTTCCGGGTGAGGGACGGAATCCGTGGATTCGTGTTCTCACCGGCACGATGTTCCGGATCGATCCAGAAAGGGACAGGATAATGAAGAAAGTCAGTACGAACGGGCCGCGAGGCAGGCTTTCCCGCCGCGATTTCGTGGGGACGGCGGCCGCGGCCATGGCGGCCGTGACATTGGTGCCCCGCCATGTCCTGGGGGGAGCGGGCAATACGCCGCCGAGCGAGAAGCTCAATATCGCCGGCGTCGGGATCGGCGGCATGGGCCAGAACAACATCCACGCGTGCGAAACGGAGAACATCGTCGCGCTGTGCGATGTGGACTGGACGTACGCGGAAAGCGTCTTCAAGAAGTACCCGAACGCCAGGAAATGGAAGGATTACCGCAAGATGCTCGACGAGCAGAAGGATATCGATGCGGTAATCGTCGCGACGCCCGACCACACCCACGCGGTGGTGGCGATGGCCGCGATGCAGCGGGGCAAGCACGTCTACGTGCAGAAACCGCTGACTCGCACGGTGTATGAAGCGCGCATGCTGACGGAGGCGGCGCGGAAGTACAAGGTCGCCACGCAGATGGGCAACCAGGGCCATTCGAGTGAGGAAGTGCGGATGGTCTGCGAGTGGATTCAGGACGGTGCGATCGGCGACGTTTACGAAGTGCACTGCTGGACGAACCGTCCGGTGTGGCCGCAGGGCCTGGACCGACCGAAAGAGACGCCGCCCGTGCCCGACGGGTTGGACTGGGACCTTTGGATCGGTCCGTCGCCGATGCGGCCGTATCACCCGACGTACCTTCCCTTCAACTGGCGTGCGTGGATCGACTTCGGCGCCGGCGCGCTGGGCGACATGGGCTGCCATGTGATGGATGCCGCTTTCTGGGCGCTGAAGCTCAGGTATCCCATCAGCGTGGAGGCCAGCCACTCGTACGAAGTGCCCACGATGTGGACGCGGTTCGACAACAAAGAGACCTATCCGACCGCAGAGGTTGTGCATTACCAGTTCCCGGCCCGCGCGGGGATGGTTCCGGTAAAGCTGCACTGGTACGACGGTGGCATCCTGCCGGAGCGGCCGGACGACCTCGAACCCGGACGCAAGATTCCGGAGAGCGGCACGATCTTTGTCGGCACCAAGGGCAAGATCATGTGCGGCACCTACAGCGAGAACGCGCGGATCATTCCCGAGGCCAAGATGCGGGCGTACACCCGTCCGCCCAAGCGCATTCCGCGCATCGAGGGCGGTCCGGGCGGCCACGAACAAGACTGGATCCGGGCGTGCAAGGGCGGTCCGGCGGCCAGCTCCAATTTCGATTATTCCGGCCCCTTCACCGAGACCGTGGTCATGGGCAACCTGGCCGTGCTGAATCCGGGCAAGAAGCTGGAATGGGACGGCGAGAACATGAAGGTGACCAACGACGAGGAAGCCAACGCGTACGTGCGTCCGGTATTCCGTGACGGCTGGTCTTTGTAACCTAACAAGAGAGTCTATTGTTCACCAGAAGTAAAGGAGCCAAGCTCATGTCGAACCTCACGCGTCGTCAGTTTGTCAAACGCTCGGCCGCGTTTGGAGTTGTCTCTGCCATCGGTTTCCCAAGCCTCATCCGGGGCCAGGGCCTCAACGAGAAACTGCAGGTCGGTTTCATCGCGGTGGGCGGACGGGCGGGAGCCCATACAAGCGCTGCTTACGAAGAAGGCTGTCAGTGCATCGCCTTTGCCGAGACCGACAAGACCCGGTGGGGCGGCGTCCTGGAGAAGAGAGGTTGGGAACAGGCGAAGGGCTATACGGATTGGCGCAAGGTGTTCCAGAACCACGGCAAGGAACTCGACGTGGTCTTCGTTGCGACCCCGGACCACACGCATTTCGCTCCGTCGATGACGGCCGTGTCCATGGGCATCCACTGCTACACGGAGAAGCCGCTGACCTGGTCGGTTCGCGAGGCGCAACTGCTGGCAGCCGCCTACGCCAAGAATCCCAAGGTCGTCACCCAGATGGGCAATCAGGGCCATGCGGGCAATGGGTGGCGGCTGGCCTATGAGTACATCAAGGCCGGTGCGGTCGGCGACATCAAGGAGTTTCATACCTGGACCAATCGCCCGATCTGGCCGCAGGGCGGTGATCGGCCGGAAGGGTCGGATCCGATCCCCGATACACTGGATTGGGAAGCCTGGATCGGCCCGGCCCCGATGCGTCCGTACAAGGGCAACCGGACCTACCATGACTTCGCCTGGCGCGGTTTTGTCGATTTCGGTTCCGGGGCGTTGGGTGACATGGCCTGCCACACCACCGACGGCATCTATTCGATCATGAATCCGGGCTATGCCGCCACGGCCGAGCCGTTCATCATGACCGGTCCCGTCAAGGACATGTGGCCGGCCGGAATGGTGGTCAAGAGCACCTACCGCGCCAAAGACGGTCGGCCCGGGTTCAAGACCTTCTGGTACGAGGGCGTGGACGGAAACGGCAGGCCCTTCATGCCGGATACCCCGGAGGAACTGGAGGTTGACGGACGCCAACTGCCGAGGACCGGAAACCTGATCATCGGCACCAAGGGTAAGATGCTGGTCAACGGTGATTACTGGGAAACCCCGCTGATCATCCCCGAAGCCCGGCGCAAGGAGTTCGGTCGTCCGCCGCAACTGCTTGAACGTTCCCCCGGCCATCATAAGGAGTTTTTCATGGCCTGCCGGGGCGAGAAACCGCGCGAGTTCAGTCAGTCCAACTTCGGTTACTCCGGTCCGATGACCGCGAATATCCAGCTCGGCAACCTCTGTGCCCGCGCGGGCAAGAAGCTCGAACTGGACGAGTCCGGCAAGATCACCAGTGATCCGAAGATCAACGACCTGGCCTGGCGCGAGCCACGCAATGGCTGGGGTCCGCTGGAAATGAACGTGTAGGCACCCGGATTATCTCGACCGACAAGAATCGCTCTGTTTAACAAAGGCAGACTACCATGGAAAAGACGGAGAAGAAACCGATCGCGGGCAAGGCGGCCGGCATGTCGCGTCGGCAGTTTGTGAGTGCGGCGGCCGCCACCGCGGCGACGTTCACGTTCGTGCCGCGTCATGTGTTGGGTGGCCAGGGCAACACGCCGCCGAGCGAGAGACTCAACGTGGCGACCATCGGCGCCGGCGGCATGGGCAGTGCCAATACGAACGCCTGTGCCGATGCCGGGGCGAACATCGTGGCTCTGTGCGACGTCGATTGGGACCGTGCGTCGGAGACGTTCAAGAGGTTCCCGAAGGCCAAGCAGTACAAGGATTTCCGCAAGATGCTCGACAACGAGAAGAGCATTGAGGCGGTGATCGTCGCCACGCCGGACCACTTCCACGCGGTCGCGGCCATGGCCGCCATGCGTCGCGGCAAACACGTCTATGTCCAGAAGCCGCTGACTCGCTTGGTGGGCGAGGCTCGCGCGCTGACCGAGGCCGCCCGTAAGTACAAGGTCGTCACGCAGATGGGCAACCAGGGCCACTCCGGCGACGGGGTGCGTGATATCTGCGAGTGGATCTGGGCCGGTGTGATCGGCGATGTGGAGGAAGTCCACGCCTGGACCAATCGTCCGGTCTGGCCACAGGGCATCGACCGACCGAGCGAAGTGCACGAGATTCCGAGCACGCTGGACTGGGACCTCTGGATCGGACCATCCCCCATGCGTCCGTTCAACCGATGCTATCTGCCGTTCAACTGGCGCGGCTGGTGGGATTTCGGCGGCGGCGCGCTGGCGGATATGGCCTGCCACGTGCTGGACCCGGTCTTCTGGGCGTTGAAGCTCAAGTACCCTGTCAGCGTCGAGGCCAGTTGCACACCGGTCAACAACGAGACGTTCCCGCTCGGGTCGATTGTTCGCTATCAGTTCCCCCCGCGCGAAGGTATGCCGGCGGTAAAGGTCAACTGGTACGACGGCGGGTTGAAGCCCGCGCGTCCGAAGGAATTGGAGGCGTCGCGGCCGCTGGACCAGGCGTCGAGCAATGTGCTGTTTATGGGCAGCAAGGGCGTGCTGCGCTGCGGCGAATACGGCGACAATCCGCAATTGCTGCCGTACGATCGCATGCGCGAGTTCGCCAAGAACAAGCCTCCGCAGACGCTCAAGAGGATCACGACCAGTCACGAAGGCAACTGGATCGAAGCCTGCAAGACGGGTGGCAAGGCGACGTCCGATTTCGAATATTCCGGTCCGCTCACCGAGATGGTCACGATGGGCAACCTCGCGATCCGTCCGGAGAACGTCGGCAAGAAGCTGGAATGGGACGGCGAGAACATGAAGGTCACCAACGACGCCAAGGCCGACGAGTACGTCCATCCGCACTATCGCGACGGATGGTCGCTGGAGATGTAGGCCGATCCGGCGTTTGGTCTGTCAGAACGGGTGCTGCACGTTGACACCGACGTGCAGCACCTTTGCCAGAATGCGAGGTGTTCCATGACGAATCCACCCAGTGGCAGGAAGGCCGGGCCCTCGGATCGGAGTCTGTCTCGGCGGCATTTCATAGGGGCGGCCGCCGCGGTGGCCGCCTTCACGTATGTTCCCAAGCGGGTGTTGGGCCAGGCCGGCGGAGATTCGGCCAACAACAAGCTGAACATCGCCGGCATCGGCGTCGGCGGTCAGGGTGGCAGTGACATCAACGCCGTCAGCAGCGAGAACATCGCGTTTCTCTGTGACGTTGACCTGGATCGAGCCAGCGGGACGATCCGGAAGCATCCGAATGCGAAGGTCTATCGCGACTTTCGCGTGATGCTGGAGAAGGAAGCCAAGAACATCGACGCCGTCGTCATCGGCGCGCCGGATCATATTCATGCTCCCGCGGCGATCATGGCGATGAAGATGGGCAAGCATGTTTACTGCGAGAAGCCGATGGCCCATACGATCTACGAGGCCCGGCGGATGACGCAGGTGGCCAAAGAGACGGGCGTCGTGACCCAGATGGGCAATCAGGGCCACGCAGGCGAGGGTCTGCGGCTGTACCGCGAGTTCATCCAGGACGGCGCCATCGGAACGGTCCGCGAGGTCCACGTCTGGAGCGACCGCGCCGGAACCGCGGAGCGTCCGTGGTGGCCGCAAGGCATCGGCCGCCCGACCCAGACGATTCCGGTGCCCGAGCATCTGGACTGGGACCTGTGGCTGGGCCCGGCCAGGTGGCGGCCGTACGCCAAGTTCCCCAACGGCCGAGGCGGCGAGGCGACCTACGTTCCGTTCAACTGGCGCGGCTGGTGGGATTTCGGTTGCGGCGCGATCGGCGACATGGCGGTGCACAACGCCGATCCGGCCTTCTTCGCCCTGGACCTCGATGCGCCGACGGCGGTGGAGGCCGAGACCAGCGGTGTCAATGATGAGACGCTTCCGATCTGGAACATCATTCGCTTCGAGTTTCCCGCCAGGGGCGATCGGCCGGCGATCCGGATGACGTGGTACGACGGATCGAAGCTGCCGCCGCGTCCGGACGATCTCGAAGAGGGGCGTCGGCTCGGTGACAACGGAATTCTGTTCATCGGCGACAAGGGTAAACTGCTCGGCGGAAGCCACGCCGGCGTGCCCAGACTGATTCCCGAGGCGCGCATGAAGGAGTATGGCAAACCTCCGCAGACGCTGCCGCGCTCGCCGGGCCATCACAAGGAATGGATCGATGCCTGCAAGGCGGGCAAGCCCGAGGACGCCAAGAGCGGCTTCTGGTATGCCGGTCCGTTCACCGAGGCGCTGCTGGTGGGCAACCTGGCGGTACGCTTGCAGAGGCGTGTCGAGTGGGACGCCAAAACGATGCGTTCGCCCAACTGCCCCGAAGCGGACAACTATATCACGAAGTTCTATCGCGCCGGCTACAGCATCATGTGAACGAGCCGGTTGATTGGCAGAGAGACACGGCCCCTGCACCGCAGCCGGCGCAGGGGCCGTTTTCCAGGAGATCGCTCATGCGAAAGGTGACGACCATCGGCCGCAGGTGTCTCGATGGACAGGAACCCTTCGAGACGGGTCCGAAGATCTCTCGGCGCCGAGTGCTCGGCACGGCGGCCAATCTTGCCATACTGACGATCGTCCCTCGCCACGTCCTCGGCGGAGCGGCCCATGTTCCCCCCAGCGAGAAGCTGAACATCGCCGGTATCGGCGTCGGCGGTCAGGGTGGCAGCGACATCAACGCCGTCAGCAGCGAGAACATCGCGTTTCTCTGTGATGTCGACCTGGATCGAGCCGGCGGGACGATCCAGAAGTATCCGAATGCGAAGGTCTATCGCGACTTTCGCGTGATGCTGGAGAAGGAAGACAAGAACATCGACGCCGTCGTTGTGGCCACGCCGGATCATACGCACGCGGTCGCCACGATGACGGCGATCAAGATGGGTAAGCACGTGTTCTGCGAGAAGCCTCTGACGCATTCGATGTACGAGGCACGCGAAATCGCCAAGGCGGCGCGAGAAGCGGGCGTTGCCACGCAGATGGGCAATCAAGGCCACTCGGGCGAGGGCATCCGCCTGATTTGCGAGTGGATCTGGGACGGCGCGATCGGGCCGGTCCGTGAGGTGCACGCATGGACGACGCACGCGGTCTGGCCCCAGGGTCTCCAGCGGCCCAAGGAGACGCCGCCGGTTCCCGAGACGCTGGACTGGGACCTTTGGCTGGGTCCGGCGCCGTGGCGGCCGTACCATCCCGCCTACGCGCCGTCGCTGTGGCGCGGCTGGTGGGATTTCGGCACCGGTGGGCTTGGCGATATGGGATGTCACAATCTCGATCCGGTTTTCTGGGCTTTGAAGCTCGGCGCGCCGACGAGCGTCGAGGCGAGCTGTTCGATCTTCGTCCCAACGATTACGTGGGACAAACCGTTCAACACGGAAAGCTATCCACAGGCCTCCATCGTGCGATACGAATTCCCCGAGCGCGAAGGCATGCCGGCGTTGGATTTGACCTGGTATGACGGGGGCCTGATGCCGCCGCGTCCCAGGGAGCTCGAAGACGGGCGGTCCATGGGGGACAAGCTGGGCGGCGTGATCTTCGTCGGTGACAAGGGCAAGATCATGTGCGGCAGTTACGGCAACACGCCTCGCCTGATTCCCGAGTCCCGCATGCGGGAGTACAAACGGCCCGACAAGACCATCCCTCGTTCGGTCGGGCACCACAAGGAATGGATCGAGGCCTGCAAGGGAGGCAAACCGCCCGGCTCGAATTTCGACTATGCCGGTCCGTTGACGGAGATGGTGCTGCTCGGCAACGTCGCGGTGCGCATGAGCCTCCAGTTGCAGGCCAGGGGACTCAGGCTCGCCTATGACGGCGCGGGCATGAAGGTGACGAATCTGCCCGAGGCCAACGACTGCATGCATCGGGCATATCGGGACGGATGGAACCTGTGATTGATTGTGGACTATTGATGATCGATTCTTCGTTTGGCCGGTAGTTCAACGAACCACCAGAGTGAGGCTACGATCATGCGAGCGGGCAGCGAACAGAGAAAGGACATGTTGACGGATCGGTCGTCGCGGCGGCGGTTCATGCAGCAGGCAGGGGCTGCGGCGGCGTTCACGATTGTGCCGCGTCACGTGCTGGGAGGGGCGGGCCATACGCCGCCCAGCGAGAAGCTGAACATCGCCGGCATCGGCATCGGAGGGCGGGGCGAAGGCGATCTCGACGAGGTCGGCAGCGAGAACATCGTCGCGCTGTGCGACGTGGATGAGGCCTACGCCGCGCGGGTCTTCAAGAAATATCCGAACGCCAGGAAGTGGACGGACTTCCGCAAGATGCTCGACGAGCAGAAGGACATCGACGCCGTGGTGATCGCGACACCCGACCATCTGCACGCCGTCATCGCGATGGCGGCGATTCGACGCGGCAAGCACGTCTACTGCGAGAAGCCACTGGCGCATTCGATCTGGGAGTGCCGACAGCTTGCCGAGGCGGCCCGCGAGGCCAAGGTCGCCACGCAACTGGGCAACCAGGGCCAGGCGTCGGAGGGCAATCGGCTGGTCTCGGAGATCATCTGGGACGGCGCGATCGGCCCGGTCCGCGAGGTGCACGCGTGGTGCAACCGGCCCATCTCGCCGCGCGGGATCGAGCGGCCGAAGGACACGCCGCCGGTGCCCGCGACGCTGAACTGGGACCTGTGGCTGGGCCCGGCCCAATGGCGGCCCTATCACCCATGCTATCTGCCGTTCCGTTGGCGCGGCTGGTGGGATTTCGGAACCGGGGTGCTGGGTGACATCGGTTGCCACCAACTGGACCCGGTCTTCCGCGCGTTGAAGCTCGGGTATCCGACGACCGTGGAGGCCTGCTCCAGCAATATGGATGAGCCGGCTACCGTGAAGGAGGAAACCGCCCCGAAAGCGTCGATCGTCCGCTTTGAGTTTCCCGCACGCGAGGGGTTCCCACCCCTGACGCTGACGTGGTATGACGGCGGGCTGATGCCCCAGAGACCGGCGGAGCTGGAGGAAGGGCGCAAGTTCGGCGAGGCCGACGACAACCTCTTTGTAGGCGAGAAGGGCAAGATGCTGGGCTATCGCCTGATCCCGGAGGCGCGGATGAAGGAATACGGCAAGCCGCCGCAGCGGATCGAGCGTTCACCGGGCCACCACAAGGAGTGGCTGATCGCGTGCAAGGGCGGTCCGGCGGCCCGGGCGAACTTCGACTGGGCCGGCCTGTTGACCGAGGTGGTCCTCTACGGCAATGTCGCCCTGCGAATGGAGAGGCAGTTGTACGAAAAAGGGCTCAAGCTTCACTGCGACGGCCCAAACATGCAAATAACCAACCTGCCGGAGGCCAACAAGTACATCCGCGACGAATATCGCCAAGGATGGATGCTGTAACGGAATCGTTCCTGGCGCAATCATCGAATTAGGAGTCGTACAGTGAAAGACAAGAAGCTATCTCGACGTGATTTCATGGGTGCCGCGGCGGCCATCGGGACGTTCACAGTGGTTCCGCGACACGTGTTGGGCGGGGCGAACAACACGCCGCCCAGCGAAAAGCTCCGCATTGCCGGCGTCGGCATCGGTGGACAGGGCGGCGGCGATCTGAGGCAGATGGAAAGCGAGAACATCGTCGCGCTGTGCGACGTGGACTGGCAGAAGGCCGCCGGCACGTTCCGACGCTATCCCGATGCGAAGAAGTATCGGGACTTTCGCGAGATGCTCGACAAGGAGGACAAGAACATCGACGCGGTGGTAGTCGGGACGCCCGATCACATGCATGCGCCGGTCTCATTGGCTGCGATCAAACGGGGCAAGCACGTCTACTGTGAGAAGCCGCTGACCCACACCGTGCTGGAGGCCAAGATGCTGGCCGAAGCGGCTCGCCAAGCCGGTGTCGCCACGCAGATGGGCAACCAGGGCCAGGCTTCGGAGGAAACGCGCCTCTTGTGCGAGACGATCTGGGACGGGGCCATCGGCCAAGTCCGCGAAGTGCATATCTGGACGGATCGTCCGCTCAACGGGACCAACAAGTGGTACTGGCCGCAGGGCGTGGACCGTCCACAGGGCGAGGACCCGATCCCCGAGACGCTCAGTTGGGACCTCCTGATCGGTCCGGCCCCGATGCGTCCGTATGTGCGAGGAGTCTATCATCCGTTCGTTTGGCGGGGCTGGTGGGATTTCGGCACCGGAGCGCTGGGTGACATCGGCTGCCACAGTATGGATCCGGCCTTCCGCGCCCTGAAGCTCGGATATCCGACGAGCGTGGAAGCCTGCTGCACCCTCGTCAACAATGAGACCTACCCTGTGGCGTCTCGCGTGACATATGAGTTCCCCGCCCGGGGCGACCTGGCCCCGGTGACGCTGCACTGGTATGACGGCGGGATGAAGCCGCCCCGGCCGAAGGAGCTGGAGGACGGACGCCGCTGGGATACCAACGGTGCGCTCTACATTGGCGATAAGGGCAAGATCTACGGCGGCCGCCTGCTGCCGGAATCTCGTCAGAAGGAGTACGGCAAGCCGCCGCAGAAGCTCGAGCGTTCGCCCGGCCACTACATCGAGTGGATTCAGGCGTGCAAGGGCGGCAAGCCCGCCGGCTCGAATTTCCCCGACCATGCCGGACTGCTGGCTCAGGTGGTTCTGATGGGCAACATTGCCCTTCGCCCGGAGCTGAAGCAGGAGAAATACCTCGGAACGAAGCTGCTCTGGGACGCCGACAAGTTCGAGTTCAGCAACGTGCCCGAGGCGAACAAATATCTGACCAAGGAGTACCGCGAAGGCTGGGCTCTGTAACGAAATGACAGGCGGTTGCTCGCCAAGGAAAAAGGACGACTATGATGAGAGATAGACGAATCGGCAGGCGGCAATTCCTCAAGGGATCGGCGGCGTTCGCCGCGTTTACCTTTGTTCCGCGTCACGTTCTGGGCGGCCCGAAGTTTGTCCCGCCCAGTGAGAAGCTCAACATCGCCTGCATCGGCGTCGGCGGGATGGGTGCCAGTGATGTGGGCCAGTTCGCCGGTGAGAACATCGTCGCTCTGTGCGACGTGGATTGGAGACACGCGGCCGGTACGTTCGAGAAGTTCCCCAACGCAAGGAAATACCGTGATTTCCGCAAGATGCTCGATGTGGAAGACAAGAACATCGATGCGGTGAGCGTTTCGACGCCGGACAACACCCACGCCGTCGCGTCGATGGCGGCCATCAAGCGGAACAAGCACGTTTACTGCCAGAAGCCGCTGTGTCACGACGTGTACGAAGTGCGGCAGTTGACGCTGGCGGCACGCGAGCACGGCGTGATGACCCAGATGGGCACGCAGCTTCACGCGACGACGGAAATGAAGACGATGGTCGAGATCATCCAGTCGGGTGCCATCGGCAACGTACGCAAGGTGGACCTCTGGAGCGGCAAGAACTGGGGCGGCGGAACGCGTCCGACCGACACCCCGCCCGTGCCCGAAACGCTCGATTGGGATCTCTGGCTTGGACCGGCGCCCTACCGGCCCTATCATCCGACCTATTTGCCGGCCGAGTGGCGGCGCTGGTGGGATTTCGGCACGGGCACGCTGGGTGATATGGGATGCCACATCATCGATCCGGCGTGGTGGGCGCTGAAGCTCGATGCGCCGACGAGCATCGAGGCGCAGCCGGGACCGTTCAGCGACGAGACGTATCCCACCAGGACGGTCATTACCTGGGAATTTCCCGCACGCGGAGATCTCCCGCCGGTGACGGTCCGCTGGTTTGACGGAGAGAATCGACCGCCGAGGCCCGCGGAACTCGAGGAAGGGCGCAAGCTGCCCGACCAGGGCGGTCTGTACTATGGCGACAAGGGCACGCTCCTGTTGCCGCACGGCAGTCGGCCGGAGCTGATTCCGTACGCGAAGATGAGAGAGTTCAAGCTGCCGGAGCCGTTCCTGCCGCGCGAGAAGGAAGGCGACCGCGGCCACTACCTCGAATGGGTCCGCGCCTGCAAGGGCGGACCGAAGCCCCTGTCGAATTTCGACTATGCCGGTCCGCTGACCGAGGCGATCCTGCTGGGCAACATCGCCGCCAGGGCCGGGCGCAAGATCGAGTGGGACAGCGCCGCGCTGAAGGTCACGAACATGCCCGAGATGAACCAGTACCTGAGCCGCAAGTACCGCCAGGGCTGGGCCCTGTAGGAACGGCGGCGCGGGCGGGTTTCGGAAGGGACAGCAACCCAACGGTCAGTTCAGGAGAATGTCAGATGAGCAAGCACATGAGAGTGGGAATCGCTCTGCTGGTGGCAGGGACGTGTATCGGCATCGCCGGCACGACCGGCGCCGCAGCGAAGGAACAGTGGCGTCTCGGGACGCAGGCGTACAGCTTCAATCGCTTCACGTTCTACGAGGCGGCGGCCAAGACCAAATCGTTGGGACTGAAGTACATCGAGGCCTATCCCGGCCAGAAGATCAGCCAGGAGCATGGAGACGCTACGCTCGATCACAACATGTCCGCCGCACTGAGGCTTCAGGTGCTCGAAATGCTCAAAGAGCAGGGGCTCAAGCTGGTCAACTACGGCGTGGTCTCGCTTCCGAACGACGAGGACGAGTGCCGCAAGGTGTTTAATTTCGCCCGCGACATGGGTATTGAGACGATTGTGTCCGAGCCGCCCGAGGATGCCATTGCTCTGATTGACAGGCTCTGCCAGGAGTACAAGATTGGCGTCGCGATCCACAACCACCCAAACCCCTCGCACTACTGGAATCCCGACACCGTGATGAAGGTCTGCAAGGGTCGCAGTCCGTGGATCGGCGCCTGCGCCGACACCGGGCACTGGTCCCGTTCAGGGGTCGATCCGGTGGAGGCGGTCAGGAAGCTCGGCCGGGCCGGCAGAATCCGTAGTCTGCACTTCAAGGACCTCAACGAGTTCGGCAACCCCGGCGCGCACGATGTCATCTGGGGCACGGGTGCCAGTAAGGTTGGTGCGGTTCTGGCGGAGCTGGCTTGGCAGAAGTTCGAGGGAACATTTTCCATCGAATATGAGTACAACTGGGACAACAGCGTGCCGGAGATCGCCGGTTGCGTGGACTGGTTCAACCGGACGGCGTCGGACCTCGGCGTCAGCCCCTGGGACTACCTGTTCGACGGCAAGAGCCTCGGCGCCTGGGACGGCGATCCGCGCCTGTGGTCGGTCAAGGACGGGGTTATCCGAGGCGAGACAACGCCCGAGAACCCCGCGCGGGGCAACACGTTCCTGGTCTATCGCGGCGGTGCGTTCGGCGATTTCCACTTGAATCTGAAGTTCCGGATCCTCGGCGGGAACTCCGGCGTGCAGTACCGCAGCAAGGAATTCGACAAGTGGCGGATCAGTGGGTACCAGGCCGAGGTGGAGAACAATCCCGGTACGGTCGGTTTTCTGTACGACGAGGGCGGGCGCGCCTGGCTGGTCAACGTGGGGGACCTGATGGTGATCGACGAGGCCGGCGAGAAGGTCGTTCGCGGCCGGGTCAACGATCAGAAGCAGCTCGTTGCAGACGGTTACTACAAGGACAAGGACTGGAACGAGTATGACATCATCTGCCAGGGCAATCACCTCCAGCATTTCCTCAACGGCTATCAGACGATGGAACTGCTTGACAACGACCGTCTGACGTCGCCGGGCGACCCGCAGGATCGCAAGGGGGCCTCGCGGAAAGGACTGCTGGCCCTGCAACTGCACGCCGGTCCGCCGATGGTCGTGGAGTTCAAGGACATCCGCGTCAAGCGTCTTTACCCGGAATATGGCGACGCCCAACTGCTCTTCAACGGCCAGAACCTTGACGGCTGGACGACGAAGGCCGACTCGGGCAAAGCCGACAAGTGGGTCGTCGGCAGAGCCAGAGTCTCGTCGAGCGATCCGAAGCAATTGGAGTTGGTCGATGGAAACGGTGAGCTGATCAACCTGACGCCGGAGCACGGCGCCAGCCGCGACATCTACTCCAAGGCCCAATTCGGCGACTGCCGGATCGAACTGGAGGTCATGGTGCCGCAGGGGTCCAACTCGGGCATCTATGTGATGGGCGAGTATGAGGTCCAGGTGCTGGACAGCTACGGCAGGATGCGCATGGGCAACGGGGACATGGGCGCCATCTATGGCGGTTTCTCGCCCCCCGTCAACGCGTCGAAGAAGCCGGGGCAGTGGCAGCAGTACGTCATCGAGTTCCGGGCCCCGCGTTTCGACGCCGACGGCAAGAAGACCCAGAACGCCGAGTTCGTGAAGGTCGAGCTCAACGGCTATCTGTTGCACAAGAACCTGGTCATGCCCGAGCAGACGCCCGGCGGCCTGACGGGAAAGGAGTCTCCGGTCGGCCCGCTGATGTTCCAGGGCAACCACGGTCCGGTGGCCTATCGCAACATCATCGTGAAGCCCCTGCGGAACTGAGATCGGCAAGGTACCGTTGATATCACTGTGTCCGAATCAGGGATTATGGGACGCCGGGGAAAATCCGGGGAGTTTCCTTGACAATGCGGATGGTGCCCCCCATAATGACGGCCCAAAATTCCGTCGGTTTGTCGTGAGTGGACGTGTTGACTTTTTGGAGCGAATAAGAGCACAATGAGCGACCAAAAGAAGGACAAGAAAATGGATCGACGCAGCTTCCTGCGGTCCACGGCCGCGGTCGGCGCCGGACTGGCGATCAGCCCGCGCGTGCTGGCCCAGGCCGGCGGCGCGAAGCCTGACGATATCAATGTGGCGCTGTTGGGCGCCGGCGCTGAAGGGCAGGTTCTGATGGAGGCCGCCCTCAAGATCCCGGGCATACGGTTCAAGGCGGTCTGCGATATCTGGGAGGCCTACAACCTCAAGCGTGTTTCACGTCTGATGGCTCGTTACGGTCACGAGAACAACGCCTACGTGGACTACAAGGAGATGCTCGACAAGGAAAAGGGCAAGATCGATGCAGTGATCATCGCGACGCCCGACTTCTGGCATGCCGAGCACGCCATCGCCTGCATGGAAGCGGGTCTGCACGTCTACTGCGAGAAGGAAATGTCCAACGAACTGGCCAAGGCCAAGCAGATGGTCGAGGCCTCGAAGCGGACCGGCAAGCTCCTGCAAATCGGTCACCAGCGTCGCAGCAATCCGCGTTATATCCACTGCTACGAGAAGCTCCTCAAGCAGGCCAACATTCTGGGACGCATGACCACGGTCAACGGGCAGTGGAACCGCGCCGCCAGCGAAGATCTGGGCTGGCCTGAGAAGTCCGCCATTTCGGACGACGTGCTTGCCAAGTATGGCTACAAGAATATGGCGCAGTTCCGCAACTGGCGGTGGTACAAGGGTCTCGGCGGCGGTCCGATTGTGGACCTCGGTTCGCACCAGATTGATATCTACAGTTGGTTCATCGGCTCGAACCCCCGCTCGGTCATGGCCAGTGGCGGGACCGACTACTACGACAAGGCGACGCACGAGTGGTATGACACGATCCTGTCGATCTTCGAGTATGACACGCCCAAGGGCGTGGTGCGCGCCTTCTATCAGGTTCTGACGACCAACAGTGCGCAGGCCTACTACGAGCAGTTCATGGGCAACGAGGGCACGTTGATAATCTCGGAGTCAGCCAGCCGCGGTCAGGTCTATCGCGAGCCGACGGCCCCCGAGTGGGACAAGTGGGTCAAGCTCGGGTTCCTGAACGAGCCCAAGAAAGAGGAGGTCAAGGCCGCGGCCGACGCGGTTCTGGACGTGCGCGAGACGGCGGCGCCCCCGGCGTACGAGATCCCGGTTACCATGGAAGGCAAGCCCTACCATCAACCGCACCTCGAGAACTTCTTCAACGCCATGCGAGGCAAAGAGAAGCTCAACTGTCCGGGCGAAGTGGGCTACGAATGCGCGGTCACCGTCCTGAAGGTCAACGAGGCGGTCGAAGCGGGCTGCAAGCTCGAGTACAAGCCGGAAGAGTTCCACGTATAGTCGGTGTTCGAGGATATCCGCCCGGTGCCTGTCATCGATGGCACAGCAAGAAAGGAACTGAGATAGCCTTGAGAAGAGAACTGATCTTAGCCGCCGTCTTGTTGCCGGTATTGGGTCTGGCGACGGTCCTGGCGCAGGAATCGCCGGAGGCAACGAAAGGCCTGCTGGGCGACGAGAGCGACGGGAGCCGGGCGCATTCGGTCCATCGCATACCTCTGATTGCGGAGAACGAGAATGGCCAGAAGGGCGCTCCGGTTACGCCCGACGCGGATCCTCTGCTTCCTTTTTCGACGAAGTTCACTTGTGGCGAATGTCACAGTTACGACCTGATTCAGCGTGGGTGGCACTTCAATGCGGTTGACAGCAATGTGCCACCCGGGCGGCCCGGCGAACCGTGGATCTACGTGGACAGCAAGCTGGGAATCCAGGTTCCACTCTCCTACCGTTCGTGGTCCGGTACGATCCAACCCCGCGTGTTTGGATTGTCGGAGTTCGCGTTCACCAAACTTTTCGGCCGGCACATGCCGGGCGGTGGTCCCGGCGAGGTCAGAGCGACCGACCTCAAGGATATCGGCCGGCAATACGTTTCCGGCACGCTGCCGATCAACTGTCTGGCCTGCCACAATGGGCACTACGGCCAGGACATGGGAGGCGTCAACGGCTGGGCGGTTCAGATTGCGGTCAAGGAGAACTACCGTTGGGCGGCGGCCGGTGCCTGTGAGTTTGCGTCCGTGAAGGGTTCTGCGGCCAGCATGAGCGAGGCGTTCGACCCGTTCATGCCCGAGGGCGACGAAAAAGAGCCCCATGTGGTGTACCACGAAGGCGCGTTCGATGCCGACAACCAGGTGCTGTTCGACATCGTCCGCGAGGTGCCGAACGAGCGGTGCTACTACTGCCACTCGGATGTCTACTTCAGCGGCGAGGAGAAGACCGAGAAGTGGTCGTCGGAGGAGGACGTTCATCTGAAGGCTGGCCTGAAGTGCGTCGATTGCCATCGCAACGCCATCGATCACAACATCATTCGCGGCTATCCGGGTGAAGACGAGGTCTCCGACAACCCGCTCGCGGCGACGACAACGTGTGAGGGATGCCATCTGCCGGAGGGGTCCGGCGTGCCGGAGGCGGCACGCTTGGGCGCGCCGGTGCCGGCGCATGTGGGTCTGCCTCCGGTGCATTTCGAGCGTCTGACCTGCACCGCGTGCCATTCGGGTCCATGGCCGGGCAATGAGGCGGTTTACACCAAGACATCTCGCGCCCATCGCCTGGGCACACCGAATGTGAACAAGGCCGAAGAGATGGTGCCGCACATCTTCTCGCCGGTCTTTGCCAAAGAGGGCGACAAGATCGCGCCGCACAAGACGATCTGGCCCGCTTACTGGGGCAAGCGCGTCGCCGGCGAGGTGACTGCGATCGAGTTGGCCGTGGTCGAAAAGGTTGTCGGCGGTGTTCTCGGAGAGATCGAGGGTACGACCAGTGGGACGTGGCCGGGGCTGTCGAAAGAGCAGATCGCCGGTGCATTGAAGGCCTTGGCGCAGGCGGCGGACGCCAACGCCGTTTACGTAGCGGGTGGCTCGCTGTATTTCTTAAGCGAAGCGGGCGAGATCCAAGAGCAGGCGGACCATCCCGCGGCGCAGCCCTACATGTGGCCGCTGGCGCATGCGGTCCGTCCGGCCCCGCAGTCGCTGGGAATCCGGTACTGCACCGACTGCCACGCGACCGACTCGCCGTTCTTCTTCGGCAAGTTGCTCGTCGACAGCCCGGTTGCCTCGGAAATCGTGGCGACGAAGGAAATGGTGGGCTTCCAGGGGATCCGACCGTTCTATGCGTGGGCGTTCTCGGCCTCGTTTGTGTTTCGGCCGTGGTTCAAGATCGTCGCGCTCGGGGCGTCGGCCATCCTGGGTGTGGTTCTGCTGCTGTACGGGCTCAAGGCGCTGGGAGCTATTGCCCGGGTTTTGGCGGAAGACGAATAGACTCTACTTGGACGAGTGATCAGGATGTTTCAGACGATAGCGATTCTTGTGTTGTTGGCCACCCTAATCGGCGTCGTCGTCCACTGGTTCGCGTTTCCGGCCAGTTCGGAGTGCCGGGGCGGCGCGGGCATTGTTCGTGGGATCATCCACGTCTTCAGCCTCCTGCTGATCGAGCAGCGCAGCAGCCTGCTGGGCGCCCTCAAGAAGCTGTGCTACCTTCTGACGATGGTGTGTTTTGTGATTCTGGCCATCACAGGCTATTGGCCGCTGCTGGTGAGCGGTGAGCAGCACATCTCCGGCTACCTCATGATGATCCACGCGACGTTCGCGCCGGTCTTCGCCATCTGTCTGGCGATTCTGGCCATCACGTGGGCCAGCCGCTATCGTTTCGCCGGGGATGACTGCCCGTGCCTGCAGAGGCTTCTGCGTCGCGTGACCCGGCTGCACATCCCGGAACCCCAGGAACGCTGCAAGTGTGGCACAACCGCCCAGAAGGTTGCGTTCTGGGCCGTCGTCGCTTTGGCGCTGCCCCTGATCCTTTCGATCGTGCTGAGCATGCTGCCGCTGTTTGGGACGCACTACCAGGAATTGGCCTTGATGGTTCATCGGTGGACGTCCATCGTGTTCGTTGTTGCGGTGATCGTTCATACCTATCTGTCGGTACGGGTGCGAATCGCGCAGTAAGGTGTGTGCGGCGCGAGCCGCATTTTCAGGGCCGCGAGGCCCGTTTCTGAGTTATTCACGCCCGACCGGCCGGAGCGGACCGGGTGGGCGTGGTAGGGGTCCGACGGCCGACGCGACGGCTCAGAGGCATGGGGAGAAAGCGCGTGCAGCAGAGGATCAGGTCTATGTCCGGCCCGGCTCTGGTGTCTATACCCCACTTTGCCTATTGCGGAAGGCGTACATGTGCCGATTCTATATATAGACGTTGATGAGTCGGGGTATTTGATTTAGGAGAGCCGATCATGAGTAATGGACAGCTACCAAATTACATCGCTCTGGCGAAGCCCAACCCACCTGCGAACCGGGCCCCTTGGTACAAGAACACCGCGCCGACCTACGCGGGCATCTTCCTGTGGTTCGTGTTCTGGAGTGCCGTGGCCAGTGGCGGGGCCGGTGTGGCCGGCGGTATCCTGTCGCAGGGGATTGGTGTGGCCCTGTTGGGGTTGGTTATCTCGGCCCTGCTGTGCCACTTCCTGTTTTACCTGGTCCCCGGCATGTTGGGACTCCAGACGGGACTGCCGCTCTATGTCGTAGGCAGTTCAACCTATGGGACACAGGGTGGCCTCCTCATGCCCGGTTTCCTCATGGGCATCCTGCAGTTTGGGTGGCTGGGCGTCAATGCGTACGCCTCCTCAATGGCCCTGGCACCGCTGTTCAACAACAATCCCGTAGCACAGAAGATCATCGCAGTCCTCTGGGCGGCTCTGGCAGCCTTTGTCGCCCTCAAAGGCATTCAGTACGTTGCCAAGGTGGCCACGTACCTGCCTCTGATTCCGGTGGTCATCCTTATTCTTCTGCTGGTCAAGGCGCTGGGCGGCCTTGGCAATTTTGACACGGCCAAGCTGGTGGCGGCTGCTCCGGCGGGTTCCGGCGCCGGTCTGGGCGTGTTTGGTGTCATCGCCCTGAGCATCAGCTACATCGTCGGGTTCTTTGCCACCGCCGGGGCCGCAGGCGTGGATTTCGGGACGAACAGCAGAGACGCCAAAGATGTTCAGATGGGCGGCCTGGTGGGCATCGCGCTGATCATCGTTCTTGCCGGCGGGGCGTCCATTTTGATCGCCGCCGGAGCATTCGGGCTTCTGGGTACGTACGGCCTCAACACCGCAGACCCCGGCTTCATGGGCTCCTTGATGGGGTCTGCCGCCGCCGGCAAATGGATGGGCTTGCTGCTGGCGGTTGCCGCTTTCCCGTCGGCCTGTTTCTCATCGTTTATCGCGGCCAACAGCTTCAAGACGACCATGCCCAAAGTGAACCCATCGATCTCGGTCGGGATTGGCGCCGCCGTCAGCGCCCTGTTGGCGGTCACCGGCTGGGCCGGAGACCTCGTCAGCGTCTTTGGCATTATCGGCGCGTCGTTCGGTCCGATCTGTGGCGCGATGATGGTTGATTATTTCCTGGCGGGCAAGAAATGGGCCGGGCCTCGCAAGGGCTGGAACCAGGCCGGCTGGATTTCGTGGGCCGTCGGCTTCATCGTGGGCATCGCGCCAATTGTCGGGCTGGCCAACATTCCCGCCGCGCCGCTGGTGGCCTTTATCGTTGGGGCGGTTATCTACTTCGTCCTGGCCAAGGCAGGGCTGCAACCTCCGGTGGTGCCGATGCCGGGCGCTGAAGCGAAATAGTGCATACACGATCCGTGATTCTGCTGCACTGCGGCGTGAGCATCGGAGTATCGCAGGGGTCTGATCTCGGTCAGACCCCTGCTTTTTTGTCCCCAGCCCGTTGAATCGGCAGCGGATCGAGGAAAGAAACGGCCCGACGACGTAACAAAATCCCCTGCAGCGCAACTTGACAATGCGGAGGCAGACGGCTACCATGCCTGTTCCAACCGTCGGGGCCGGCGCCAGTAGCGTGGGCCGAGTCTGCGAAACAATGGCACGAAACTCTGGACTTGTTGAGGTCAAAGGAAATGGGAAAGAGGAATGTAGGTTCGATGATGAAGTCAATTTCCCTGGTGTTGCTCGTCGTGGCCCTGTGCTTCGGCCCGTCATGCAAAAAGCAGGAGCCGACTCCGGCACCGACGCCGAGTCAACCGGCCCAGCAAACCCCTGCCAAGGTGGAGGAGCCCTCGACGGCTGCCAAAGTGGCGGATGCGGTGACGGAGAAGGCCACCGAGGTTGCTCAGACCGCCAAAGAAGAAGTGAAGGCGGCGGTCGAGGGAGTCAAGGAGGCCGTCAAGCCGGCAGGCGACATGGTGCCGCTGGATATCAAGCTGCCCAAGCCGATGTTTGTTGGAACGCCGCAAGACACCCGCGTACCCAACCTGAGGAAGCCCTCCGGCAAGGCCCGTCCGCCCTTCCTGGCACCGGCCGGCTGCAAACTCCTGTCGCTGAACAAGCCGGTCTCGGCCAGCGATGAAGAGCCGATCATCGGTGACATCGAGATGATCACCGACGGGGACAAGGAGGCCGCAGACGGCAGCTATGTCGAGCTGGGTCCGTTCGTGCAGCACGTGACGATCGACCTTGAGCAGGAGGCGGAGATCGCTGCGATCGTCGTATGGCACTATCACAAGCAGCCGCGCGTGTACTTCGACGTGGTGGTCCAGATTTCCAACGACAAGGACTTCATCACCGGCGTCACCACGGTATTCAACAATGACATCGACAACTCCGCCGGCCTGGGCATCGGCAAGGATATGCACTATACCGAGACCTCCGAAGGCGAGTTGATCGACTGCGTCTCACAGGGCATGCCGAGGGGCCGTTATGTTCGTCTCTACAGCAACGGCAACACCAGCAACGACCTGAATCACTACATCGAGGTTGACGTTTACGGCAAGCCGGTTCAATGAGATGGCGCCGCTGGGCTCCTTCTGACAACGGGGCCGGGTACTATTGGCTGGTGATACTCGTCGTGGCACTCGGGGCGATGGCGACCCGAGTGCCACGACTGCGAATGCGGCCCATGCACACCGATGAGGCCGTCCACGCGGACAAGTTCCGCGATCTGCTGGAAGCGGGCCAGTATGAATACGATCCCGATGAGTACCACGGCCCGACGCTCAATTACCTTACGCTGATCCCGGCCTGGGTTGCGGGACAGCACAAGTACAGCGAGATCACGGAAGTCACCCTTCGCATCGTTCCGGTCGCCGCGAGCGTGATTCTGATCGCGCTGACCGTGTTTCTCGTTGACGGTCTCGGTCCGGGGGCGATCGTCGCGGCCTTGCTCGCCGCGATCTCGCCGGCGATGTTCTTCTACAGTCGTTACTACATCCAGGAAACACTGCTGGTCTGCTTCACGTTTGGCGCGATCGTTTCCGGGTATCGCTACACTCGGACGAGGAGCATGGTGTGGATTGTGGCGGCCGGTGTGTTCGCGGGGCTGATGCACGCGACGAAGGAGACGTGCATCATCGCTTTCGGCTGCATGGGGTTGGCCGCTGGGGTCATGGTTCTGCTGCGGACAGGCAGGCAAGGATTGTCTCGCGGTGCTGCCCATGGCGTGCGGTTCGGGCATGCGGTTCTCGGTCTGCTTGTTGCCGTTGGCGTCTCGGCCGTCTTCTTCTCGTCATTCTTCAGACACCCGCAGGGCATTGCCGATTCCTACCTGACCTATGCGACGTACCTGGGCCGGGCCGGCGGGCACGACACCACGCACGTTCATCCGTGGCCTTACTACCTTCAGATGCTCGCGTTCTCCAAGTATGAAGGCGGTCCGGCCTGGACGGAGGGGGCGATCCTGCTGCTGGCGGCGGTGGGACTGGTCGTGGCTCTGCGAAGCAGACCTGTCCTGGGGGCTGATCCCGCCCTGCTGCGGTTCCTCGCGCTCTACGCGGTGGCCATGACGGCGGTCTATTCGTCGCTTCCCTACAAGACGCCTTGGTGTCTGCTCGGCTTTCTCCACGGCATGATCCTTCTGGCCGGCGTCGGCGCGGTCGCGCTGCTGACTTGGGCTCGAAGGCCGATCGTGCGAACGGTGATCGGGCTGGTGCTGATCGCACTGGCGGGACATCTGGCTTTCCAGGCCTACCGAGCCGGTTTCGTTTCCGCCAGCGACAGCCGCAACCCCTATGTTTATGCGCATACAGCGGACGATGTCTTCGCCTTGGTGGATCGCGTCGAGGATTTTGCCGGTCTGAACGGGTTGGGTGAGTCTGTGCCGATCCAGATCGCCTGCTCGGGCAAAGACTACTGGCCGCTGCCTTGGTATCTTCGGTCTCATGCGGTCGCTTGGTCGGTTGAGCTTCCGGCGAAGATCGGACCTCTGATCATCATCTCCGAGGATCTGGAAGGGGCCCTGGCGCATCGGCTCTACGTCGAGACGCCGACCGAGGATCGACGCCTGTATATGTACCTGTTCGACGATCCCTATTACTTGTGGCTCCGGCCTCAGGTCAAGCTGCTGGGCTTTGTCCGCAAGGACCTCTGGGAGCTCTATCACCAGCGGCCGGACCCGGCCGAGCTTCTGAAGGGTACGCATGACCGGCAAACCGAACCACCCGTCGGCGAATCCGGCGGGACCGTTCGTTCAGAGTGACTGGGCTTCGGTCCCCGACGTACACCGGTTCGGCCATCAGGCGATGGCAACGACGTTCGAGATCATTGTCCAGCATGAAGATAAGGTCTACGCACGACAGGCGGTCGATGCCGCGTTCGCTGAGCTGGATCGGATCGAACGCCAACTGAGTCGGTACATCGAGAACAGCGACGTCGCCCGAATCAATAGTCTTCCCGCCGGCAGGCCTCTTCTGCTCGGTCTCGACACATTCGAGTGTCTCAAGCTCTGCGCAGCCATTTCTGCCGACACAGGAGGCGCCTTCGATGTGACGGTGGGCTTGCTTCTGGATTGCTGGCGCGATGCGGACAAGAAGCCGCGAACCCCGTCACAGGACGAACTGGAGTTTGCACGCAAACACACCGGGATGTCCCTGCTGCGTCTGAACGAGAGCCGGTACACCGTCGAACTGACATCCAGTCCGGTCCGCGTGGATCTCGGAGGTGTGGGGAAGGGCTATGGCGTGGATCGTATGGGTGCCTCGCTGAAGGACTGGAGCATCGAGCGAGCCCTGATCCATGGTGGTTTCAGTTCCGTTCTGGCGATGGAGGCGCCGCAAGGTGCCGCCGGATGGCCTGTGACCCTGAGCGATCCAAGGCGGGATCGGGAGCGTCGGACCCTGGCACGTCTGAATCTGACAAACACCGCCGTCAGCGGGTCCGGCGTACGGAAGGGTGATCATATCATCGATCCGCGTACGGCCCGGCCGATTGAAGGCAAGATCGCGGCCTGGTCCGTCACGCCCGATGCGGCCACAGGCGATGCGCTCTCGACGGCGTTCATGGTCATGACCGTCGATGAGGTCCGCGACTACTGTGCTCGTCACCCGGGGATCGCCGGTCTACTCATCATGCCGACGGAGGAGACAGCCGAACGGGTCATCGCAATCGGCCCTTGGCGCCAGGGAGAGCTGGTGTATTAGCGCGGCCTCTGCGAATGGGAATGGGCGTGGCGTCGGCTCTCGCGAGCCAAGGCTCGTTTCAGCGTGATCAGTTCGGCCAGCACGGGCCAGGGCGTCCGTGTGACCGACAGCCGGCTGTCCAGGTCGCAGGCCCACTCCACGGGAAACTCGCAGATCCGGTATCCCTGGCGGATCGCCCGCAGGATGATCTCGATGTCGAACATGAACCCATCGGTGACGCACTGGCTGTAGAGGGTTCTGGCCACATCGCCTTTATACATTTTGAACCCGCATTGCGTGTCGGTCAATTGCCGGGGGACGCCCAGGAGGGCCCGGACCGTGGCCTTGAATGCACGCGAGAACAGGCGGCGGTGCCAGGGCTGGTCCTGGAGGATGTCGCTTTCGATCAGCCGCCGGGAGCCGTGCGCGATGTCGCACTGATCCTGCCGGAGCATTTCGAGCCCCTGGAGGGCGTTACCGTAGGGAATGCACAAGCCGCAGTCGGCGAACATGACGTATCGGCCCGTTGAGGCTTTCATGCCCGTTCGGACGGCGTAGCCTTTGCCGTGGTGTGGCTCGTACCGGATGACTTCGAAACGGACCTCCGATGGGACATACACCTTCTTGGCTACCTCCGCGGTGTCGTCCTGGCTGCAGTCGTCAACGACGATGATCTCGCCGGCCAGAGCGTTGGCCCTGAGAAACTGGGTGGCCGCCTTGATGTCGCGAGCGATCTTTTTGCTCTCTTCGTAGGCCGGTATGACGATGGATAAATCCATTTCGTTCCTGCAGGGTGTGCAGCGCACACCGGGTTCTCTTACCTTGGCGCACGATCGAATCTATGTTTCCTTCGTACGCGGCCCACATCCTTCTCGCGGCTCAAGAGGCACGTTTTGGACCATGTCCACAAGGCAGCGTATTATAGCCGGGAATCGCCCGCGGACAAGAGTGGCTTGACGCAGACCGGCCGGCGAAGGTATCATGATGGCGAAAGGATGGTGCAGGATGAGAGGGCTCGACCGTTTCGTGAATCATCTCATATCATCCGTGGCCTGCCTTGCGCTGGCTCTGGTCGTCGGAATCTGCGCGGTCGGCGAAGCCCAGCAAGCGAGGTCGGATGAGATTGTCGCGGACCTGGACGATAACGATGTTGTCGATTTTGCGGATTTCGCCTTGTTAGCGCCGCGTTGGAGACAGGAGTCGCTGCTGACGGACGGCATCGTCGGCTTCGACGACCTGGCCGTCCTGGCGGCGCACTGGCTGGAGGAGACCGCTCCCATTGTGTACATCCAGTGGCTCGGTCATGCCAGCGTGAAAGTGTGGTCCGAGGGGCAGATCGTCTACGTCGATCCGCAGAATCTGTCGATCTCGCCGCACGACGCCACACTGGTGCTCGTGACGCATACGCACAGCGATCATTATTCGCGGACGGACATCGCGCGTGTTTCGAACGGCGATACGGCATTCATCGGCCCCCCGGACGTGGTCAACGCCTATGGAAGCGGCCAGCCGCTGGCACCGGGCGAGACTGTCGTCGTGGGACCTCTGCGCATCACCGGGGTACCGGCCTACAACATCAACAAGACGAACCATCCCAGGGGCAACAACTGGCTCGGCTACGTCATCGAGATCGGTACGAAGCGCGTGTACTGTGCCGGGGATACCGATGTAACGGAAGAGATGAAGACTCTGAAGGACATCGATGTCGCCTTCCTTCCGGCCGGAGGGACGTATACCTCCACCGCACAGGAGGCTGCCGAGGCCACGAAATACCTCCGGCCGCGACTGGCGATTCCGTACCACTGGGGCCAGGTCGTCGGCAGCCGCGCCGACGCCGAACGTTTCGCGCGATTCGCTGCCTGCAATGCAAAGGCGATGACCAAAGACGAGATCCTCAGCTCGCGCGATTGGGGCAGAGAATACTCGCTCGCGTCATACTGGCCGCTGGACGCCTCGGAAGGTGACGTGGCCGCAGATGTGATCGGTTCGGCCGACGGTGCTCTGCGAGGCGATCCGCAGTGGCGGCCTCGGGCCGGTGTCTTTGGCGGCGCCCTGGAGTTTGACGGCTTGCGCGATTTTGTCGAGCTTCCTTTTGTGGTCAATCCGTCGCAAGGCCCGTTCAGCGTTCTCGTGTGGGCGGCGGGGGGATCTCCGGGCGAGGTCCTGCTGTCTCAGGCGGGCCAGGTCAACTGGCTTGTGGCCGAGGCTTCCACGGGCGCTCTGGGCACCGAACTGCGAGGGTCCGGACGCGTCAGCAAGCCACTGTGGTCGCAGACGGCGATCACCGATGGCGACTGGCATCGTGTTGGCCTTGTCTGGGATGGAGCCGACAGGGTCCTCTACGTCGATGGTGTGGAAGTGGCTCGCGACACCCAGGCGGGCTTGGGTGGCTCGAACGACGGCCTGTACCTCGGGGCCGGCGCCGATCGGGCCACGGGCGGCTTCTGGTCCGGTCGGATCGATGACGTTCGCATCTATCTTCGCGCGATCACACCTTAGCCACTCAGCCTCTGTCGGGCTCCGCCGAACAGCAGGGCGAGAGGACTCGTACGGGTCAGCAGAAGCCCATACGCGTTGGAAAGGCGCCCTGATATGTTCGGAAAAATTCTGTTTGCAGTCAGCATCACATCGCTCGCCACGCCGCTGCAATCCAGCGTTTGGGCATACGGCCATTCATACCCCGCCGTGAAGGTGTACGATACGTGGGTTTTGCCGCCGAGCTTCGGTCAGGTCCCCGACCAACCCCGGTACTGCTGCGGTGATATCATCGTCAAGTTTGTCGATGAATGTCCGACAGAGGACAGGGATTGGATTCTGGCTCGGTATGGCTGTGCGATAGCCCAGTCCTGCGAGGGTGACCGGTTCCATCGGGTGCGCATCCCGCCGGAGGAAACACCCGAACGGATGGTGTCGCTTCTCGAAACGGAGGACGCGGTCGACTACGCGGAATTGAACTACTATGCGAGCATCTACTTCGTGCCGGACGATCCATACTACTTCCCCTATCAGTGGGACCTCCAGAACGACGTGACCGGCGGGATCAACATGGAGGCGGCCTGGGACATCGAGACGGGTGATCCCAACGTGATCGTTGCGGTCCTGGATACGGGGATTGCCTACGAGGACTACGGCCGTTTCCGGCAGGCGCCGGACCTGGCGCAGACACGATTCGTGCCAGGGTACGATTTCGTCAACGACGATGCCCATCCCAACGACGATCAGGGCCACGGGACCCATGTCGCCGGAACCATCGCCCAGAGCACCAACAACGATCGTGGGGTTGCCGGGATCGCCTTCGGTTGTTCGATCATGCCGGTCAAGGTTCTGGCCGGTGATGGGATCGGCGACTACTTCGATATCGCGCGGGCGATCTATTTCGCAACGGAAAACGGCGCCCACGTGATCAACATGAGTCTGGGCAGCCCCGACACGTCGCGGACGATAGAGCAGGCCGTTGCATTTGCCCATGCCAGCGGCGTGACCATCGTTTGTGCCGCCGGCAATGATTTCGAGGACGGCAATCCGCCGTCCTATCCCGCTGCGTACGACCACTACTGCATCGCGGTCGGAGCGGTGCGCTACGACGATACCCGAGCGTACTATTCCAATACCGGCGCCTACCTTGACGTTGCGGCGCCGGGTGGGGACCTGCTGGTCGATCAGAACCGCGACGGGTATCCCGACGGCGTTCTCCAACAGACCTTCACGATCGACCCCGGCACGTTCAACTACTACTTTTTCCAGGGCACTTCGTCGGCGGCTCCTCACGTCAGTGGCGTCGCCGCGCTTCTGATCTCCCAGGGCCTGACGGACCCGGATGCGGTCCGTGCCGCGATAGAGGGCACCGCGCGGGACGTTGGCCCGACCGGCTGGGACGCACAATACGGGTGGGGTGTGGTTGACGCGCACGCGGCTCTGCTGCATGGATTGCCATAAACTATTCTCTCGCCATCCCTCCCATTGCACGGAGAACTTGTTTTCTGAGCCTTTTCCGTATATCTTCATACCGTGCCTTTGCCGGCGGGGATGAGAGTCCCTGTAAACGCGACCGCATTGTCGGAGAGACCATAAGGAGCGTCAGACTATGGCATGCAGAATCGATCGGCGGAGTTTCCTGGGCAAATCGATCGTGGCCGGGGCCGCGTATGCCGGCGTTCGCGGCCTGGAGGAGCGGAACCTGCTCGCCGCGATCCAGGACGAGGGCCGCAAGACCCGCGAGCTGAAGAAGACCACCCGCGACGAGCCGAAGATCCCCACCGGGAAGATCGGCAATCTCGAGATCAGCCGGATCATCGCCGGCGGCAACGTCATCAGCGGCTGGTGCCACAACCGCGACCTGCTCTATGTCTCGACCCTGGCCGCTCACTACCTGACCGAAGAAAAGCAGTTCGACACCCTCGAACTGATGGAGGAGCATGGGATCAACACGATCGCGCCCGACCCCTCCCAGCTCGGCATCATCAACAAGTACAAGCGGGAGCGGGGCGGCGAACTGCAAACCGTCGTCGGCGTTCGCGATGACTGGTCGCGTCTGGACAACCCCACCTGGAGCGGCATGAAGGAAATCATCGACCGCAGCATCGACGAAGGCGCCACCACGATGTACACGCAGGGCGGCTTCACCGAGCACGCGATGAAGCAGGGCAAGCCCGAGATGATCGAGGTGATCGCCAAGGCCGTCCAATACATCAAGGAACAGGGCTATCTGGCCGGACTGGGCTGTCACGATGTCAAGGTGATCGAGGTTGCCGACGAGTACGGGATCCAGCCGGACTACTATTTCAAGACGTTCCACCACGACAAATACTGGTCCGCCCATCCGCGGGAACACCGCAAGCACTGGTCCGTCGATTCGGATCGCTCCGACGATCACAACGAGTACCACGACAACATGTACGATCTGTTTCCCGAGAAGACCGAAGCCCTGATGGCGGGAAAGAAGAAACCTTGGATCGCGTTCAAGACTCTGGCGGCCGGCGCCATCCACCCGGAATCGGCATTCCGATTCTGCTTCCGGGGCGGTGCGGACTTCCTGGCGGTAGGCATGTTCGATTTTCAGGTCATCGAGAACACGATCATTGCCAACAGGATTCTGGCGATGGACGAAATCCGAAATCGCTCACGGCCCTGGTGCGCCTGACGTCGCGCCGACGCCGCATCCCACCCTGCTTGAGGAGAGAGTCTTCCCGATGAACAGGCGGAGTTTTCTTCGTTCTACGGCGGCCGCCGGGGCGGGCCTGGTCCTTTCCTCGTCGGTCCATCCTGTGGCAGGCAATGACAGCAGCGGCGACATCCGCATTGCTCTGATCGGGGCCGGCACCCAGGGAGAGGTGCTGGTAAACACGTGCGTCAAGATGGCCGCAGACTTCGGGGTTCGTTTTACGGCGGTCTGTGACATCTGGGAGGACCTGAATCTCAAACGCGTGGCTGGCCTGCTGAGCCGTTACGGGCACGAGGCCCGCAGCTACGTGGACTATCGTGAGATGCTCGAACAGGAGAAGGACCTTGATGCGGTATTGATCGCCACGCCCGATTTCTGTCACGCCGAGCAGACGGTCGCGTCTCTGGGGGCGGGGCTGCACGTCTATTGTGAGGCCCCGATGTCGAACACCATCGATGGGGCGCGCCGGATGGTCCAGGCGGCTCGCGAACGAGGCCGGCTTCTTCAGATCGGCCAGCAGCGACGCAGCAATCCGCGCTATCGCCATTGTCGCACGCAACTGCTGGAGACGGCCGGTGTGCTGGGCCGGCTGACCGCCGTCAATGCCATGTGGCATCATCCCGCCCGCGCCGATCGCGGATGGTCGAAGCGATGGGCCCTCGACGAAGCGACGCTTGCCAAGCATGGCTACGCCTCCATGCACCAGTTCAAGAACTGGATGTGGTACAAAGGCATGGGCTCCGGTCCGGCCGTCAATTTCGGCGTGCATCAAATCGACGTGATCGACTGGTTTCTGGGCGGACCGCCCAAAACGATCACCGCACGTGGCGGAACGTATTACCACGATACGAAGACGCACGAATGGCCTGACACGGCGATGGCCATCCTTGAGTACGAGACGGACCAGGGCATCGTCGCCGTCTCGTATGAGACCCTCTGCACCAACGGCTATGGCGGACACGCCGAGATCTTCATGGGTGACCAGGGGACTCTGGAGTTGTCGGAATCGGCCAGTCGCGGAGGGGTTTATCGCGACCCGGAGGCACCGGACTGGCGCAAGTGGGTGCGCCTGGGTCTGCTGAATGAGCCCGGCGGCGAGGATAAGCCGCAGGCCAGTTCCGCAAACATCGACGTTCAGGAGACGAGGCCACCTGCCCGGTACGAGATCCCCATTGCGCTGGATGTCCCCTGTCATCAGCCGCATCTGGCGAACTTTTTCGAGGCCATTCGCGGCCGGGCCCAACTGAACTGTTCTGGGGAAACCGCCTACTCGGGCACGGTCACTGCGCTGAAGATCGCCGAGGCCATCGAAAAAAAGCAGACTCCGGAGCTTGACCCTGACACCTTCCGGGTATGAAGGCCAGCTCTACTTCAGTGGCAGAGCTTCGAGCACGAGGGCTTCGAACGGAGCGAGATCGAATGTGTGTGGCCGACCTGCCTCCAACGTGACTTCGGGGGTTTTGTTGATGTTTTCCCAGGGTTGCGTCAGGCGGTAACGCGTGGGAGCATCCGGCGGCCGTTCGAACGCTGTTCCGGCATCCACTTCGAAGCGGGCTCTCGTCTCGGCCGGGTTGCGCAGCACGAGAATGCCCTTGCGAGGCGACCACGAGGCGTAACCGTAGAGCTCGCCCTTGCCCGGATCGCCGCCGATCCAGTGCACGTCGATCAGCACGTCGGCGTTCTGTCGCGACCAGGTGGCGGCCTCGGCCAGGGCATCCCACATCGGTGGCGTCATCATCGCCGGTGTGACGTACAGTTCCTGGAGCTGCGTCCCCGAGCCGAACAGCATGCGGATTTCGTCCACCAGATCACCCAGGTCGCTGGCCATCTGCGTTGCTGTGCCGAGTTGGGCATAGCAGATGCCCTGGACCATCAGCGAGTTGAGCGGGTACAGAGGCGCCCGTTGGACGATCATGCGATAGGTGATCATGTCGCGGTAGGTGATCCAGCGCTGCCGCATCGTGCCGGCGCCGTGGAAGCCGCAATCGGCGCCGTTGCGCCAGATGGAATCGCCATAGAACAGCCAGTAGGGTGACGGCCAGGTGCCGGTCGTGATGCTCAGGTACACATCGGGCCGCAGCGCTCGCAGCTCCGTGCAGAGTGTCAACAGCCCCTCGATGTCGGGCAGGAACTCCTCGTCGGCGCCGTCACGGTCGTTGCCGATCCCTACGCCGTCGAATTTGAAGTAGTTGACGTCGTAGTCCTCGATCATCGCGGCGCAGACGTCGCGAAAGCGCGCGTAGTACCTCGGTCCGGCCAGAGAGAAGCCGTTTCGATTGGTCTCGAACCCCTGTGTCCGGCCGTATTTCATTCGCTCTTCTTTGGCCTGTCCGTAGCCGCCCCACGGAGAGAGCCAGACGCCGATCGCCGAGCGGTACTTCCTGGCCGGCGCCACGAGCGGACCGAACCCGTTGGGAAAGCCTGCGTGGAATTCCCACAGGGTCTTGTTATCGTCCCAGCCATCGTCGAACACGAACGAGTCCAGATTGACGCCGCGTTTCTGTGTCAGTTCCCGGCCGAACAGGTCGATCACCTCCAGGCATTGCCCCTCGTTCATCTTGCGGTCGCCCCAGGCGATGTCATACCAGGAGTTGTAGTGCAGGAAGGGCCGATAGGGTCGCGGGCGCTCCAGCTCGATGTAGCGGCCGTACGCCCGTCGCAGTTGGCCAGGCGGCGCAACGCCGATGACCGATGACTGAACCAGCGGCCGGCCCGGATCCAGGGGCATGTGGCGCGTGAGGCGGCACGTCACATGGGTCGGCAGGCTGCCGGATGCATCGCCGGCACGCACGATACTCTCCGAATTCGGATGCTCATACGCGAAGAACATGCTCTCGGCTACTACCGGCGAGCCGGCAACCGTGCCGACCACGCCGGCATCCCGGCAATCCAGATCGACCAATGTGATGGTCTCGATGCGAGGCGCCTCGCGGGTGACCCGCAGCGTGATCGATTGCCGAACGTAGTGCGTGTCATCCCGCAGCACGGCCTGCCATTGGATGTGAAGTCCGTCATCCACACGGTGGAACCGGGCCGTCACTATCCGTCCGGGCCGGTGGTCGGCCCGTCGCGGCGAATCAGGACGGGCCGGCAGGCTCCGGATCTGCGGCGCATCGGTCATCTCAAGCTGCGACGCCTGGATGCTCCGGCCATCCGACAAAGTCACGAGGAACGCCTCCCCGATCGTCTCGATGGCGCGGTTGGAAAGCTTGTCTCTTACCGCCAGCGGTCGCAGACGCCCCTCGCGTATGCTCCATGTGACGGCCAGGGCGTCGTTCTCCAGCGTGAGAATATTGTTCGCGCTTTCGGCTCGTGCCGGCCCGCCGATCACGGCAAGCGTCATCGAAGGCAGAAGGGAAACGATGACCAGTGAAGGAATGAGTTCTCGGTTCATTTCCGGCCTCCCATTGCTCTGTGATCATCCGCGTCAGAGTTCCTCGACGCAGCGTACCATCGTTTCGTAGTTTCGCAAGGTCTGTGCGCTGATCGTGCGCCCATAAGGACACGCCGAAGGCATGAGCACGAATCCGCGTCCATCGCCGCGTGTTCCATCGGCGATGGCCTTTCGCACGATCCTCTCGAACTGCTTCGGCTCGGTATTCTCGACGTCTGCGATTTCCAGGTTGCCGAACAGGACCAAGGCGTGGCCGTACTTCGCACGCACGAAGGCCAGGTCCACATCCCCCTGTGGCGGCGGCTCGATCGGGTCGATCGCGTCGGCGCCCATTCGCACGACCGAATCCAGGATGTTTCGAATCCGGCCGTGGATGTGGATGCGCGCGAAGCCGCCGGTGCGCCGGATCGCCTCGACCATCGGACTGTCGTACCGGACGACGTACTCATCGAACAGATGCGGCGGCAGGTATGGTTCCGTCGCGAACTCGGGACCGTAGATCCGCCAGAGACGACCGGGGAATTCCCGGGCGACCTGCTCGGTTCGATGGTGGATGACCCGGGCGTGCTTCTCCAGCAGACGGTGGAACAGACCTCGCTGCGTCATGGCGAGGATCGTAAAATCTTCCATGGCCAGCAGGGTGGCCGCCGCACAGAGCGGGTCTTCGGTATCCACCATGACGATGCCGCGTTCACCCAACCGTTTCTCCTCTTCGACCAGAGGCGAGATGTCGATCGTCTCTGCGAAGGCCTCGTCGGGCAGTTGAAGATACGCCTGCGCATCCGCGTCGCTCTTGAGCAGGTGCTCCACGGTCCACACGGTGTCCACGTCGGGATCACGGCGTGTCAGGCTCGTCATGACCCGGCCTGCGATTCGCAGCGTCGTCCGCACCATGCGGCAGGAGTGGTCGAGGTATGGCTCGGTCGTGAAGAACTCGCTGCGGGTCCCCTGGCCAGCGCCCTGTTGCGAATCCCATGCCTGGTGCGACTGCGCGCGGACGGGACTTCGCATGCGGATCAGATCAGTTCGCTCCTCCGCCAGCGACAGCAGAGGCCGCCAGGATGGATCGCGGTAGATGTTGAATGGGTCGGGGTCGGAAGGGTCCATCTTCAAGCCCCCGATCTCATAGAAGCTGACGGCAGGACGGTCGACAGAACGACCCTCCAGCGTCGCCATCAGCCTTTCTCTCGATGTCATTCGCATAACACGTGCCCACGACCGTCCCCGACGGCTGTCTTTCGGCAGCTCTCCGACAGTATATCACCGCTGGTGATCGCAAGAAGACCAAGACGGTGCAAAAAAAAGGTAACCGTCCGGCGGAGTACATGGATCGATGGGTGGGGTGTCGGATTGTGTTTCTGGGGCTCTGTCCACTGCGTCAAGGGATGGTGATTACGGACGAGAGGGTTTCCAGTTTCGTGGGAGCAGTTCG